>Ga0307998_1002042_pt1 | contig 10554 bp, 7 predicted proteins | sample Davwhametageno37_FD_203147 | JGI IMG/M metagenome (GOLD analysis project Ga0307998, IMG submission 203147) | Marine microbial communities from Davis Island wharf, Antarctic Ocean - #37 | ecosystem: Environmental > Aquatic > Marine > Unclassified | place: Antarctic Ocean: Davis Island wharf...
GCAAACATATTAAGTTACAAGAAAATGGAGAAAAAATTAAGTTGGTTTGAAGATAGAATGTAAAACAACTTTTATTTTACAACTTTTACTAATAATTATGTAACCCTTACTGTTTATAAGTACTGTAATTTTGTTGTCCGTTCTAAAAGTTATTAACAATATTATTAACAGCTTGAACGCAAAACTTTACTTATGAAAAAAATAAAAATTACTCTTATTGGATTATTGCTTTGTTTTACCTATTCTGGTTTCGCTCAAGAGAATGTAACAGATGAATTTACCATTGAAGCCCAAATACTTGAACTCATGACCATTACCAGTGCTTCAGGCGAAGATGTAATGAGTTTTGGTACAATAAAGAGGACAACAACTGATGACGGTATGAAAGCTGCTGATATTATTATTAATACTGCCACTACTGCACGAGTTGATGGGAATGGGGATATTAGAGATTTTAATAAAAAAGATTTGAGTACGACGTCCGAAAGCGCTTTTGCTGGGACATCGACAAAAGGTGGTATTAGTGATGAGGCTAGATATGCAATATTTACAATCACGGGTTCTGAAAATCACAGTTATACAATTTCTTTGGCATCAACATCATTATTACTTACTAGAGAAAACAATGTTACTGAGACGGGTACAGCTGTTGCAACAATGACTGTGGAAGATTTTACTGCACATGTTACTGGTACTGATCTTACTAATGCAACGATTCTTGATTTTGAAACAGATTTGACAGGGCTTGTTGAAACATTAGGATCTCAAGCTGCTAGTTTTACAGGTAAATCAGTAGTATCTTTTGGAGCTACTTTAAAGATTGGAGCTGATCAAAGAGCTGGAACGTATAAATCAGATGCTGCTGGAATGCAAGTAACTGTTGACTACGAATAATCGGTTTTTTATTAAGAATAAGACTCAATTTAATTTAATTTTTCATAACTTGAGAATTAAGAATTTATTAAATGAAAAACTGTTTACTCTTTTTAATATGTTTACTTAACTCCAATAGCACAATCAGGGCACAAGGTTTATCTATATATCCTTCCCGAGTTGTTTTCGAAGAAAGACAGGTAAAAACAACAATCGAATTAATAAATACAGGAAAGGAACAAAAAACATATTCAGTATCCTTCGTTCAAAGGAATATGGATGAAAATGGGAAATTTACACAAATTACAACCCCTGGTTTGGGACAAATGTTTTCTGACAAACTTCTAAGAATTTACCCACGTAGAGTTACCTTAATGCCAGGAGAAGGTCAGATAGTAATGTTACAGCGTAAAAGAAACTCCAATCTAAAAACAGGTGAATATCGTTCACACCTATTCTTTAGAGCTAACCCAGAAAATACTGCACTTGCAGCGAATGAACCGGTCGAACAGGAAACTATTGGTGTTCAAATAAAACCTATTTTTGGTTTTACTATACCTATTATTGTTCGATCAGGAGAAATAAATGTAAGCACAACACTTACAGATTTAAAAATAGAAAATCTCAAAAAACCCGTACTACGTTTTACAATAAATAGAATAGGAAATATTTCAACATATGGAAATTTTAAAGTTGAATATGTACCAGAAAAAGGCAAAGTTTCTACAATTGGTGCGGTGAATGGTGTATCTGTATATACTACTATTAAAAAACGTTTCCTCTCAATTTCCCTAACTAATATAACGGAATTAGATTTAACAAAGGGATCCTTAAAGTTAACCTACACAAACCGTAACAATAACAAAGCGGTATTTAGTACAGCATCGTTATTATTATAAAATAAAAATTATGTGTAAAAACAAGCAATGAGAATAATAGAAAACTTAGTTATTATTATTTTATGTTCCCTTTCGGGATATGCTCAGCCCACATTGCCCCAAAGAGAAATAACTCTGTATGCAGCTCAAGAACTAAACTTTGGTAAGTTCTACGATGCGGGAACTGGAGGAACCATTACTGTAGATTGGCAAGGCACTAGAACTACTACAGGAGGTATCGTTGGGACGACTAGCTCTATTGTAAGACCTGCAATTTTTGAAGTTAAATTATGCCAAGGAAGAAATATAACAATTACTTACCCCACCACAACCATTTTGGAGGGAAGTAGGGGTGGCTCAATTGTATTAAATGTTGGTCCAACCGAAAAAGGTGTTAATGGTGCCATATTTGCAACTGATAAAAACTGCGATTTCATTACATTATTACGAGTTGGGGGCACGCTAAACATACCGGCAAATACACCAGTAGGGGATTATACAGGTACATTAGAAATTTCTTTTGACCAACAATAATGAAACAAGTAAACTTACATAATAGGCAAATAATTGTTTTAAATTTAAAGACCACATTATTCTATTTTGTGGTGTCCTTCTTTTTTTTTGCTCGCGCCCTACTAACGGGCAAACCGAAGAAGATGACTTTGACATATTCAATGAAATTTTAATAGATATATACCTCCTTGATGGTTACAGAATTGAAACAAATGTACTTATTTCACCTTCTAATTTAATTTATTTAAATGTAGAAAGACTTTTTACATCCTTGGAATTTAAGTGCGTCCCAGAGCTTAATAATTTAGTTGGCTTTATTGGAAGTGAAAAAAACCAATACACCATTAACTTTGATGAAAACCGTATTATAATCGGTGGAAAATCTATCGACTTTTCAAATAAATTTAAAGAAGAGTTCGGAACAAGATACCTAGAAGCGTCGATATTATTAGAAGCATTTGGTGTGAATATTACCTTTAATCCCAGGTCACTAACAGCCAAATTAAAATCAAGATTTGAAATACCTTTCATTAAAAAGTTACGACTTCAAAGAATGCGTAATAATATTAATAAATTACAAAAAAAAGAGGTCATTGTAGATACTATTATTCGAAGAGACTACCACTTATTTGAGTTTGGCACCTTAGATTGGGAACTAAATTCTGCTCAAAATACAAAGGGAAATGTTAATTCTGCTATTCGTTTGAATATTGGAACTGAATTATTCTATGGAGCAGCCAATTTTACAGCAAATTACACCCCCAAAGAACAAATTAGCATTAAAGATATTGGCGTTAATTGGCGTTGGGTTAACAATGATAATAAATATATTTCGCAAGCAAGGATAGGGCGAGTTGGCCGTCAAAATAATAATAATAATAATAGTAATACTAATAATTTAATTGGAGCAACCATCAATAACTCCCCCAATACCGTTCGGAGAGCAGGTGGCTCTTATACGATAACAGATAATACCGAACCTAATTGGAATGTAGAACTTTACATTAACGACGTTTTAATAGACTACGTTGCTGCTGATGCTTATGGTTTGTATGTTTTTAAAGTTCCTATTATTTATGGCTATAACACCTTAAAGTTAAAGTTTTATGGACCCCTAGGTGAAGAGCGTACCGAAGAGCGCGTGATAAATACGCCCTACACTTTTGCAGAAGCCAAAACCATAACCTATAGTTTAACTGCCGCAGTGTCGCCAAATAATTATAAAGAATATTTTAGTAGCGTAAACTTTAATTATGGTGTTACCCGCAATTTAACAATGAGCGGTGGTCTCCAGTATTCTTCCAACACTACAAAAGCCAACTTTTTTCCGTTTATGAAAGTCGCCTATCAGCCTCTATCTATTATGGTTTTAACCTTTGACTACCTTCATAATAAAAGTTTAGCTAGTATTATGAATTTAAACATAACCAAAAATGCTTTTTTATCAGTTAATTACCTTAGAGTTATCGAAAAACAATCTAATAAATTAGCACAACTAAACGTTGGTTTTTCCATGCCTTTTGCATCCAAATATTTTTCTGGTTTTACAGGTATTAGCTGGAATCGAGATATTTACGAATTATTTAACTACGACCAAATTAGATTTAGAGCTTCAGGATATTTCAAAAAATTAAGAGTTAATTCATCTTCATTTGTCAATTGGACGTCTGAAAACACGCCACAAATAAGTACTTCTTTGGCCCTATCTTATAATTTTAAAAATAATTTATCTGTAATCACAGAGGGTGCTTATGATGCTGCTTTAAATAAACTAAAAACCATAGGCGCGAGACTTCAATTAAAAATTTCTGAAATAAATTTATCCGCCAATTATGGAAGAAATTTTACTTCTACAAAGAATAACTATAGCCTAAATATGAGCTATAACCTCCCTTTTTCCCGTTTAAATATCTCTAACAGTTACGATGAAGAAGTTCTAAACACATCACAAGCAGCATCAGGCAGCATGACTATAAATTCAAGAAATGGAGTTTTACATACTGGGAATAATTCTGCTATAGGCAAAGCGGGATTACTGCTATATCCTTTTCTTGATTTGAACGAAAACGGTACATTTGATAGCGGAGAAGAAAAAGTTTTAATATCTTCTGTAAAAATTTCAGGCGCCAAAGCGGTAATTAGTAAAAGAGATTCCATTGTTAGAGTCTTTGATTTAAATTCTTTTGTAAATCATACCGTTGAATTTTCAGACACTAATTTAAATAATATTGCTTGGAGGTTTAAGCACAAAACCTATAAAATTCTTACGGATCCTAACCAATATAAAAAAGTGTATATTCCTGTAATTTCTGTTGGAGAATTAAGTGGTATGGTGTACTTAACTTTAGATTCTAAAAAAAGGGGACAAGGCCGTGTTAACATTCAAATTTTTGACAAAAAAGGAAAGAAAGTAACAGAAACATTGAGTGAGTTTGATGGATATTTTAGTTACTTAGGCTTAAAACCTGGAAAATATACCGTGCGGGTAGATCCCGAGCAGTTAAAAAAATTAAATTATAAAACACTTCTCACTGCACAAGAAATTGTTATTAAAGTGGATAGGTATGGAGACATCGTAGATAATATTTCTTTTAATATAAGTGAAATTAAGCCCATAATTCCCTTAGAATTAATAAAATAAAACAAACAGATTACCAAATTATATTAAATATATAAAAAAAGAACTAAAAATATAAAAACAGATGAAAAAACTCAATAAAAATAAGCTTTTTGGTATTAGGTTGCTCATGCTGATTGTGAGCATCCTTTTTCTTCTGCCAAACCAAAAAATTAATGCACAGAATATTTCGAATAATGACACTCCGATCTATATTTCTAGCGGCACAACTATTTTAGTGAATACGATTAACAATGACAATCCTGCCACAATTGTTAGTAATAATGCTGCTACAATTGTTAATAATGGAACTTTAAATATTGCTGCAATAACTAACGATGGGTTGATTAAAGGAGATGGAATCTTCAATAGTACTTCATTAATAAATACAGGCACCACCGAAGGGACAGGAACTTTTAATATTGCTACAATCACAAACGATGGGCTACTTCAAGGAGATGGAATTTTCAATGTTACTTCATTAGTAAATACAGGTACCACCAAAGGAACTGGAACCTTCAATATTGCTACAATAACAAACGAAGGAGAACTGCAAGGAGAAGGAGTTTTCAATGTTACGTCAGTAATAAATACAGGTACAATCGAAGGTACTGAGACTTTTAATGTTACTACAATAACAAACGAAGGAACAATCTTAGCAGAAGGAACTTACAATATTACAGGCGATTTTATAAGCACAGGAACTTTTTTCAGTGGAACCGGCACCGTAAATATGGTTGGTACTGCTCCACAGCTAATGGAACTGGGAATTTCTACTTTTAACAACCTAACAATAGACAATGCAACAGCTGTTACTTTAAGTTCAACGGAAACAGTTATAACAGATAATTTTACCGTTAATTCAGGAAAAGTATTTAAAATTGAAGCCGATAAAAACCTGACAGTAACGGGCACTATTATAAATAATGCAGATACTACTGGTCTTATTTTAAAATCTAATGCCTCTGGAACGGCCTCTTTACTTCATAACACTGCAGATGTGCCGGTAACAGTGCAGCGCTATATTAGTGGTGCTGCAGAAGACTGGCACTTTCTTTCTCCACCTGTTTCAAATCAAAATATAGGCGGTAGCTGGAACCCGTCAGGTACTTTCGGCAATGGAACTGGTTATGATTTGTATATTTTTGATGAACCAACCCCGTGTTGGACGTATCAATTAAATACTACTGTATTACCAACCTGGCCCTCTATTCATCCTACTTCAAATTTTGTTACAGGAAGAGGGTATCTGTATTCTACGCAGGCTCCAAACCCAACCAAAGAATTTATTGGATTGTTGAATAATGGAAATATTAGCTACCCCATTACAAGTGAAAGTCTAGACCTTGAAATCCAAGGATTTAATTTAATTGGCAACCCATACCCATCTTCAATAGATTGGAAAGCAACATCTGGTTGGTCACGTGAAAATTTAATTTCCTCTGGTGGAGGATATGACATGTGGATCTGGAATCAGGCAGTTAATAATTATGGAATCTATAACTCAGTTGGAGATACTGGTACGAACGGTGTATCACAATATATTGCGCCAGCACAGGGATATTTTATTAGAGCGGTGCGTAACGGCTCTATTAATATCTCTAATGCCGTACGCGTAAACGATGGTGCGAGTAATTGGTTGAAAAATGAAAGAAATGAAACCAATAATTTAAAAATTGGAGTGATGTCTAATTCAGGACACGGTTCCGATGAAGTGCTTCTTCAATTTGGTTCTTTAACCAATGAAGACGGAGCAATAAAATTTTTTAGTCAAAATGAGGAAGCCCCTTCGCTTTACCTTAAAAGCTTAACCAAAGATTTATCGGTACGTTATTTAACAAACACTGATGAAAATTCAAAAATTCCCTTACATTTTTTAGCAGGGCAAGATGGAAACTATGAATTAAGTGTAAATTCTGAAAGTGCTTTATTTGATATTCTATTACTAGAAGATAAAAAAACAGAAGTTATTTCTGATTTAAAAATAAACACAAAATATGAATTTACTAGTTTAATAAGCGACGCTGCAGATAGGTTTGTACTTCATTTTAAAGATATTACGGAGGAAAGCGAGAGCTTGCCCGCTGCTATTTTTTATGATGGAAACGAAGTGAATGTAGATCTGACCATGGTAAATGAAGAAACAGATATTAAAGTATTTGATATGCTGGGCAGATTGTTATTAACTAAAAAAGGAGCAGGTAAAATGATACATCGTTTTAAAATTCAACCAAAACATGCCGTTTATATTGTAGTTGCTACTAGCAAAGAAAAATCTACTAGAAAAGTAATTTTAGTTTATTAAAGAATTAATACCTACTAAGTTTACACAAATAATTTTCACTAAAACTTTACTTTTCTATCTCCCTGAAAAAAAAACTCAAATCAATTTTACTTAATTCATCTATTTGTCTTTTAGATGCATAGCAAACTAAATGTAAAACACCTGTATCCTACAGCAACTAGAAAAACTTGCCTGCTTCTATTTTTTATGATGAAGCTCAAGTGAATCTAGATTTGACTTTGATAGATAAAGAAACAGATAGTAAAGTATTTGAAATACTAAGTAGCTTGTTACTAGCTATAAAAAGGATGAGTAAACTGATGCATCGTTTTAAAGTTTGTACAAAACATGCCGTTTATATTATAGTTGCTAAAAGAAAAATCTACTATAATAGTAATTTTAGTTTACTGCAGGAGTACTTATATATCAGTTAATACAAATAATTTTTCCTGAAATTCTACTTTTCTATTTCTCTAAAAAAAGTAAAAATCAATTTTTCTTAATTCATCTAGCGGTCTTTAAGACGCAAAAAAAGCTAAATCTAAAACCTGTATTCTATAAGAACTGAATATAGTAAAAAATAAAACTGGGTTTATAAACGATAATTACAGCCATTTAAAATTCTAACAGCGTGAATAAAAATTGATTTAATAAACATTTATTATTCAGTATTTATTTAATTATGTAACCTTTTTACATAATTGTATAACAATTAGTCTATATTTCACATTTAATGTTTACATTTATGTGGAATTATGAACACAAAAACAACTACTTTATTAACTATCCTTGCACTTCTAGTGCACATCATGAACATAAGTGCGCAATCAAAGCCAACTTTAAACATACGTGTTAGTGCTAAGATTATAAATAGAACAGCTATTTCCGCAAAGACAGCTATGAATTTTGGAACTAATTTAGAAACAAACACTACGAGAGGAACTGTTATTTTAGATTCAAACTCAAGTGCAAGAAATTACGCCGATGGTCTTACTGGTTTGAAAACTAAAACTCAAAACACCACGAATGCAGCATTCGAAATAACCGGTTCATCCCTTGTTACTTATGCACTTACACTACCAGCGTCAATAACGCTTACACATACATCAATTGATAATGGCACAAACACAATGGATGTTACCGCAATAAAGACACGTTTTAATGGAGCGGATTCGGATGACACAGCAAGCACATTTTCTGAAAATGGAACAGATAGTTTTACATTAGGAGGCAAGTTAAATATTGAGGAAAACCAAGTTATTGGAAATTATTCTGGATCTTACATAGTAAGTGTTGACTATAATTAAATTAGCATCTTTAAAAGCAAACCCTCTGAAGCAGTATTTAACAGGTAAGAAAATATCTATTTTTAATAATGTAACTCATATATAAAATTTGACAATACTTAAATTAGTTTTATTAGATAATTTTAAACTTAAATATTTAGTAAATTAGTAATCAACAAGTACACCCATGTTCCTCTTGTAACTAGTAAACAGATATCTCAGAAGTATTTATTCTCTCTTCTTAAAAAATCGAAAACTACATTTCGATAAAGCTTTCTACTTTAACTTTTTTAAAAAAAAACACGACTAAGGTTTCCTTGCGCAAAACTAATTCTTTCGATGCTACCTTAATCCTGGAAACAAAAGCACCTATAAACTGACTATTTCATAATTTCTATGAATAGATTCAATTTAAGTTTTAGATATTTCTCAGAGCCATTCATTTTTCTTTTGTCAAGTTTAAAAACCATAAGTTTTTCGTTTGTTTCAGTTTTATTATTGCTTCAACCTATTGCTTTATTCGTTCAGCCCCCAATAATTTCGAAATCTTATTTTAAATTTCAAATAATACCTTTGAGATATAGAATACAAGAAATGAAGCTTCGCAGAAAAGTTATAAATTTTAGCTTGTTGTTATGGAGCAGTAACTGTAAGAACCTACCTTAAATACAACGTTAATGCAGGAACTTTATGCAACTGATAGCTAAACAAAAACAGCAAGTAAAACAGGCTTAAAGATTGCGTATAGTGTTCAAAGTACAGAATTAAAACAGCCGAAAGAGGAAAATAAAATACATTGTGAGGTGTTCATGAACGAAATGGCAACACCGCACGTAATTAATTGCTTTATTTAGTAACTTTAGCGCTTAAAACATGTAAAAAATCTTATCAAACGCGTTGCCCTTTTTTAGAACAAGACATTGAGGAACGAATAGAAAATTATTAAAATTTAAAAGATAAAATATGATAAAAAGAGATGTGGTAATGAGAGTTGGCAGACCAACTAATCATTTAGAAGAAATAACAAAAATGTATGTTGAAGGACTCGGATTTGAAGTGATTGGCGGATTTGATGGTCATCGTAATTTTAGTGGAAGAATGGTTGGACATCCAAAACATCATTATCACTTAGAATTTACTACACATACAAAGGAAAAAGCTGGGCGTGCGCCCTCTTTAGAAAATCTATTGGTCTTTTATGTTTCAAATGAAACAGAATATAAAAATGCTATAGATAGAATTTCTAACTCTGGCTTTAAGAACGTGAAATCTTTTAATCCATATTGGGAAGGTGGCGCTCAAACCTTTGAAGACTTAGATGGTTATAGGGTTGTAATAAATAACGGGGAAAGTCCTTTCTAATATTATTATTTTAGATAGAAACCAAACCTCCTTCCAATTTTAGCAAGTCGAGGAAATACTCCTGCTATCGGTATTGAAAAAATTGTGGAATAAAAACACTGACCGAATTCACTCAATCTTCGCATAATTAGAAATCTAAAAAATAACGAAATGGCAACACCCTGAACCTTTAATTGCCAGTATGAACTTATTGACTAACTTTAGTGCATTGAAAACACAACTTTCCTTACACAAAAATATTGGCTTTCATGCGAAACCAAAAATTAGAGATTACGTATAAACACAAAAAGAATAAAAATTGATTCATACAGAACTACTAAATTTAAGAAAAGAGCTTCATAAAAACCCTGAATTGTCATCTTTTGAATTTGAAACTAGCAATAGAATTCGAAAATTCGTAGAAAAACACAATCCATCATCAATAATAGAAAATGTTGGCGAAACTGGTTTGGCAGTTATTTATAAATACAAAAAAAAAGGAAAGTCAATTACCATTCGATGTGAATTAGATGCCTTACCCATCCAAGAAGACAACCAATTTAGCCATCAATCAAAAACAGAAGGAGTTTCACATAAATGTGGTCATGATGGACACATGGCAATAGTTTCAGGATTAATCTTTTGGATAAAAAACCAATCTTTCGAATCAGGGAAAATAATATTATTATTTCAGCCTGCGGAAGAAACCGGCAAAGGCGCCTATCAAATAATAAAAGACAAGAAATTTAAAGAGTTGCAAAC
>Ga0307998_1002043_pt1 | contig 10551 bp, 12 predicted proteins | sample Davwhametageno37_FD_203147 | JGI IMG/M metagenome (GOLD analysis project Ga0307998, IMG submission 203147) | Marine microbial communities from Davis Island wharf, Antarctic Ocean - #37 | ecosystem: Environmental > Aquatic > Marine > Unclassified | place: Antarctic Ocean: Davis Island wharf...
ACAAAAGGTATTGATAATATAGTATAAGTATGATTTAATAATTATTAACAGCTACAAAAACAAAAAAGGCATGCTATGACATCGACAACACTAGAAAGAATCCATTCAGATCCAAATGATTGTATTGTGCATGAGCTCCAAGGATTAATTGAACATGAAGAAAAAATGCCCCAAGATCGTAGGCTTCAATCTCTTGCAATACTCGCAGAGAAGCATATTCCTTTTTCAAAAGGAATATCTGAACTTGATACATTTTATACGGAAGTCCCTGCCGCAATGATACTTTGCGATGAACTCGTGATGACTGCACAGGTAGTTATCGATCAAACGGAGACTTTTGACGAAGCCTCAACTTTTATCGTTCACAATATAGGCATAGCTGCTGATGCTGCACAAAATGATGAACTGCTTAAAAAAACAGTTGATATGCTTGAGGATGCTCGTGACTTAAGCCTAATTCAGATGAAAAAGGCGATGGAACAAAGTTTGAGAAACACTGATCTCACGTATTCAACAGCATACAAAGCTCTTAAAAAAGGCTCTGTAGCACTAAGTGGACAACCGACACTACCTCGGGAGATAGCCTCGCTACCATCACCACGACAAGTTAATAGCAGGCCGGTTGACATGAATAATCTTTTCAGCGATGAATCATTTGAGCCATTACCTATTGGCTATGCTGCAGACATGTCATACGCGAACGAAGATGTTACTGAACTCAATAAGCGTTTGTAAAGGAACATTCTAGCCAAGCTTAGTAATAGTGTACGTAAACTCGCCTTTTGGCGTTGTCACGGTTGCTTTTTCGCCTTCTTTTTTGCCCATGAGTGCTACACCGATTGGAGATTCGTTTGAAATCTTACCTTCGATCGGGTTGGCTTCTACTGGTCCAACAATGTGGTACTCGAGTGTCCGTTGATCGTTCTTGAGTGTCACCTTGCTACCAATGCCGACTGTTGTCTTATGACTAGTCTTGATAATTTCAGCGTTTTGCAAAATGTCTTCGATTTCAGCGATACGACTTTCTACAAGTCCTTGCTCTTCACGTGCAGCATCGTATTCAGCGTTTTCAGATAGATCACCGTAGTCTCGTGCGTCTGAAATTTTTTCGGCAATAGAGCCGCGTCGTGCTTTTAATTTGTCATGTTCTGTTTCAAGTTCTTTTTTTCCTGATGCTGTGATTTGGTACATTTTTTTCATATGCTTTTTCCTTTTACTGTCTAATCCTTAGAAAAGGCGCCACCTTGGCACCAATTGTCATGTTATTGAATTGTAAACCCTCGCAGAAGTCTTGCTGTCTACAGTAGCTACAACTGTATCAATTTTTTGTTCATTCGTCAACAATTGCTAGGTGAACTTTTGGAGTATCTGCTCCATCGACATGTTCGTCGTTTCGCCCTCACGACGTGACGTCACTTCATATTCACCAGACTCTATTGCCCTATCGCTGATTGTTATACGGTATGGTACCCCCAGCAGCTCTGCATCAGCAAATTTCGCGCCTGGTCGAACATCGCGATCGTCGAATAGCACGTCGACATTATGTGACACAAATTGGTTATACAGCTCGTCTGCTTTCATGGTTCCGCCTTCACCAATCGAGATAATACACACAGTGTACGGCGCAACGCTCTCCGGCCACACCAGACCCTTTTCATCGGCAAGTTTTTCTACAAGTACGCCCATGACTCGGGTGATGCCTACTCCATACGAAGCTAGGTAAATCGGCTGCTGCTTTCCTTCGGCGTCAGTGTAGTAAATCCCCATTTTTTCGGATTTTTCAGTACCAAATTTGAAAATATTTCCTACTTCTGCACTTTTCACTGACTTAAGAGTGTTCTTGTCTATCCCCAGCTCTTTTGTAGCGTCGTCGAGCACTTCTTCGTTTACTGCTACAGAGTTATCTTCGTTTACATACAGTATGTCTTCTCCTGCGTCGCATATCGTTTGAAATTCATGACTGAATTTCGTGAAGGCGCCGCCGCTCGCAAATGTCACAAAGGTACTATCGCCTATACCAAGCCGGTCATATATTCGTTTATACGCCTCTATAACTTGCTCGTAGTAGGCATCACAGTCCTCTTCGGTAGCATGAAGTGAATACATGTCTTTCATGACAAATTCACGGCCACGCATAATACCGCTTTTTGCACGAAGCTCGTTTCGCATCTTTGTTTGGAATTGGTATACTTTTGCTGGCAGATCTTTGTAGCTTTTAATATGTTGCTGCATCATTTCCATGATTGCCTCTTCGTGGCTCCAAGCAAACCCAACTTCGGTCTCATCTTTCAATTTCGACTTAAACCATACATCGACTGCCGCATCGTCCCACCGACCCGTCTGTTCCCAGGTGTCTTTACGCTGCAAGCTACTCATAATGAGCTCTTGACCATCGATTGCGTTCATTTCTTCGCGGACAATCTGCTTAATATTTTCGAGTACCCGGATGCCGAGTGGCGTATAGACGTATACACCGGCCATCACCTTGTACACGTACCCTGCGCGGATCAGTAGTTGTGCGTTCTTTGCTACTTCATCTGCAGGGGCGTTTTTGCTTGTTTTCGTAAAGTTTTTAGAAAGTCTCATATATATGTATTGTACCAGAGCTACCCGACGTAGATAAATAAGAAGTAAAAGGCGATGGCGTTTTTGATCATGTGCAGCAGCACACCGGCCCAAATACTACCTGTGAATTCGCGTAACAGGCACAAGATAACGCTGAGTGCGAATACATCGATCCCGACGTTTACCTGGCCGTGCACTACCGCAAATGCAATGCTGGTCAGTACAATGGCGACGAAGACATTGGTAGCTTTTCGCATCTTACCGTAGAGATAGCCTCGAAATAGTGCTTCTTCGGCAACTGGGGCAAGCACCACCAACGTCACGAATGCCAGTATGAGGCCCGTCCTGTTTGATGATCTATCGAAACCGATATCTTGCACCTGCTCGGAGTCGAATCCTGGCAGATAAGTGGTGGCGAGCAGCACCAGACCCGTAGAGATGATCACGTACGGGACGAAGGAGACACATGCGAGGCCTATGTCTTTCCAATACGGAAGTCTGTCGAGGCCTATGTCTTTCAACGAGGTATTGTTTTTTACTACTATTTTCGGCACATACACAGCAATTGCAAGTGTCAGTAGATACACCATCGCAGCCTGCGCTAGTTGGATGCTTGCCGGACTGACACTACTGAGCGTTATCCCTGCCTTCTCGAGCGAGAGGAACGCGCCAAAGACACCAATCCCAGCGATAAAGAACGCAACGATCACCCAAAGAGCTACCCCGATAGAGAGTGCTATGCCTCGCAGCAAAGACTGCTTCTGTGGATTGCTAGAAGAATTTTCCGACATCAGACGCTGTGATTAGAAGTATCAAACCGATCAGAAAGAAGAACCCAATAGTTTGCACTTTTTCTTCACGCTCTTTAGTGAGCTCTTTTTTACGGAGGCGGAAGTACGTCATAGTAAACCATCGCCCACCGTCGAGTGCGGGGATTGGGAGTGTGTTTACCACCGCCAATGAGAGAGAAATGATGGCCGAGAGGAAAAGGAGCGTTTTAAACCCAGCTTCGCGCGCGGATGGGAATATAGTGCCCAAAATACCAATCGGACCAGCAACGCTATTGCCAACGGTATCGACTTCCTGATTGCCATCTTGTCGAGTCTGTTCGTTTGGACTAATCGATTTGAGGGAACCTTTTACAAAGTTGTAAGCAGCCTCACCAGTGCCTTTGAACGTCAGCCATGTAAACTGGACGGTTGTACCAAATCCAACTATTGGTGCCGACCATGTCGCTTTTATTTCCTCACGCTGGCCAGAGCCGACGCCGAGGTAGCCCTTTTTATCGTCGTTGTTTTCACGTAGCGTAACGGTTGCTATTTGCTCTACGCCGTCTCTTTTATAGAGTATCTCTACATCCTCACCTCTATTATCTTTCGTCAGCTGCGTCAGCGTTGCAGACGAATCGAGCGGCTGACCATTAAATTGCAGTAGCTTATCGCGTTGCTCTAAGCCGGCTTTTTTTGCTGGAGAATCGTCCGATACGATAGTTACTTCGAGTGGTTTTGAGACTATGGTTGCATCTTGCGAAATATAAAATTGGTCTGGGAGTACTTTTGGTAAACCAAAAAGCGCAATGATCGAAAACAGCACGATTGCGGTCACCCAGTTCATCAGCACACCGGCAAGCAAAATCTTCGTCTTTACCCAATAGCTTGCCGCCCCATAGTCACCTGCTCCCGACGCACTGTCGTGTTCGCCCTTTAAACGAACAAAGCCACCAAGTGGAAGCCAATTTAGCGTGAACAACACATTTTTCCCTAAAATACTCTTTTTAATTTTCTTTCCGTAGGCTTTCGGTGGGAACCCTACGCCAAATTCTTCGACGCCTACGCCGTTGCGACGCGCTACTATGCCGTGGCCGAGTTCGTGCACTACGACAAGCAGCACTAATATAAATAAACCTACTACCGCCCCAAAAAATATTTCCATCAATTCCCTATCGCTTTACGTATATATTGTTATCTGTCTATATTGTGACATATTTACGTTTTTACCGTAAGTACGTTCCGCTCATACACCAAACCGTCGTTTTCGATTAACGTATTCGTCAATAGCGGCTTGTGCGTCTTCTTTCTTCATATCTGGCCAGTTCTTATCAACAAAGATCAGCTCTGCATACGACGCGCGCCACAGCATAAAGCCCGACAATCGCCGCTCGCCGCTCGTCCGTACGATGAGGTCGCACGGAGGTACATCGGGTGCATACATGTATTGCTGTATGGCTTCCGGAGTCAGTACTCCCGAGAAATCAGTCGCCTCAGTCGCACGTTGTGCTGCTTGAGCAATTTCTTCTTGACCCCCATAGTTAAAACAGAGTATCAGCTCGCCCTTAGTGTTTTCAACCGTGGCTGCTTCAGCTTGTACGATAGCGCTAACTACCTTGTCGCGTAATCCCTCGCGTGAGCCAATAACTCGGAGTTTTATATTGTTTTCAGTCAGTATATGCAAGTCAGAGGTTAGCATTTTCAGCACGAGGCCCATCAGTTTGTTCACTTCGTCTTCGCTTCGTTTCCAATTTTCTGTACTGAAAGCGTAAGCAGAGACGTACTTCACGCCTAGGTTAAACGTAGCTTCGACGACTTCATGAAGCGCGTTGTAGCCTGCCAAATGACCCTCGTATTTCGGAAGTCCGTGTTCTCGAGCCCAGCGTCGATTTCCGTCGAGTATATACCCCACATGTGTCGGAATATCGGACATTTAGACCTTCATCACCTCTTGCTCTTTTACGCTGAACATAGCGTCGATTTTTGCCTGATACTCGCTCATAAGCTTTTCGAATTCTTTCTCAACAGCACGTAAGTCATCCTCAGACAACTCTTTCGCCTCTTTGGCCCGCTTTGCTTCTTTGAGCGCATCTTGCCGTACACCGCGCAAGCTAACGCGCGCGAATTCAACTTTCTCGCCGAGTTGTTTCACCATATCACGTCGGCGTTCTTCATTCAGCGCGGGTATTGGTACACGTACGACTCGTCCATCGTCGCTTGGATTAAATCCAAGGCTTTGATTGTCGCGGATGGCAGTTGTGATAGATGATATCTGAGACGGATCAAACGGAGAAACCAAGATACTTTGTGGTTCCGGTACAGTGATATTTGCAACTTGGTTAAGCGGCATCTTACTACCGTATGCCTCGACCATGACGCCACTGAGCATGTCCGGGTGTGCACGCCCAGTACGTACTTTTTTTAATTCTTCACTAAAATGCTCAACTGCACTATCCATTTTTACTTCATACGAATCCGTATCAAACATTATTCCTCGCTTTCTTTTGTTCTATTATACCATCGCACGAGAGATAAAACGCCTTATGCGCCGATTAATTACTACCTGCTTAGATAGTAGATTGGTGTTTCAGCGAATACGCACACACCGTGTATCCACTCCCAGAGGCCCAGCGATCAGCGCTTGTGAGCCGATATAATGGGTCGCTCGGAGCCGTGTCTAGAGAAATACTTGCGCTACTCTTGCAATCCTGATTTTCACCGTCCAAGTAAAAGTACAAAAAATACGGTTGCAGTGTCCCATTGATACCCGCGGGGTTTGAGTAAAACGTCATTTGCACGCCGGTATACCTTTGGCCGTCGGTCGCAACCACTTCATCGGTCGGAAACTTGAGATTATTGACACCTCCAGCGGAAAGTGCCGCATTCGTGATGGTTTTTTCGGAACGATTTATTGTACCGGAAACAGGTCCGCAGTCAGGTATACCGTCGGCATTATAGTCTTTACCACCTGTTGGGATACAGACGGGCGTGCCAGGCAGATGGCTTCCGGTTGCAATCGTGTTCGCATCTATCGCCTTTGCTATCGATGTTGCCGCCGAGATTCTAGCGGTATTTTTTGCTCGCTGTTGTATCCCGTTATACGCCACAATAGAAATAGCAGCGAGGATTGCAATCACCACAATAACAATAAGTAGCTCAACAATAGTAAAACCACGTGGTTGTTTGTGCTGCATGAAGCTCATGCTTTTAATATACGTTACCTCCATTAGATATTCAATGCTGGAGGATGGTACGTTAGTTTAAAAGGTTATATATATCATGTTCTTGAGACCAAGAACCAGGTCCTTCTTTTGTAAGCAAAAGAATCAAAACTTCTGGAGTGGCTTCACGTCGCAGGAACAATACAGACTAATAACAGGCTCCTCGAAGACTCCCGTTGGTCGGGCTATCCATGTTGATTGTTTAGGTATGGATGGATAGCCCAGGTTCTCGTCGACTATTCCTGTTCTTACTCTGTATGGTACCTGGAGGCTGCAGATACCCCAGACCCCCATCGCTGCAGAACGTAGAAAGTAAAAGTTTATATCAGCGTCGTGCGAGAGACTCATGGCGCGTCAGCCCACGCCGTCCTCTCGACTTACTTGGCTAAACTGTCTGTAAAACCGACAATCTAACAGAACCGAAAGCTGTTTGAACGCGTGCTAATGTGCCAATGGCAGATTAGTGCGAGTGAGTTCTTTCGGTGATTGTCGGGCTTTACAACTGTTTACCAAGTAACTAAGAGCTGGACTTGAACCTTTTGCTTCTTTTCGCTTCAAGGCGAAAAGAAGGGGTTGGTTCTTGGTCTCAAGAACTGGCTGTTTGGTTCTTTGCAGCTACAAAGAACAGTATGAATGATCATAAAAACAAAAAATGAATTACTCGTACTTCAACTGTACCTGCGCCTTATCAGCCAACTGGAAAATCCATCGTTGCAAACGCTCTTGTTGATGAGTCGTTACAGCATTCTCTTCTACCAATCTCTCAATTCGATCCATGTGCGTATCGAGAATGTTATAAATTTTATTCACATCACTATCTAGTTTATCGAATCGCTTGTCGTGATCTTCTAGCTTGTTTTCGATCTTGTCAAACCTTGCGTCTATCCGTTCAAACCTTGTGTCTATCCGTTCAAACCGAGAATCTACAGCATCAAACCGAGAATCTACACTCTCTGCAAACTGTGTCAAAGCAGTCATTATCTCGTCGTTAGTCACTTGCTGTTTTGTCATGTCTCTAGTATAACAAAATTATTAGCCCGCAACGAACACGCAGACACTTTTTTCGGTATACTAATACTATATGGTTCTCGTCAAAAAAATTACTGTTAACAATATGCGCTCGTACAATCTGTATTCAACAGATATTCACCCTAATACAATGCTCATCTTAGGTAAAAATGGCAGCGGGAAAACGACCTTACTTGAGGCATTTTATCTACTGCACCGAGGTACGAGCTTCCGTGGTCGAGATAGAGATGTCGTCCCGCACGGACAATCGTCTGCCGAGATTAAACTCGAATTTTCATCTGGCGAAATCCGGAAAGTCTCACTCACCACCGAAACCAGCGGTAAATTCAGCAAATCGTTTTTGATAGATGACAAAAAAAGTGCTCGCTTGGCGCCAGCAAAAAAACTCCCCGTCGTACTGTTCGAACCAGATGAACTACGGCTGCTCAGTTCGAGCCCTCAGCGTAGACGAGATTTTATCGATGGTATCATTGCGCGGCTTTCACCCACCTACTCCACAGTGCTTAGTCGATTCGCTCGCTCGCTCTTACAACGCAATGAGCTACTGAAACAGTTTGATACAATGCCTCAAGATACATGGGAAGGCCACCTATTCGCATGGGACGTAAAACTTGCCGAACTCAGCGCGAGCATCATAAAGGCCAGGCGAAACTTTATCATACACAGCAACGAACATCTCTCGCGTATTTATTCCGACTTATCCGGAGCGGATCACTCGGTAATAGCTAAGTACGTGAGCATCATTGATGCAAGCGACGAAAGTTTACAGCAGGTATTGCTGCAATCTCTTGAGCGATTCCGTCAATCAGATGCACTACGCGGGTACACAACCACCGGACCCCATCGCGACGACATAGAGTTATTCCTCGACAATCACCCCGCGAACGAAACTGCCTCACGTGGAGAGATGCGGACGATTATGCTTGCCTTCAAACTACTTGAGGTGGAGTTGCAGGAACACCACAGTGGTACAAAACCACTCATATTACTAGACGATGTCTTCTCGGAACTCGATACAACACGGGAGCATAAGCTTATGGAATCGTTGCAGGGCTATCAGACGATTATTACGGCGACTGACTTGCGTGATGAGTTAAAAGTTGACGCCCTGATTGTCACATTATAAAAACCGTTACCGTAAAAAACAGCCTGCAAACTTGCAGGCTGTTTTTTATTAGTAGTGTATTGCTATTCAGTTACGCCAAGTTCAATTCGTTTGAATTGACCAACGACGATGTTCTCGCCAAGTTTTGCAATACTATCTTTTACGTGTTGCTCGACAGTTTTTGAATCATCGAGAATGTAAGACTGGCTCATCAGCACTTTTTCTGAAAAGTGCTTTTTCACCTGACCGTCGATGATCTTATCGATCATATCAGCTGGCTTACCCTTTAATGCTTCGCTGTCTTTAGCTTCAGCTTTAAACTTCTCGACGTCTTCGGCTGGAATATCAGCTTCTGTAGCGTAGATCGGGCTCATAGCTGCAACTTGCATACTGATTTGGTGTGCAAGCTCTTTAAACGCATCGAGACGCGCAACAAAGTCTGTCTCGCAGTTGAGTTCGAGGACCACACCGATTCGTCCAGAGTGGACGTAGCTATCGATAATTCCCTCCCGGGCTTCGCGGTCACCTTTTTTCTCGGCACGCGTTAGACCCTTTTTACGCATTGCTTCGAGTGCTTTGTCGAAGTCACCGTCGGCTTCTACAAGTGCACCCTTTGCGTCAGTTAGACCTACACCTGTAAGTTCTTTGAGTTTTTTAATGTCATCAATAGAGATTGCCATTATTTTTCTTCCTTTTTCGCTGCACCCATGCCTTCTTTTACTGCTGCTGCAAAGTAATCGAGTAGTAGTTTTGATCCAGCAATAGCGTCATCGTTACCAGGAACGATGTAATCGATTCCGTCTGGGTTAGCGTTAGTATCTACAACACCAACAACAGGCACGCCTAGTCGTTGAGCTTCACGTACACCGTTTGCATCGACAAGTATGTCAAATACGACAACTGCGCCAGGAACGCCGTTGAGGTTTTTAATACCACCGTATTTGTGGTTCAATTCATCAATTTCTTCTTGGAATCGTTGTACTTCAAGTTTATTGTAGCGCTTTTCAAGGTCGCCACCAGCCATACGTCGTTCAAGATCGTGAAGTTTCTTGATCTGCTGTGACATTGTGCCAACGTTAGTTAGCATGCCACCAACCCATCGTTCAGTTACAAACGGCTGTTCAAGCTCGTCGGCTACAGTTCGTACGACATCTTTTAGTTGTTTCTTAGTACCAACAAAGAGTACTTTTTTACCACTTGCCGCAACGCTCGTAAGGAACGGAAGTGCCGCTTCGAGTCCAGCAACAGTCTTCGTGAGGTCGATGATATGACTCTCTTGTCGTTTTGAGTGAATGTATGGCGCCATTTTAGGGTGCCAACGGCTCGTTTTGTGTCCAAAGTGAACACCAGCTTCGAGCAACGCTTTAATATCTACAGCAACTGCCATATGTATATCCTTCTTTCTTCACATTCTCTTTCGTATCAGGATATCGGGAGAATGTTGTTTCGTTAAAATTTAGTTACTTAGTAATAATACTAGAAATTATCAACTTTATCAACTACTGAGGCAGCCTGTAGTAACAAGATATACCACTTGGTCGTTGAGTACCGCCGGCTGAGATTAAACTTCCTACTATCGGGCAATCTGCTGCTGAGGTTGAGCCCACCATATGTAAGTAGATATATTCATTTCCGACGGACTGCCGATAATACATAGCTCCTCGAAATTGGTTGCCCCCAGTGTTGGCGTTGACGTCTTTGCTTGACGGGGATGGATTACTTCCTATATAGTCACTCATCTGGGATAAAAAGGTTGGGTTAACAACCCAAGTGGGATCATTAATGAGGGCCCAGCATCGTCCGGCATGCGAACCAACATAGGTGCTGCTATCTCCAAGACAAGAATGAGTGGGAGGGTAATTAC
>Ga0307998_1002044_pt1 | contig 10544 bp, 5 predicted proteins | sample Davwhametageno37_FD_203147 | JGI IMG/M metagenome (GOLD analysis project Ga0307998, IMG submission 203147) | Marine microbial communities from Davis Island wharf, Antarctic Ocean - #37 | ecosystem: Environmental > Aquatic > Marine > Unclassified | place: Antarctic Ocean: Davis Island wharf...
ATTTGTAAATATTATTGGAGGCTGCTGTGGAACAACTCCAGAACATATTGGAGAGATTGCAAAAATTGCCCAAAAGTATAAACCTAGACAGAAACCAACAATCGAAAAGCTGCCAAGATATTCTGGGTTGGAACCGCTCACCGTCTTTAAGCAAAATAACTTTGTAAATATTGGAGAAAGAACAAATGTTACTGGTTCTTTGAAATTTAAACGATTAATTAAAGAAGATAATTACGAAGAGGCTTTGAGTGTTGCGCTACAGCAAGTTGAAGGTGGGGCTCAGATTATTGATGTGAATATGGATGAAGGAATGTTAGATTCTGAAGAAGCCATGAAAACATTTTTAAATATGATTGCCTCCGATCCTGATATTTCCAGAGTTCCGGTGATGATTGACTCTTCTAAATTTTCTGTTATCGAAGCAGGGTTAAAGTGCGTTCAAGGAAAGTGTATTGTAAATTCGATTAGTTTAAAAGAAGGAGAGGAAAACTTTATTAAACAAGCAAAAACAGTAAGAAAATATGGCGCAGCCGTTATTATTATGGCCTTTGATGAGAAAGGACAAGCAGATAACTTTGAGCGAAGAAAAGAGATTTGTGGGCGAGCATATAAAATATTGACAGAAAAGGTCAATTTTCCCGCAGAAGACATCATTTTCGATCCAAATATCCTGACAGTCGGAACAGGGTTAGAAGAGCATAATAATTATGCTGTTGATTTTATTAAATCAACAAAATGGATAAAAGAAAATTTACCAGGAGCCTTAGTGAGTGGAGGGGTCTCTAATGTATCATTCTCTTTTAGAGGAAATAATGTTGTTCGGGAAGCCATTAACTCAGCATTTTTATACCACGCTATTAAAAGTGGATTGGATATGGGAATTGTTAATGCCGGAATGATTGAGGTGTACGATGATATTCCCAAGGAGTTGTTAGAACATGTTGAAGATGTTTTATTAAACAGACGAGACGATGCAACTGAAAGATTAACAGAATTTGCCGAAAGTGTGGCCAAAGGAGGAAAAGTCATTGTAAAGAACGAAGAGTGGCGAAAAGGAACAGTTCAAGAACGTTTAAGCTACTCCTTAGTTAAAGGAATTGTAGAAAATATAGTTTCAGATACAGAGGAAGCACGATTACAATACGATAAGCCTCTGCATGTAATCGAAGGTCCTTTAATGGATGGAATGAATGTAGTTGGAGACCTATTTGGTGCAGGTAAAATGTTTTTACCTCAAGTAGTTAAAAGCGCTAGAGTTATGAAAAAGGCGGTAGCACACTTATTGCCATATATTGAAGAAGAAAAACTGCGTTCTGGTGATGTCGCGAAAAATGCCGGCAAGATTTTGTTGGCTACCGTAAAAGGCGATGTTCATGACATTGGAAAGAACATTGTTGGTGTCGTATTGGCCTGTAATAATTATGAGGTCATTGATATGGGTGTAATGATTTCAGCAGATAAGATTCTGCAAAAAGCCATTGAGATGGATGTTGATATGATTGGCTTAAGTGGTTTGATTACGCCATCTTTAGATGAAATGGTTTTCGTTGCCAGCGAAATGAAACGACAGGGATTCATCGTTCCACTTTTAATTGGTGGAGCAACTACCTCCAAAGCGCATACTGCTGTAAAAATTTCTCCAGAATACGATTTACCTGTCGTTCATGTTTTAGATGCATCTCGCTCTGTGCCGGTTGCCGGGAGTTTATTAACGAAAGACAAAGCGGTAAAAGATAAATTCTTTTCTGATTTGAAGGACGAATACTCTAAAATTAGAGATCAATTTGAAGCGAAGCGAAATCAGAAAAAGATGATTTCGATTGAGAATGCCCGTAAAAATGCATTTGAAATTGATTGGAAGTCTACCGACATAAAGTCCCCAAGTTTTACAGGTACTAAGGTTTTTGACAACTATGCAATAAGTGATTTAATTCCATTTATCGATTGGACACCATTTTTTCAAACCTGGGAATTAGCAGGTAAGTACCCCAATATTTTAGAAGATGAAGTGGTCGGGGTTGAAGCAAAAAAATTATTTATAGATGCAAAAGCAATGCTTGTAAACATTGTAGATGAGAATTGGCTCCATGCAAAAGGAGTATTTGGTTTTTGGAAAGCCAATTCAGTAGGAGACGACATTCAGCTATTAGCTGATAATGGCGAAACTTTTGAAACATTATACACGCTAAGGCAGCAAGGAAAAAAGGCGGCGAAAGTTGCAAATTTCGCTTTGGCAGACTTTATTGCTCCTAAAGATAGTGGAAGAGAAGATTATATTGGAGCATTTGCAGTAACATCAGGAATTGGAATTGATGAACACATTGCAAGATTTGAAGCAGATCATGATGATTACAATAGTATTATGTTAAAGGCTTTAGCAGATCGTTTGGCTGAGGCTTTCGCTGAACGACTGCATAAAGAAGTGCGAGTAGACCATTGGGGCTATGCTGAAAATGAAGGGTTAGACTATGAATCCTTAATTAAAGAAAAGTATAGAGGGATTCGTCCGGCTGCAGGCTATCCTGCTTGCCCAGATCATTCTGAAAAAGAAGCAATCTTTAGACTTTTAGATGCGGAAAAACTGGGTATTACGTTAACAGAAAGCTACGCAATGTTACCTACAGCGGCGGTTAGTGGTTTGTATTTTGCCAATGAAAATTCAAAGTATTTTGGATTAGGAAAAGTGCAGAAAGACCAAATGGAAGACTATGCTCAACGAAAAGGGAAAGCTATTGAGGCTTGTGAAAAATGGCTTCGTCCAAATTTGAATTACTAATCATAAATTAGAGTCAACAAAAAAAGCCACCTATTCTGAAGCTATTTCAGAGTAGGTGGCTTTTTGATTTTTAATTCAATTACCTTGTGAGTACAAAACCTCCAACTTTAGAAAATTGTTTTTCGCCTATGTAAATTATTGCTTGGTAAGAATAAGGACCCTCAGGGGCTAAAGAACCATTGGTTAGTCTCCCGTCCCAGCCATCAGAAGCTCCGTTGCTTGTGCCAATTACTTTTCCATTTAACGTTAAAATATCTATTCTGATGTTATCAATAGCTATTGATTTTTCTTTAATTAATTTAAAAACATCATTAGTGCCATCAAGATCAGGAGTTACAATGTTTGGAAAAATTACCTGTGCAGCAATTCGTTTATTTTCTAGCCTGTTTTGTTCATTCGTATCAACAGTTGAATTTATATTGCGGCTTGCTTTATCTTCAGGGTTGGTCGTAAGCTTATCTCCTTTACCTGCTCCTTTGTCTGTGCCAACTGCCGGGTTATCATTTTCTGACCGCCTTGCTGCTAATTCCTCAATTTGTTGCTGCTCAACTGCAAATCGTTGATGCTCTGCAATGATTTCATCAATCGTTTGTTCGTGTATTTGTTGCTCCTCTTTCGTTAATTCAGAGTTGTCTGTGGCATCCTTAAACTTATTGGAGCTGTTGACACCATTCTTATTGATCGAAAATGAATTTGGAGTGGCAGTTGATGAACTTTTACTTGATTCTGAATGTATTGACTTATTGCTAGTTTTACTTTCGATCTTAGGCTGGTCAGAAGATACTTCAGGGTTTGCCTTTTTGAGAACAATATCTGCAGCCGGTGTTTGCTCTAGTGGAGTTATTTTTTTCTTACCTTCTTTGTTAAAAAAGAAATAACCACCAACTGCGACAGAGGTAATTATAACTCCAACCATAACAGTGGAAGCCCAAGATGCGGAATTGCCAGCATTAGCGCCGCTGACTGCTCCTCCGGAAATTTCCGCCTGAATAGTTGCCCAAGTGTTCGCTCTTGGGGATGCCTCAAAATTTTGAAGTTTCTCCTTAAAGAGCTTTTCTATGTTGTTATTTTGCTGTTTCAAAGCATTTAATTTTTAATTCAATTGTTCTAGTTTCTTTTTTAAGATCCCTCGTGCTCTGGAAAATTGTGACTTTGAAGTGTTTTCAGAAATATTTAATTCCTCTCCAATCTCACGGTGTGTGTAACCTTCTATCACATACATGTTAAAAACAGTTCTGTATCCTGTTGGTAAAGCCTGCACTAATTTTAATAAATCTTCGGTGTTTAATTCACTACTAATACTTTCATCTTCCTTTAGCTTATAGCTCACATTTTCTATATCAACTTTAAATCGTTCGTTTTTGACGCTTCTCAAGTGGTCTAGAGCAGTGTTTACCATTATTCTTCGCAACCATCCTTCTAAAGAACCTTTCCCGGAAAACATTCCGATTTTTTTAAAAAATTTGATAAATCCATCCTGTACAATATCTTGAGCTTCCTCATAACTGTCTGCATAACGCATGCAAACTCCCGTCATAATTCTGGAGTACTTCTCAAACAAAAACCTTTGAGCGTGCTCTTCGTTGGCTTGGCAGCCTCTAAGCATTTCATCTTCGCTCATATGTTTCTCTTGATCCAAAGTTTTATTATATTATAGATGGTAAAAGCATGCATTTAGTTGCACGCAATAAAAATCATTACCAAAATTAGTGAAGTAAAGCCCCTTTTAGGCTTTTTTTAAGGTAAATGAAAACGTAGATCCTTTACCTAAACTACTCCGCACATTTATAGTTTGGAGGTGTGCCTCTAAAATATGCTTTACAATTGCTAAACCTAGACCAGATCCTCCATCGGCTCTCGACCTTCCTTTGTCGACTCGATAAAATCGTTCAAAAAGACGGGGTAAGTGCTCTGCTCCAATGCCTTTCCCGTCATCTTTTACTTCTATTAAAATATTCTCCGCCAAATCGTAAAATTTAACGGTTGTTTTACCTCCTTCTTTACCATAGTTTATGGAATTCATAAGAAGGTTTGTAATTACTTGAGTAATTTTTGCTGCATCAGCTTTTACCAATACAATGTTGGAGTTGTTAAGAATTGAAAGTCTTATGACTTTTCGTTTTGCCTTATATTCTACTGCTTCTATTACTTCTTTAGTTAAATCAACTAAATTAAACTGTTGAACATTCAGCTCCATTCGATTAGATTCAAGCTTCGCAATTTCATCTAGATCGTCGACCATTTCAATCATGCGGTTCACACTTTTTTCAGCTTTTTGTAAAAAATTACGATTGATTGTTTTGTCTTCCAATCCGCCCTCTAGTAATGTGAGAATATAACCTTGTATGCTGAAAATAGGAGTTTTTAATTCGTGAGAAATATTGCCTAAAAAATTTCTTCTAAACTCTTCTTGGTCCGTTAGTCTTTCAATTTCTCTTCTGTTTGTTTTGTCCCACTCTATTACTTCCTCTCTAATCTTTCCAAAAATATCCTCACTCATATCTAACGAAGCGGGTTCCCTTTTTAAACCAATCTTGAGGTTGTGAATAGTCTTATATATAAGTCGGAATTTTTTATCGATGAACTGCGTAATGCCCCACAATATAATTCCGTAAGAGATTACAATGCTGAAAATGAACATGAGTAAGGTATAACCTAAATGGAAGCCGTATGCAGTATAAAGAAAGAGAGCGCCTGCTGCTGTAACAAAAAGAGTAATAAATAGAGAAAGTCTGAATGCAAGGGCTTTGGGGCTTAAATTTCGCATGCTTAAAGCTACCGAATTTCTTGAAGAACGGGCCTTTTTAAGCTTCAAATTTGTACCCCACTCCTTTAATTGTTTTTATTAATGTTTCGCCGAGTTTTTCTCGTAGTTTTCGAATGTGAACATCAATAGTTCTATCTCCAACAACAACTTCTCCTCCCCATATTTGATTCATAATCATCTCCCTAGTAAATACTTTTCCTGGTTTACTCATTAAAAGCGAAAGTAACTCGAATTCTTTTTTTGGTAGGTTTAGTTCTTTGTCGTTTTGTTTAATTACATACCGTTCTCTGTCAATTGAGATTCCTCCAGCTTCGATATCTGCCAAGACTGTTTCTCCGCCTCCTTTTCTCCTAAGAATAGCTTTTATCTTACTAATTAGTACCCTGGGTTTTACCGGTTTAGTAATATAATCATCAGCACCAGCATCGAAACCAGCAATTTGTGAATAGTCTTCACCTCTTGCAGATAAAAAGGTGACAAGTGTGTCTTTTAAAGCTGGAATATTTCTCATTTGATAGCATGTTTCCATCCCGTCCATTTCTGGCATCATTACATCTAGTATGATTAAATCAGGATTTATCTCTATTGCTATCTCAATGGCCTTCTTGCCATTTTCTGCAGTATAAACTTCAAAACCTTCTTTTTTTAAATTGTAACCTACAATTTCTAAAATATCAGCTTCGTCATCAACGATAAGTATTTTTTCCTTTTTCATAACAGTTCTTCTGTGTTCACTAAGGTAGCTAAATTAGAGGTTACTCTAAGCTTTAATGTTAATTCAAGATTAACATTTATAAACGGGTGTGCGAACGCTCTAAAGCTTTAATCAGTATGCATTTTTCCGATGTTTCATGTCATAATTTGTCTTAACATTAAATTAAAGCAGGTTTAAACGTTTAGTAACCGCTTGGTGACATTGCAATCAAAGTGTAGTAGTTCTTTTGCATCGAAATTTTACTGAAACTAAAAACTAACAAAATGAAAAATTTTAAATTATCAAGAAAATTAATGATGGGCGCAGCCTTTGCCTGTGCATTATCTGTGTCATTAACTTCATGTGAAGAGGATGATGATTCAATTACTGACAACGGTGGGGGAACTCCTATTACAAGTACACCACAAAGACTAATTGGTTTGGATATTTCTGCTAACACTACTTGGTCAAAAGATACTATTTACATATTGACTTCAAGAATTAAAGTAAGACCTGGTGCTACTCTGACAATTAACTCAGGTACCATTATTAAAGGGTCTGAAGGGCAAGGAGCAAATGCAAAAGTTTTAATGGTAATGAGAGGTGCTAAAATTATGGCAGAAGGAACTGCAACTGATCCAATTATTTTCACATCTATTAAAGATAATATTCAGCCAGGAGATGTTGCTTCGCCTAACTTACAAAGTGACTTTGTTGGACAATGGGGAGGTTTAGCTATTTTAGGAAATGCTACGATTGCATCAAAGACTAGAACAGGTTCGTTTGATGAAGCACAAATTGAAGGTGTTCCAACTACAGATACAGATGGTCTTTATGGAGGAACAAATGATGCCGATAATTCAGGTATTTTAAGATATGTTTCTGTAAGACACGGTGGAACTCAATTAGCCTCAGGTAGTGAGATAAATGGTATTTCATTTGGTGGTGTAGGAAGTGGTACAGTTGTAGAAAACATTGAAATTGTAGCTAATGCTGATGATGGATTAGAGTTTTACGGAGGTACGGTTAATGCGAAAAACATTTTAATATGGAACAACGGAGATGATGCTCTAGATACTGACAACGGGTATAGCGGAACAATCGACAATTTCTTATTGGTTGGAGCTCAAGGTTCACCAATGGAGCTAGATGGACCAGAAGGAAGTACTACAGCAATCACTGCAAATCATACTTTAAAAAATGGAACAGTAGTTACATCAAGAGGAGATGGTACAAGCTCAGAAGACTTGTTAAACTATGATGCAAATACAAACGTATCCGTTGAGAATGTGAACTGGAAAGGGATACAAACCGGACAAATTATTAACGATAACAATGTAGTTAATTCAGTTCTTGTTGTTTCTAGTCTTAGAGTTGATGTTCCTGCAGGAGCAGTATTAACTGATTTTATTAGTACAACAGATCCATCTATTAATAGTGAAATAACTGCTGGCACAACAAATGGCGCAAATACTTCTGTTTTTGCAGGATGGACTTGGGCTGAAACTAGTGGAGCCTTAACTGGATTATAAAAGAAAACTAATTAAGTTACTTTCGCAGACTCGCCAATTAAGGTGAGTCTGTTTTTTTGTTTTAATAAATTACCATGAAAAAAACCTTGTTAATATTCTTACTTGCGATTACAGGAATTGTAAATGCCCAAAAAGGAACCATAAGAGGGACTGTAATTGAAAATGAGTCTGGCTTAACAGTTATTGGGGCAAATGTTGTAATACCTGTTCCACTAAGTGGTGTTTCAACAGATTTAGATGGACAATTCTCGATTGCAATGGAATCCGGAACTTACACTGTAAAAATCTCATTTATTTCGTTTCAAACTGTAATCATAGAAAATGTGATCGTGAAAGCAGGAGAAGTTACAACTTTAGGCAACATAAGGCTAAAATCAGCATCTATTAGTGTTGATGAGGTTGTGATTACTGCTACTGCTACGAGAAAATCCGAGTCAGCATTAAATTCAATGAAAAAGAAATCTGCTACAATGATGGATGGAATTTCAGCGCAGAAAATGGCAATGACCGGAGATGGTTCGGCTGCAGAGGCTGCACAAAGAGTTACGGGAGTTTCAATTGAAGGCGGTAAGTATATTTACGTAAGAGGGCTGGGAGATCGATATTCTAAGGTCACTCTTAACGGGACTGATATTCCTGGATTAGATCCGGATAAGAACAGTTTACAAATGGACATATTTCCTACAGCATTAATCGATAACATTATAGTTTCAAAAAACTTTACGGCTGATTTGCCCGCTGATTTTACAGGGGGGTTGGTTAATATAGAGACAAAATCTTTTCCGGATGAGAAAATTGTTTCTGCATCCTTCGGTATATCATACAATCCGGGAATGCACTTTAATTCAGATTATTTGACTTATAAAGGAGGTAAAACTGATTTTTTAGGATTTGATGACGGAACAAGGGCTTTGTCGCAAACAGGAAGAGGAACTGAAATTCCTACAGCATTTGCAAGAGGGTATACCGATGAAGATGTAAATGAATTCAACAAAGAATTTAATCCAACATTAGGTGCCGAAAATCAAACTAGCTTAATGGACTACTCTGCTAGTTTTACTATAGGAAATCAAATACAATTGGGTAAATCGAAGGAAAATCAGTCTTCAAACCGCAGCTTAGGGTACATGTTTTCACTTTCTTACAAAAGCCAGCAAAGTTTCTATGATGACATTACTTACGGACAATATGTGAGAGCAGATGATCCTGCATCAAAAGAATTAGTATATGGTGATTTGCAGACAGGTCAGTTAGCTGAGCAAAGCAACTTAGTTGGATTATTGGGGGGGCTTGCTTACAAAACAAAGCTCTCAAAATATAAGATTAATTTAATGCACTTACAAAATGGGACTAGCAGTGCAGGTCAGTTTTTATTAGATCAAAACTCTGATGTTCCTGGTAGATCGGGTTTTACTGCAGCTTCTGACAATTTAGGGTACAACCAGCAAGGTTTAACAAATCTGTTCATTGGTGGAACACATGTAGTAAAAGAAAATAAATTGAAGGTAGAGTGGAAATTATCACCTACCTATTCTTCAGCCTTTGATCCAGATATTCGAAAGACAGCTTTTACCTATGCTGTCGACACATCTTTTCAAGCAGGAAATGCAGGAGTCCCATCTAGACTCTGGAGAGAACTAAATGAGTTTAATGTAGTTGCAAAAGGAGATGTAACGTATGATCATCAATTTTTAGACGAGGATGCTAAGCTAAAGTTTGGGTTTAGCGGTATTTATAAGCAACGAGATTATGAAATATTTGAATACTCTTTATTGTTTGCCTCAGGACAAAGTTGGAATAATATTGATCCAAATGAAGTTTTAGATCCAGGTAATTTATTTCCAAATAGGCCAAATGGCTCATATCATGTATCTTTTAATACCAATGAAGTGAACCCCAACCAATACAATGCAAACTCTAGAAATATAGCAGTTTATGTTTCAGAAGAGTTTAACTTAAATTCGAATCTAAAAGCAATTGTTGGTGTTAGGATCGAAGACTTCGAGTTAAGGCATACTGGCAGAGATATTAATGCAGCTCAGAACAATGGTGGGAATTCATTAGAGAATGAAGTAGTTTTGGATGGGACAGACCTTTTTCCAAGCGTAAATTTTATTTATTCATTGGCCGAGGAGATGAATTTGCGAGCAGGATATTCCAAAACAATAGCACGACCTTCCTTTAAGGAATTGTCTTTTGCACAAATTGTTGATCCTGTATCAAACCGCACGTTCAATGGTGGCTTGTTTTCGAATGGAGCAGATTGGGATGGTAATTTAACTGCAACTAATATTGATAATTTCGATGTTAGATGGGAAATGTTTCTGGAAAGAGGGCAAATATTCTCAGCAAGCGCCTTTTATAAACGATTTCAAGACCCTATTGAATTGGTTCGAATTCCTCTAAACTTAACTGGATTTGAATATCAGCCAAGAAATGTAGGGGACGGCAACCTTTATGGTATTGAATTAGAGTTTACAAAATCATTAAACTTTATAAATGAGAGTTTTAAAAACTTCTCTTTAAGTGGAAACGTAACCTTAGTTAAATCTGTAATTGAAATGACGACAACTGAGTTTTCATCAAGAAAGTTGGTAGAAAGAGAAGGTGAAGATCTAGACAATAAAAGAGAAATGGCGGGACAAGCGCCATACGTTGTTAATTTTGGAGTGTCTTACACCAACCTTGAAAAGGGTATTAGTTCAGGTTTGTTTTACAACGTCAAAGGACCAACTTTGATTATTGTAGGGACAGGATTTGTACCAGATATTTATC
>Ga0307998_1002047_pt1 | contig 10543 bp, 11 predicted proteins | sample Davwhametageno37_FD_203147 | JGI IMG/M metagenome (GOLD analysis project Ga0307998, IMG submission 203147) | Marine microbial communities from Davis Island wharf, Antarctic Ocean - #37 | ecosystem: Environmental > Aquatic > Marine > Unclassified | place: Antarctic Ocean: Davis Island wharf...
TGTAAACGGCGTCCTGCCCCCACCCACCTGACAGGTAACGCAAAGAGGCGCTCATTCCTGTCGAGCCAACGACCAACCCAACCAATCCAATGGGTCGACGTTTTGATGGAGCCAGCCGCAAAAGCAGCAGAAAGGCCAACGGCCCCGCGACGAACACCACAGAAAATATGATCACCAAAGGTGTCATTACGCGGTCATCAATCCTGCGTTCAAAATGCCCCGCGGATCAAATCGCTGACGCATTCCTGCGGACAATGCGGCAACGCCTGCGGTTTCTGGTTGAAAACGTGGTTGCCCTTTCCCACGCACCAAGGTGGCATGGCCCGAGATGCCTGACAATTTCACGCGCACATCGGTTCCTTCTTCAGTACGCACCCAGACCAATCCGCCTGCCCAATCAAATTGGGCCTCCAGCGGATCAATTGCTGCGACAACGGCTGAACCATCTGAGGGCTTTACCGAAATGCGCCAAACATCCCCATCTTTGCCATGGAAGTTTTCAACATCGCGCACGGCAGCCCATGCATCATCGGCATTTTCTATTACAGAGATCTCGCCGCCAAACTTTGCCAGTGCTTCACACAATTGCGCGGTGCGATAGCTGACAGAATCTGTGAACCCCTCTACGCGAATCATCGTTACGCCTGTGTCATCATTGGGCAGATGCGCAGCACCACTGACATCGAATGGAGACCCAAGTGCTGCAGCCATCGCCCCAACCGCATCATTCATCTCCAATCCGTGCACGCACAATGTGGCTTCGGCTTCGGGCATCGGCAGCACCTTTAGGGACACTTCACTTAGAACCCCCAGAGTTCCCCAACTGCCCGACATCAGTTTGACCAAATCATAACCGGTCACGTTCTTCATCACGCGCCCACCGTTTTGCACGATGGAACCCTGCCCGTCTACAAACCGAACACCCAAGGTAAAATCACGCGCGGCACCCACTTGGATACGACGTGGGCCACTGATATTACCCGCAACGATACCACCGATTGTCGGTTCGCCCTTTAGACCCAGCAGAACTCGATAATCCACCGGCTCAAACGCCAAACGCTGACGTTCACCCGCCAATGTGGTTTCGATTTCAGACAGCGCCGTTCCCGCCTTAACCACAACCGTCAATGCGCCCGGTTCATACAGATTAATCCCCGTCAGATAGCCTGTATTAAGCACATCACCATCAACGCCAACACCGCGTGTTCCGCCACCTTTGATCGCTATTGGGCCTTTGGCTTGGGACACGCATTCGGACAGTTCTTGTTCACTTGTCGGGGTCATCATCAATGTTCCATCAATTTATTGTGAGGGACTTGTTATTCTGCAGCGATTTGCTCGGCGCGGCGATTGTGTGAGACAGCCAGCGGGAACACCTTGGCCGCGTTCAACAACCAATGCGGATCAAACACGTCTTTGATGGCCAACTGCGCTTCAAGATCTGCGGGGGCATATTGATAAGTCATCAAATCCCGCTTCTCGATCCCAACGCCATGTTCGCCCGTCAAACACCCACCTGCATCTACACAAAGTTTGAGGATTTCCGCACCCATCTTTTCACACAGTTCCAGATCACCAGGCTTGTTTGCATCGAATAAAATCAATGGGTGCATGTTGCCGTCACCCGCGTGGAAGACGTTGCCCACAGGCAGGCCAAACTGATCGGACAATTCACCGATACGGCGCAACACCATAGGTAATTCAGAAATGGGGATCGTCCCGTCAAGACACATGTAATCGCTGATTTGACCCATCGCGCCAAAGGCGCTTTTGCGGCCCAACCAAATCGCAGCACTTTCTTCGGCTGATTTGCTTTCACGTACTTCAACTGGATTGTGCTGGTTCGCAATTTTTACAATGCGCGCCAACTGGTCGTCGATTTCGACCTCTGATCCCTCAACCTCAATGATCAGCAAAGCTTGACAATCTGGGTATCCCGCTTGAGCAAATTCTTCACAGGTTTTGATGCACAGCGCGTCCATGAATTCGATCGCAACAGGTAGAACGCCTGCCTTGATGATGTCAGACACGCATGCGCCTGCGACCTCATTGTCGTCGAACCCCACCAATACGGGGCGCGCGCCCTCTGGCTTGTGCAAGATCCGCAATGTCGCTTCGGTCACGACGCCAAGCTGTCCTTCAGACCCACATATCAGGCCAAGCAGATCCAGATTGCCAGCATCCAGATGAGCACCGCCAATTTCGACTATTTCACCCGTCATCAAGACCATCGTGACACCCATCAGGTTGTTCGTCGTCACGCCGTACTTAAGACAGTGCGCCCCACCTGAGTTCATCGCGATGTTACCCGCAATCGCACAAGCCAATTGGCTGCTGGGATCGGGCGCGTAGAAGAACCCGTCTTCTTCAACCGCGCCTGTGACGCTTAGATTGGTGCGGCCCGTTTGGACCCGAATATAGCGATCTGGATAGTTTGTTTCGATCACGTCGCTCATCCGCGCCACGCCCAAGATCACGCAATCCGCAGTCGGCAACGCGCCACCAGCGAGCGATGTACCAGAGCCGCGCGGCACAACAGGCACGCCTTCCTCAAAGCAAATGCGCAAGACATCAGAGACCTCTTTGGTTGTGGTGGGCAACACTGCCACCATGGGCGGACAACGATAGGCCGTCAGCGCGTCACATTCATACGCACGCGTTTCCATTTCGTCGTGGATTACAGCATCCATGGGCAACACACCTTGAAGTCGTTCAACCACACGAGATTTGCGCGCGAGAACCGATTGAGAAGGGACAGGCATTTCCATAGCAGAATCCTTAGCGTGGCTAATTTGGTAAAGTAATATTACCAATTTATCAGTATGGCAAGTTTCTTCGGCACCAGCTAACGTTCAAGCATGACATGGACAGATCGTTTTACACTTTTTTCATCACTTGATTTTGCCGCCCTTGCTTTTGTTATCATCAGCTGGGCCATCGTTGGTTGGGTCATTGAAAACCCACCCATGCACCGACCCACCGTGTCGATGTTGATGGGGCAATACCGCCGTGAATGGATGGTCCAGATGACCACCCGACAGCCGCGTATTTTTGATGCACAAATTATCGGCAGCTTGCGCCAAGGCACCGCATTCTTTGCGTCGACATCGATGTTAGCAATTGGCGGCACACTGGCGTTGGTTGGCAATGGTGAGGAACTGAGTGGATTTGCCAATGAGCTAACCTTGGGCCAAGATCCCGCATTTGTTTGGGAGGTCAAGCTGATGGCAATCGCGCTATTCCTGACCAATGCGTTCCTTAAATTCGTGTGGTCCAACCGCCTGTTTGGGTACACTGCCGTTTTGGTTGCAGCGACGCCGAACGACACAACTGATCCACTTTGCTTACCACGCGCACGTCAAGCCGCTGAGATCGGAATAACCGCTGCACGTGGTTTTAACCGTGGCCTGCGCAGCTTGTATTTCGCACTGGCAACTGCCGCATGGATTGCGGGTGCGGTTCCGCTGATTATGGCCACTCTGTTTACCATTGGCGTTTTATATCGCCGCGAATTTGCCTCTCAATCCCGCCTGATTTTGATTGACCCACCATCGTAATTTGAAACCTTACAGGACTCTTTGAACATGGATACGATCTCACTTCCGATCACAACATAACTCTCCAGTGCGCTGGCCATTTGGCTTTTGGTACTCAGTTGGGCCGTAATAAAGGGACGCCGCTCCCTCAGTCTCTCATCAGTAGATGGTGGGGATGACATGATGCAAAGACGTGTGCGTGGTCAAGGAAACCTTGTAGAGTGCGCACCTATATTTGTGATCATGATCGCCTTGGCAGAGCTACAAGGCGGTAATGCAATCATCGTTTCAATCTTGGCTGCTGCATTTTTCGCAGGGCGTTTAGCACATGGATATGCTTTTGCCTTCACCGAAAAGAATACGAAACTGCGCAGACTTGGAATGATAGCAACACTGCGCGGGATTGGGGCAACGGCGATTTTCAACTTGGTCTTGGTGATCGCCTGAAAGCAGCACGACCGGCTCAAACCCTGTGGTAAGGGGAGCCTGCAAGAATAGATGCTGCGCGGTACAATTGTTCGCTCAGCATCACACGCACCATCATGTGCGGCCACACCATTGCACCAAATGACAGCAAGTGATCGGCATCTGCGCGCAAGGATGGATCAATGCCATCCGCACCGCCAATGACAAACGCGACATCGCCGCGCCCTGCATCACGCCATTTGCCCAAACGTTTAGCAAACGCGGGAGAGGTTTCGACCTTGCCCCGTTCATCAAGACAGCAAATCACACAGCCCTTGGGTAAAGCACGGCGCAGCAATTCAGCTTCTGCACCCATTCCTGCTTTTTTGCGATCTTCGACCTCGACGACTTCAACTGGGCCAAGGCCCAGCACCCGCCCAGTGCGGTCAAATCGTGTGATGTAATCTGAAATCAAGTCCGCTTCGGGGCCAGCCCGTAGCCGGCCCACAGCGCAAATATGTACACGCATCTAAATGCGCAATCAGGTGGAATGTTCTGACTCGATGTCAGCAGGTGACAATTGCCACATTTTTTCCAATTGATAGAACTCACGCACTTCAGGACGGAATACGTGAACGATGATATCGCCCGTATCAACCAAAACCCAATCACCTGTGTTCTTGCCTTCGATACGTGAGAAGTGACCGAATTCAGTTTTCAAACGCTCAACCAGCTTTTCAGAGATTGCAGAAACTTGACGCGAGGAACGACCCGAGCAAACCACCATGTGGTCGCCAATAGCCGTTTTGCCGCGCAGATCGATCTGCACAACGTCTTCAGCTTTGTCATCATCAAGGGATGAAAGGACGGCGGCCAACAGCGTGTCGCTTGTCGCTTTAGAGTAAGCAGATGCCATTAGCGGTGCTCCGTCTTGCGTGGCGCCGGCCACGTCTGGTTGGATTGACAGGACATGGTCCTCCTAGAATCGCGCCATAGACCTACGGCGCTGGGAAATCGTCGTCTACCGTCACTTACCTGACAATTCAACAACAGTTCAAGCTTTTGGCAATCATGCCGCAGTACAACTTTGCGATTAAGGCTCAATCGCCGCCTTCCTTTAGCATCCGCACCTCACGTTGAGGGAATGGAATAGAGATATTATTGGCTTTGAACGCATCCCAAAGCGCTAGATAAACCCCACCACGAATATTTGTGAGGCCACCTGTCGGGTCTTTGATCCAGAATCGCAGAATATAGTCCACGGAACTGTCGCCAAACCCAACGATGTGACAAACGGGCCGCTTTGGGTAATCTAAAACGCGTTCAACAGTCGTCGCTGCCTCGATCGCCAATTCGCGGACCTTGTGCGGGTCATCGCTATAGGCTGTGCCAAAGAAGATATCGAGCCGCACATAATCATTAGAATGCGACCAGTTTACCACTTGGTTTGTGATCAGGTCCTCATTCGGAATTAGGTATTCCTTACCGTCCCGCGTGACAACTGACGCATAACGTGCGCCTAGGGTTTGTATCCAGCCAAACGTCTCGCCCAGTGAAATCACGTCACCCGGCTTGATCGACTTGTCGAGCAGGATGATGACACCAGAAACCAGGTTCGAGATCACCTTTTGCAAACCAAAACCAAGGCCAACACCAATGGCACCCGTCAGGATCGCAAGACCAGACAGATCGATCCCAACTGTGTTGATCCCGATAAAGAACGCAAACCCGTACAGTGTGATTTGCACAGCCTTAACAGCAAGAACCTGCATGGACGGGCTGATGTCTTCGTTACGTCGAATTGTTGCTGCTGTCGTCGTGGACCCGATGCGCGCCAAGGTCAGAAGAACACCAATCACCACCAGCGCAGAGATAATCGTCATGATCGAAATACGAAAATCACCAAACTCAAATGCAAGGTCATCAAGGAATTCGCCCACAGCTTCGTGCACATTCAGGTAATAAAGAGTGGCAAAGATCCACAGGCCCCAGCGGACAATGATCCGCAGTGGTCGGTTGCGCACAAAGCGAGATACGAATGCAATCAGCAGCCATGCGGTCGCAAGCGTGGCCGCCAACCCAATGAGATAGGAACGTGACGGCCATGTGGCGCTTTGCATAATGCTCCAAATGACCCAGCCCAGCGCTGAAAACCACACCAGCCCAAGGCGCTGGCGTATTGGGACAATCATCCGCAATTGCCATGTCTTCCAGCCATCGCGCGAACGAACCCACGCCTGCAACCAGCGCCCAGAAAGGTGATGCATTCCATAGGAAATGACGATTAGAGCAATAATAATCAGAACTTGATACAGTCGCCACCCCGGCATCATCAAGCTTTCGACAAAGCGCGTTGCACCAGTCAGCAAAACTCCAAGTTCTTGATAAATCGTCATTTGCGGTTGGTTTTCTGGTTCCATGCTCAATCTTTGCATGCACCATCTCAACACGCAATATCCGTAGATCTGTGCACACCCTTGCGAGACATAGGCAAGCCCTGTAACTGACACCCATGACATGGCTAATAAGCATTGGGCTTTTTGACATATGCGACCGCACCCGACTGGGTGAACGGTTCTTTGGGGCGACCCATACCGTGTTGGCACGACTGTAAACCCGCGCACACCCAATACGCCTAAAAATTCAAACCAACCAAAGGGAGAGGACCATATGTCCCCCAAAACGCTATACGATAAAATCTGGGATGCACACCTTGCCCACGAGGCTAATGACGGCACTTGCTTGCTGTATATCGACCGTCACTTGGTGCACGAAGTAACCAGCCCGCAAGCCTTTGAAGGTCTGCGCATGTCAGGTCGCAAAGTTCGTGCGCCTGAGAAAACAATCGCTGTTCCAGATCACAATGTTCCAACAACTTTGGACCGTGCAGACGCAACAACGATGACCGAAGACAGCCGCATCCAAGTGAACGCTCTGGACACGAACGCCAAAGAATTCGGCATTCACTACTATCCAGTGTCTGATGTTCGCCAAGGCATCGTGCACATCGTTGGCCCAGAGCAGGGCTGGACCCTTCCGGGCATGACTGTTGTTTGTGGTGACAGCCACACAGCGACCCACGGTGCATTTGGTTCATTGGCACACGGTATCGGCACATCTGAGGTTGAGCATGTTCTGGCGACACAAACGTTGATCCAGAAGAAATCCAAGAACATGAAAGTCGAAATCACCGGCAAGCTTGCCCATGGTGTGACCGCAAAAGATATTACCATGGCTGTGATTGGCAAAACTGGAACCGCTGGCGGTACTGGCTATGTCATAGAGTATTGTGGCGAAGCGATCCGTGAACTGTCCATGGAAGGTCGTATGACTGTCTGCAACATGGCGATTGAAGGCGGCGCACGCGCTGGCCTAATCGCGCCTGACGAGAAGACATTTGAATACTGCATGGGCCGCCCACACGCACCTAAGGGCGCACAGTGGGAAGCTGCGTTGACATGGTGGAAAACACTATTCTCTGACGAAGATGCACATTGGGACGAGATCCTTGTGATCAAAGCCGAAGACATCGCGCCATTGGTCACTTGGGGTACTTCCCCAGAGGATGTTCTGCCAATCACGTCATTAGTCCCTTCTGCTGACAGCTTTACCGGTGGTAAAGTTGAAGCGGCACAACGTGCTTTGGACTACATGGGCCTAAAAGCTGGCCAACCTTTGTCTGAAGTTGAAATCGATACTGTATTTATCGGTTCCTGCACAAACGGCCGTATCGAAGATTTACGCGCCGCTGCGGAAATCCTCAAAGGTAAGAAAGTCAAAGACGGTATCCGCGCGATGATCGTTCCTGGTTCTGGCCTTGTACGTGCACAAGCTGAAGAAGAAGGTCTTGCTGACATCTTCAAAGACGCTGGCTTCGAATGGCGCCTTGCGGGTTGTTCCATGTGTCTTGCGATGAACCCAGATCAATTGGCACCGGGCGAGCGTTGCGCAGCAACCTCTAACCGTAACTTTGAAGGCCGTCAGGGCCGCGGCGGTCGTACGCACCTTATGTCTCCGGGCATGGCAGCTGCTGCAGCGATCACTGGCAAACTAACCGACGTTCGGGAGATGATGTAATGGAAAAGTTCAACACACTCACCGGCATTGCAGCCCCAATGCCATTGATCAACATCGACACGGATATGATCATCCCAAAGCAATTCTTGAAAACCATCAAGCGTTCAGGCCTAGGCGTGAACCTGTTTGACGAGATGCGTTATGACGACGATCGCAACGAAATCCCGACTTTCGTCTTGAACCAAGACGCATACCGCGATGCACAGATCATCATAGCTGGTGACAACTTTGGGTGTGGCTCATCCCGCGAGCACGCGCCTTGGGCGATTGCAGACTTTGGCATCACATGCGTTATCGCGCCTAGCTTTGCCGACATTTTTCACAACAACTGCTTTAAGAACGGCATTTTGCCAATAGCTTTGCCACAAGAGCAAATCGACGTTCTAATGAAGGACGCTGAAAAAGGGGCAAACGCCCGCATGACAGTGGATATCGAAGAACAGACTGTCACAACCTCAGATGGCGAAGTGTTCAAGTTTGAAGTCGACGCGTTCAAAAAGCACTGCCTGATGCAGGGCTTGGATGACATCGGCCTTACAATGGAAAAGGCTGCATCAATCGATACTTTCGAAGCTGTAGCACAAACTCAGCGCCCTTGGGTCTAAATATCGGCTGAATTGGTTAACGCCAATTTTCAATTCCAAGTTGCAACCTGTGGGCGCGGCTCTTGCGCCCACGACATATGTCATCACTCGCATAGGCTGACGTGATCTCGCCACATTTATGATGCAAGAACGCACCACACCCTCCCCTAAAACGCCACCTGTATTTGACGTCCCCGAAGACCGAAACGGTAACCGCAATCAAGACAAAATCAGGCTGTGGCAACAATTCTTAAACGGCCACATTGGCGAAACCATTTCCACCCCCCCCTTTGTCATCGCGGGTGACGCAAACCTAGCTCCTAACGCAGTTGAAGGGCGACGCAGGGCGATCATCAACCTATTATCTGATCAACGGGTCCAAGACGCCAAACCGCACAGAAACAGCCCCACACAAGATACTAACACCGTTGATTGGTCAGAACCCCGACCGGGGAACATGCGCGTTGATTATGTGCTGCCCTCAGTCGAGTGGACGATCACCGACAGCGGTGTTCTCTGGCCCCAGCCAAACGATCCATTGGCCGACGTCGCCAAGACCGCCAGCCGCCATCACCTTGTCTGGATCGGCATCACTCGATAGCCTCACGTCAGTTTTACCGATGTCCCCTTGTGCCTGACAGTCGACACCATAAGTTAGAAGGTAACTTCAAACAAAAAGGCCAATGCTATGAGCGATCCAACATATACACCACCAGCCGTCTGGACATGGGAGCAAAGCAGCGGTGGCAAATTCGCCAACATCAACCGCCCTATTGCTGGCACGACCCACGACAAAGAGCTGCCAGTAGGAAAGCAACCTTTGCAACTTCATTCCCTTGCGACACCAAACGGCGTAAAAGTCACCATCATGCTGGAAGAGCTTTTGGCGATGGGCTTTGAGGGCGCAGAATATGACGCCTATCTTGTGAACATTGGCGAAGGCGATCAGTTCGGTTCTGGTTTTGTCGACATCAATCCAAACTCAAAAATTCCTGCGATGATGGACCATTCAGGTGACAAACCTGTGCGCCTATTCGAAAGCGCATCAATCATGCTGTATCTTGCTGATAAATTCGGCGCATTGGTCCCAAGCGATCCTGTCAAACGCGCTGAGACAATGAACTGGTTGTTTTGGCAAATGGGCAGCGCACCATACTTGGGCGGCGGCTTTGGCCACTTCTATGCCTATGCACCGGAAAAATACGAATACCCAATCAACCGTTTCACCATGGAAGCCAAGCGTCAGCTTGATGTTCTGGACCGCCAATTGGCTCAGACCCCGTGGATTGCTGGCGACGAATACACCATCGCCGATATCGCGATCTGGTCATGGTATGGTCAGCTTGTCTTGGGCAACCTGTATTCAGCCGCTGAATTCTTGGATGTTGCGTCTTACACAAACGTTATGGCGTGGGCTGAAAAGATCAACGCGCGTCCAGCCGTTCAACGGGGTCGCATGGTAAACCGTCGATTTGGTGAGCCATCCGAGCAACTTCATGAACGTCACGATGCATCAGATTTTGACACTCAGACTCAAGACAAAATTGGCGACAATTCCTAAAATCAAATAGGGGGTTCGCGCCCCCTATTTCCCCCGCCCGACCTGACGACAGATCAAGATTACGGGCAACAACCCCATTGCAACAATGACCAAGCTGGGCACCGCTGCGCCCTCCAGCCGTTCATCGGATGCGAGGCGATACGCCTGCACAGCCAAAGTGTCATAGTTGAACGGTCGCATGATCAGGGTCGCAGGGAGTTCTTTCATCACATCCACGAACACGATCAACAATGCAGTCAACAGGCTGGGTGTGAGGATCGGCAAATGCACACGGCGCAACGTGCCCCAAGGGGTCTGCCCCAAGGATCGACTGGCGGCGTCCATGTTGGCGTGAACCAATGCTTGTCCCCCCTCATACGCCCCAAGGGCCGCAGCAGAGA
>Ga0307998_1002048_pt1 | contig 10542 bp, 9 predicted proteins | sample Davwhametageno37_FD_203147 | JGI IMG/M metagenome (GOLD analysis project Ga0307998, IMG submission 203147) | Marine microbial communities from Davis Island wharf, Antarctic Ocean - #37 | ecosystem: Environmental > Aquatic > Marine > Unclassified | place: Antarctic Ocean: Davis Island wharf...
GTTCCGAGGTCTGAAATCCGTGCGTTGATTCGTGAATTGCAATTACTCTTCTAAATGGAGTCCATTCCAGCTTAGAACCGATCATTGTGGTGAGCACGTCAAAATCACCCGAGGTTGCTCCCTCGTTTCCAACGTAGAGCTTTGGGCAAAGGGCCTCCGGCTCAGCAGCATAACAATGCCCACCTGCGTCGGAAGGACCAAACCAAACTGGTTCAATCTGAAGTAGCTCGTCTAGTTGAGCCGTCCACCAATCCTGTTCCTCCTCCATCAAAATCACCAGGTAGCGCTTGTCCATCCCATTAGTTGTATAGCGATTCCAGTAGCTCAAGCCGAAGACATTAGCTTGGACGTAATAATCCAAGTCCTCGCGATCTACTAGTGGGCTGTAGCGAACCTCGACAAGGTCGTAGTTCATTTCAAAGTTTTCGCAGATATCAGCGATGATGGGGCGATAGGTTTCCAGGTCCTTGTGCTTGAGTCTGCCTGCTTCGAAATCCTGGCACCCAGCCTCATAAGGTGTGTCTGCTCCTTTTACCCAGTTGTCTTCCGGAGTTGCTCCAACGGAGTTTTTCAGGTTTGTAACTGTGAGCAAAACTTTGCCCGCATAGCTTCTCGCTTGGGTCGGTTTGCTTTGGGTCCAAGTAGAAAGATTGGGGTTTAACTCTTTGGCATAATCACATGCGGCTTTAGCTTGGGTTCTCACCATGATGTTCACGCTCATTGGCTGGGAGTAATAGCGAATACCAGTGCAGATAAATTTCTCCGCATTTGGGTTTGCTTCAACAGCTGCTTTGACTTGAGCTTTCTGAATGCTCGTAAGCCAGGTCGCGTTGGGACTAAAGGTGGCCAGGGTCTTTTGATTTGCCGAAGACTTAGTGGGGGCGCTAGCCGCAGCGAGGCCGGCGACCAACAAGAGTGCGGTTGAAGATATTGCCAAAAATCTTTTCATCATTCTCCTAGCCTACGAGCGTATCAGGAGGGCAATTTCTTCTTCAAGTAAGAGAGTGCCGCAGACCATCGATATCAGACACCCCATAAAGAATTTGCCGAGGAAATTTACAAAAGTAAGTGTGTGGACCCACCTCCGTCTGGCTTGCAGGGTTGGACCACCGACGCCGCTATCAACCCAGGAAGTTCTGGTGGAGTGGCCTTGAACTCAAGGGGCCAAGTTATCGGCACTATCTATGCCGGCTTCAATCAGAACGACATCAACGATGTCGCGTTCATGCAGCCGATAGCCAACCTTTGGTTATTGATTGCCGGGCTGAATCGGTGATGCACGCTGAACTCAGTGGACGGGCCTAACAACCTAAGTGCAAGTGGGAAAGAGTCAGATTAACTGCAGTAACCTCTGGCTATGGATAAAAAATTACATGAAATCTTCAATGGCTTAATCACACTTAAGACAGCCGACTATGGAGCTAGGTTGGTGTCCCTAGAGCTGAGCTTTGAGCCAGGTAAAACTTTCCAAACGGCTATTGGATTCCAGGATCTGAATCTCTACGAGCGCTCGGATTTGCAGTATTTTGGCGCCACGGTTGGGCCAGTTGCTGGTCGCTTGGCAAGGGGCAAATACGAACTTGATGGTCTAGCCCTAGACCTAGAGAAAAATGAAAATGCCAACCACTTGCACGGTGGGACCGAGGGTGCTTTTCACAGCGAAATTTGGGACCTTCACTCTATTACCGAAGATGAGATAGTTTATCGATTCTTCCGAAAAGCAGGTCTTGGCGGTTTCCCCGGTGACTTAGAGGTGTTTTCGAGCTATCGCCTAGAGGGCGCAACTCTTATTTTGAGCCTTAAGGCAACTACCACCTCAAGTACTCCGGTGAATCTGACAAATCACACCTACTGGAATCTGTCCGGATCTGGTGCACCCGCGACCCAACACGAGCTCATGATTGATGCCGATTATTTCATCCCAATGGACGCAGATCTTTTACCCACTGGCGCACGTGAGTCTGTTATCTCCACAGCATTGGACTTTAGAAACTTGAGACCAATCGAAGATTTGGGCAATGCAAGCTCTGAACCTTCACCTGGTTTTGATCATTCGTATCTGCTCAATGGAGAAAATGGAGTTCTCAGAACGGCTGCAAATCTTAGGCACCCAGTCTCGGGGGTGGCTATGCAGATCCGAACTAACGCACCTGTCCTTCAGTTTTACACAGGTAACCGCAACCCTGATTTCCAAACTAACAATGGGCAATCGCTGCGCCAAGGGAACAGTATCTGTCTAGAGACTTTTGGTGTGAACGCAACTCAAATAATCGGAAGTTACCCGACAATTACTCTGGAACCTGGAAGGGTATTTGAGCAAGTCACCTCCCACACCTTCTCTACTTAGGTGTTTTGACCCAAAATTGCGGCCCGAAGCTTTGCCATGTCGGTTTTAGGCACCCGGTTTTCATCCAAGAGGCCGTTTACCTCTTGCATGGTGTCGGTGAGCTGCGTGTAGCAAAATCCAATGACGCCCGACTCGGGTCCGAGAGCTATACACATAGCTCCTACCTTGTTAGCAAAATCCTGCTCATCTACGGCACTGGAGTATCCCCAATCCTGCTCCCTGGACCTTGTCTTAAAGGCAATGCCACCGAATTCAGAAACGACGATTGGTTCGCTCTGAAAGGTGTGCTCGCCGGCATACATCCTGCGACCGACTGGGCCCACTCCCGAAAGAAGTTCATCTAGTGCCGCTTTGGTCGCATAGCGCTTTGTTAGCACACTAGGGTCACTCTCATAATCGTGGATTGTTGCAATGTCGCTCTTGGTGTGTTCCCAGCCGTCATTAGAAATAACAGGCCTGGAAGAATCTAAAGACTTGGTGAGTCTGTACATGGTTCTTGAAAAGTCCTGTTGTTCGAGAACGTGAGTGATCTGTTGCACTCCCCAGCTTTCGTTAAGGGGAACCCAGACGACTATGGAAGGATGTGAAGAGTCTCGCAATACCGCGTCAGTCCATTCGCGAGTAATCCGTGAAACTGCAGTCTTAGAAAACTCGAATGTCGCTGGGAATTCTGCCCAAATCATCAGGCCCAGTCGGTCTGCCCAGAACAAGAAGCGAGGATCCTCTATTTTTTGGTGAATTCTTGCAGTGTTGAATCCAAGTTCAAGAATTAGCTCAACTTCTCTTTTGAGAGCGTCCCCACTTGGAGCCGCAATATGAGACTCAGGCCAGTAGCCCTGCTCCAAGACTGCCCTGATGAAGACCGGGTGATCATTGAGCATGAAATGGCCGCTCGATGTGCCGACAGACCTCATTCCCAGATACGACTTAATGTGATCCAGCTCGGTGCCGGCTTCGGACATTTTCAGATCGGCATCAATCAGAACAGGGTTTGCGGGGGACCAGAGCAAAGTTTGATGGCCCTGCCCGTTCGCCAGCTGGGGAAGCCTAATCGCCAGCTTTGAGTGTTTTTCGTCTGTAAGAACACTCACCGAGCCGATCCAAGTGCCAGCAACACTAAGGTTCAATTCAAGATCCACTGGTGTTTTTGGGCGACCACTCAGGCTGAGTTCCAACTCGACCTCACCCTTTGGTAAATCGGTGGAGAAGTTCAAGCTCACAACGTGCAACGGGCTGACGGTCTCAAGCCAAACTGGCTGCCAAATTCCGCTGGTTCGGTTGTACCAAATCGAATGCGGGTCCTGTTGCCAATCCTGTTTACCACGGGGCTGAGACACATCTAGCGGGTCGTCTTCTACCCTCAAAACCAAGACGTTGCCCCCGTCTTGGATAGCATCAGTTATATCTACTTCGAAACCAACGTGACCGCCCTCGTGTTGGGTGACTTTCGAACCATTTAGCCAAACTTCGCACCGATAATCAACTGCACCAAAGTGCAAGATGCTTCGCTGATCAGGAGTGCTGGGGTCTGGTTGAAGCAATTCTTGTGGGATTGATTTGCGGTACCAAAAAACATTGTGGAAGCTCGTGTCACCAATTCCAGAGAGCTCAGATTCTGGTGGGAAAGGAACCATGATTGTTTGGTCCAGGGCAACTTTACCTCTGTGCCACTTGTTTTTAAGCCCGATGTTTTCGTCATCAAAGGCAAATTCCCAAGGACCGCTCAGGTTTACAAAGTTCTCTCGAACAAGCTGTGGTCGGAAGTAGGAGCCGTCTTGTTCACTCGCACGGAACTCATTGAAGTTAGTCATATTGACTATTAGTATCAAATTTTTCTAGCGCTGTAAAGCTATTTAGATTAACTCTTTGGTGCCGTGCTTTCGCGGATCTTTAAACCGAAAGGGACAATTCGATGCCTTCCGACTCCCTTGTGGCCCTCTATGCGGTCTACTAAAAGACCAATGGCTGTTTTTGCTAGCTCCAACATGTCAGGGGCAATTGATGTGAGTGATGGGTTTGAGTATTGAGATAGTTCTGAGTTGTCCCAGCCGACCACTTTGACCTGTTCCGGGGACTCAAGTCCCAACTGCCTTAGCGCCTGCAGGGCACCGACAGCGAATCGATCATCACGGCAAAGAATTCCATCAATTTTGGTGCCGCTCCGAATTGCCTTCACCAGGGACTCTTTGGCATCCTCGGGCGCAAAGTAAGCAACTTTCAAAACTAATTCAGAATCCTCCACTATCCCAGCCTCGCTGAGAGCTTCCTGGTAGCCGTTTAGTCGCCTGACCGTTGCCCCTCCCTGGTCACCATCTACTGCGCCTAAAAATGCGATTCTTCTGCAGCCCAAATCAATTAGATGCTTGGTTGCAACTTTCGCGGCAACTACATTGTCAATCATGACGTGGTCCACAGTCAGCGGAATCGCTGCCTCGCCCAGTAAAACCAGGGGCGTGTCTCTTTGAAGTTGTGAAATCTGGAGGCTTGTCACTCTGGAGGGTTGAAAAATTACTCCGTCCACTAAGCCTGCTTCTCGGTCGCGCAATACCGCTTGCTCACTCTCAACCTTGCTGTCTGTTTGTTCTATCAGAACCCGGTACCCGCGATCTTCGGCGGCATTCACGATTGCTGCGGCGATCATCGAAAAATAGGGGTGATTGGTCTCTGGAAATGCCAGGGCAATCATTCCGGTCCTGCCGGTAACCAAGCGCCTGGCGGTGAGGTTGGGCTTATAGCCAAGGAGGTCTATTGCCTCTTGCACCCGGCTGCGCATCTGGGGGGTTACGTGCTGGTAGTTGTGTACAACGTTGGATACCGTCTTTGTGGACACTCCGGCCAGCTTTGCCACATCGGTTAATTTCACTCTCGACAACGAGACTCCTTTTATGTTCCCGCATCACTCTATCTCTCGGCCCCATGGTAGAGGAGTGAATAATTACAAAATGGTCACAATTTTGGTTCTTGCTTTACTTATATTTATAGCGGTGTAAATTTCTTTCAAGCGTTGGAACAAAAGAGCTAATGCTTCCGATTTGAATCTTTCAGTCGGTGGACTCTAGAGAGGAACACATGAGACAGCAAGAAGGAGCCAAAAAGAAGTTCACAGGACTTCTGGCTCTAACCGCAATTTCAGCGGTGGCTTTGGCCGGTTGCACTTCGGGTACAGATTCTGAAGAAAGTGCTGGGACTCAGTCACCTACTGCCGAGGCAGTAGCAATTGTTTTGGAATACACCGGCCCAGCCATAGAGCTGAGCTATTGGAACGGCTTCACCGGAGGTGACGGCCCGTTCATGCAGTCAATGGTGGAGGAGTTCAACGCTTCTCACGACAACATCACCATCGTTAATAACACTCTGCCGTGGGGTGACATGTACTCAACGCTTCCTACTGCCGTTGGCGCTGGAGAAGGTCCTGACGTCGGCGCCATGCACATGGATCAGCTTCCAACTTTCGCTGCCCGAGGCTTGATTGTCCCACTTGATGACCTAGTGGTGACCCTAGGTCTTACGTCCGATGACTTTACTCCTGAAGTTTGGGATGCGACCCTGTATGACGCGGCCCGCGTAGGAATCCCATTGGATGTCCACTCTCTGGCTATGTACTACAACACTGAGCACTTTGAGAAAGCCGGGATCACTGCGGTGCCAACAAATGGTGCTGAATTCGAGGCAGCGCTTATCGCCTTGCAGGCAGCTGGATACCAGAATCCCTTCTGGATGCCAAATAGGTGGCCAAGCCACCTGATGACCTTGTCACTAACCTGGCAGTTCGGGGGATCCGCCTGGGGAGCCGATGGCAGTTCGGCCGACTTTGCTAGCGAAGCTGGCGTAAAGGCGCTGGAGTGGCAGAGATCAATCATCGACAAGGGCTTCAGCCCGAATGATGTCGCTGGTGACTCTCAGTACATTGCATTCAAAAATGGAGAAAACTCGATCACCTGGGACGGAATCTGGCAGATCAATGACCTGCAAGGCTCCGAGATGCCTTTCGGCGTTGCAGCCATCCCAATGATTGGAACCGAACCTGGAGTTTGGGCGAATGCTCACAACTTCTTCATGACTACTCAAGCAGCAAAGGATGCCAACAAGGCTCAGGCCTCCAAGGTCTTCATTGCTTGGATGAGCGAGAAGTCAGGTGATTGGGCTGGATCAGGAATGATTCCAGCTCGTGATTCTGTTCGCACCTCAGGAGTTTTGGACGGTCTACCTCAGGGCCCAGTTGCAGACCAAATCTCTGCAATGCGCTTCTTGCCAGCTGTGCCGGGTATCGGCGGAGTTCAGGGAGCAACCTTTGAAGTTGCAGTTTCGAACGGGATCCTTGGACTTGAGGACATCGCTACCGCTCTGAAGGCAGCGCAGGATCAAGCCAACGCCCTGCTCGAAGAAAACCGAGTTCAATTCGGCGGTTAGAGCAAAATAGTTACAGAGTAAACAAAATGGTGCGGCCTTTTCTGAACCTCTGGGCCGCACCACTTTGCACCAAATAGGAAGGCACGGGTATTCATGATCGAGACTGCCACTCAAAGCTCTCTGGCGAGAAAAAAGAAAAAGCCTGATATCGTCCCTTGGATTTTTCTCGCCCCCTATCTGGCGCTATTTTCAGTCTTCATCGCATACCCAATCGGCTTGGGAGCCTGGATTAGCCTTCACGCTTGGGATTTCACTCTTCCTAGAAGGCCATTTGTGGGCCTAGGTAACTACGAGAAACTCTTTACTCCAGGGTCCACAACCTTCGAGCCATTTTGGCAATCGATGGTTAACACTGGAATTTTCACCATCGCCTCAACGCCCCTTCTGCTTGCTATACCCCTCTTAGTGGCTATGGTGATGAACCAAAATTTCAAGGGCCGTAACCTTTTTAGGGCTATTTATTTCGCCCCTTACGTTCTTGGTGTTGCGGTGATAACAATCCTGTGGCGGTATTTGTTGGATAACAACTTTGGACTTATGAATTACCTCTTGGATCTGGTGGGGTTGCCCTCGGACACCGCGTGGTTGACCTCATTACCGGCAGTTTGGGTTTCTTTGGTCGGCGTGACGGTCTGGTGGACCCTCGGATTCAATTCCGTGATTTATTTAGCTGCCCTACAGGACATCCCCAAGGAGCTCTACGAAGCTGCAACCGTTGATGGAGCAAATGGGATGCAGAAATTTAGACATGTCACAATGCCCGGGCTGAAGCCGATTTTTGCTTACATAACCCTCCTCACTCTGATTGCCTCTGCCAACATGTTTGGCCAGTCCTACCTAATGACTCAAGGTGGCCCAGGAACTGCTACAAGGACGGCGATTTACCAGATCACGGAAACTGGTTTGAGGAACTTTAAAATGGGTGACGCATCGGCAATGAGTTTTGTACTCACCTTTTTTTTGCTGCTCCTTAGCACAGTGGTCTTTTTTGGTCTGCGAGAGAAAAAGGATGCGAAATCTTGAAATTAACAAAAAGCTCCCTGCGGTATTCATTGTTGATTGCGCTCGCTCTGATATACATAAGCCCAATTATTTTCATGCTGGTGACCTCATTCAAAACCCAAAGCGGCGCAACAAGTTACCCACCGACATGGATACCCGACCCGTTCACAACTCAGGCTTACGAGACCATTCTGAATCCTGCAAATGACACTCCAGTTTTCCGATGGTTTCTAAACAGCATGTTCGCGGCCACCATGCACGCACTTTTGGTTGTGGCTATTGCTTCTCTAGCCGCTTATCCGCTGGCAAGATTAAAATTTAAAGGTAAAAAACTAATCCAGGGTCTCGTGGTGATCACTCTGCTTGTCCCACCGGTGATTCTGATTATCCCAAGCTTCAACATTGTCAATGACCTAGGTTGGCTAAATAACTTGATTGCAATAATTGTCCCAACTGCCGCGGGAGCGTTTGGTGTCTTTCTAATGAGGCAGTTCTTCTTATCTATTCCGCTCGAGCTTGAAGAGGCTGCTCGAATAGACGGTGCGAACAGATGGCAGATCTTCACAAAAATTGTGCTTCCGCTTTCCAAGCCGGGAATGGCAACATTGGGCCTCTTGGCCTTCTTGAGCAACTGGAATGATTTTTTGTGGCCTCTGTTTGTGCTCTTTGATAACTCACTCAAGACGCTTCCAGCAGGACTCGCGAACCTCCAGGGCTCGAACGCGGTTCGCTACGATTTGTTAATGGCAGGCGCAGTAGTGGCTAGTGTTCCGGTTCTGATTTTGTTCTTTTTCTTGCAACGCTTTGTGGTTGAGGGCGTCGCTAGATCTGGAGTAAAGGGCTAGTGCGCAAATCACTTATCACCGCTTCACTTTTGGTGCTAGTGATTGCGCTTGCCGGATGTCAGGCGCAAGAGACAGCGCCGGTCTCTTTAGCGGAGGCGCCATCTCCTTCAGCGGATGAATCGGTTACCACGTACCCGGAACTTAGAACGCCTGATATCAGTAGGAACTTTGCGGACCCGGACATTCTTTTTACCCAGGGGGCCTACTACGCTTTCGCCACCAACCACAACTTGAATAATGTTCAAGTTGCCCGAAGCGAGAAGCTAGAGGCCTGGGAGGTGCTTTTGATTGATGCACTGCCAAATCTTCCAAAATGGGCACTTCCGGGTTTAACGTGGGCCCCGGAAGTAACCGAGTTTCCAGATGGTAGCTATCGGATGTACTTCACCGCTAGAAACGCTGCATTTCCAAAACAGTGCATCGGTGTTGCCGCATCTCAAAGCCCAATCGGACCATTTGTCGCAGTTGGCGATTCGATGCTGGTTTGCCCTGAGGAGCTTGGTGGGGCAATCGATGCAAGCGTCTTTTTTGAAAACGAGACTCCTTATTTACTTTGGAAGAATGATGGCAACTGCTGCGGTATCCAAACGGATCTATTTATTCAGGAGCTGTCGGCTGACGGCCTGACGCTAGCTGGCGACCCGAAGACTCTCCTGACTACCTCTGAGAGCTGGGAGGGAATCTTGGTTGAGGCGCCGACTCTGATTAAGCAGGGCGGCAAGTACCACCTGTTTTATTCGGCGAACGACTATTACTCAGATCAATATGCTGTCGGTCACGCAATTAGTGACAGTCTCTTTGGGGATTACAAAAAAGTACCGCAGCCTTTTCTCACAAGCGCAAATTTAGATGAAAAGGTAATTGGCCCGGGAGGCCAAGACGTGATTCTTGATCAAGAAGGGAACTGGAGGGTGTTCTTCCACGGCTGGAACATATCTAAATCCGCCAGGTACATGTACAGCCTCCTGGTGAGCGAAGAGCAACCCTGGCCCCAGGTCATTCGATAGGTCATCCCCTAACCACCACTCAGCTTGCAGCTCGCTTTTAGCTTGCTGGCTGAATGTCGGACCCCCAAGTTAATCTAATAAGGCATCAAGAATGGCAGTGCCAAGTAACTGGCTAGCTGCATAGCAACCCGGATCTCACGACCAGGGTGCTCCAGTAGAAGATGCGGCCCTAACAAAAGCTAGGACAAGTCGTGGGGCGAAAGCCTCCAACAAGGGAGGTTCTAATGACCGAATCATTTCCACAAGACTGCTGGCTCTATAAGCCGGGCCACAAAACTCACTACATCCAGATCAACGTCATGCGAGACAAGGAGAGGTTCCCAGCTGAGGTCGAGTTGATAGACCTCGAGACCCTGGAGATTAAATACAACGGCCAGGTTGTGCAGCTGAAGACTCATGATGCAGTCGGAGTCCATTTCGATTGCCTACATGCGTTCGAGAACGAGATTAGTTTCGCTCCAGAGGCGAATCTGCTGTACATCAAAGTAAACGGCCCGCCGGAGCAAACGAAAGGTGAGTGGCGTCCGGTATGTTTGGCGGTGGCAGAAATGATGGATTGCGCTGTCAGTGACGCTGACTTTTCCGCAATTCGTGTTTGGACCTTATTCCATAAAGAACGGATCATCGGAAGAAATTTCTCGAGCGATCAACAACGCAAGGGAAATAGTGGAGCTTTATCCCAATTTAGAAAATTTATCAGATAGAAACCGCCGAATGGTTTTGGAGGATCTCAACGAACGCTTTGAAACAACTTATGAGCTAAATGAAGTGTGGGGAAGTACAACAGTCATGAACCGATTCGGTTACTTTAAGGGTCACTTGTCGCTGATAGAGGGTGTAATTGCGGATTCCAAGAGCATTTGGATCGACCCGGACGCCTTTAATGCCGTAGCTGAGCTTCTGAAATAGGGGTTGGATCAATTTGACTTAG
>Ga0307998_1002052_pt1 | contig 10528 bp, 7 predicted proteins | sample Davwhametageno37_FD_203147 | JGI IMG/M metagenome (GOLD analysis project Ga0307998, IMG submission 203147) | Marine microbial communities from Davis Island wharf, Antarctic Ocean - #37 | ecosystem: Environmental > Aquatic > Marine > Unclassified | place: Antarctic Ocean: Davis Island wharf...
AGACTAGAGCAATCTTCTGCTAGATAACCAACTGATAACATTCTCATAATTAACCTTACCCTAGCATTGGGATGGAGAGAGTGTTGACCAGATTACTGACCAAAAGCGTTCCTTTTACGTTCAACCGTTATGGGTATTACTACTTCTCAAGACGTGTTCCCGCTGACCTTGTGCAACATTATTCCTATCCTCGTATTGTTCAGGGCTTGAAGACGAGGTCTGCCCAGACTGCTAAGACGAGGGCTTTAGTAGCTGCGGCTAAGTTAGACGAATACTGGTCTCACCTTCGGATGACTGACCCTGACTTAATCGGGCGTAATTTGTTAATACAGGCATTTAAGTCTTGTTCTTGGAATACTCAGCATGACGTGTCTACGGCTTCCAAAACCAATGTCACGCTGTATGAGGCATTGGAAACATACCTTGTTCAAAAGGGTGTTAATAAGGGCAAGACTTTTCATGCTGCGGCTCAGAGGGCGTGTGCCTATGTGGTTGAGGCTTGCGGTGCGAAGGATTTAGCAGACTACAGCAGGGCTGATGCCTTGAAGTATAGGGACTATTTGATTGCTAAGGGCATGGCTGGGTCTAGCGTCAGTCGTGTCATCAGTTCCATAAGAGCGGTGATGAACTTTGCTATCTCTGAGTATGCGCTGGATTTGCAGAACCCGTTTGTTGGCATGTACCATGATCGGCTGGCGGGAGTTTCTAAGCGCCCTCCAATACCGATTGAAGATATTCGCAAGGTGCAACAGCAGTGCTTATCGCTAGATGATGATTTGCGTTGGCTGGTTGCTTTGGTGTCTGACACAGGTATGCGACTGGCTGAGGTTTCTGGGCTTCTGAAGTCGGACATATCTATAGACGAAGACATACCATTTATAAGGCTGCAACCTCACTCTTGGAGGAAACTGAAGACGTCTGGTAGTGAACGGAATGTAGCGCTTGTAGGAGTATCTCTATGGGCTGCTCAGAGGCTGTTAGAGACTTATCCAGACAGTATCTATGCCTTCCCCAGATACAATAAGACAGCCATCACTAATGCTAACTCAGCCAGTGCAGCCTTGAACAAATGGCTCCATCCTTATGTTCCTAATGGCTGCACAATGCACAGTTTCAGGCACTCAATGAGGGATAGGCTGAGAGCGGTGGAATGTCCTGCAGATGTTGTTGATCAGATAGGCGGCTGGACAACTGGAGGCGTAGGGCAGGGCTATGGTTCAGGATATAGCTTAGAGGTCTGCTTTAGCTGGATGAAAAAGATGGAAGGAAAGTAATCTGGTCAACACTCTCTCCATCCCAATGCTAGGGTAAGGTTAATTATGAGAATGTTATCAGTTGGTTATCTAGCAGAAGATTGCTCTAGTCTGGTAGATAGTGGTGCCCCCACACGGGGATGGCTCCCTATACCTGCACCAAGTAACTGCTAACACTCTGTTTTCATTATATACAGCATCACCCAGTTCATCACAATAAGGAGTATTCTGGTCAGTAATATGGTCAGTAATCGACGGGGGGGCATGTGCCACCCCACCCCCTGGGGGTACCGTATATGAGCCTGACCTAAGATTGGTGACTGGAGTTCGTAAACTAGCCGTATCTGACTTAAGTGGCCAGACTTGACGGTTTCTACTGAGCAGAGTGTAAGGGCTGCTTGTGGATGCTACTCCAACGAGGAAGGTGTCCCTTATTAATACCCTTTCTCGTTAAAGAAGAGAGATAAGAGTGTAGTTAGTGTAGGTAGTGTAGGCAAATCGCAAAAGTCCCCAGAAATATCCCAGTAGAAAGTTTCCCAAAACACCTACACAGACTACACTAACTACACTGATCTGGGCTTAGAACTGTATAACAGGCTGGATACCCTGCCATTGCATCCCACTAGAGGAGCGAGACTGGTAGACACCGGTTAGTTTGTCCAAGGCTTTCTTGAAGGCAGCGGTAGCCAACATTGACCTAGTGAGTGATAATTGATGTTCATAGTGTCTCCTCCATTGCTTCGGCCGGGCTCTCACCGATTAACGCGGCCACAATTTCGTGAAGCCGCTTCTCTGCGGCCTCCTCGGCTTCGATTTTTTGCGCAAGTTTCGCGCGTAATTCATTCAGACGTACTTCATAACGTTCCAGACTGTTGTTCAGCACTCCAGGGCCTGGGCCGCCGAACACCTCGCGAACGTACACAGATCGCTCTGGAGACAATGCTTCGATGTGGTCACTCCAGGCGTTGAGCAGGCTGCGCCCAACGATGTCTTCGAACTCACGGTTTGCGGTTTCGGTGTCGATTTGCTGAATCGTTGTGCCCGCGGTTTCCGCGACGCGTGCCAAGGCTTTGGTTATCCCATGTGCCTGACGGAACGGCAGTTTTTCCAAACGTACAAAGTTGTCGGCAAGCTCAGTCGCACTAGCGGCCGAGGTCGCGATCAGGTCGCGTACAGCGTGGTTGTTTACCGTTAGGCCGGCAACCAGTCCTTTGGTCAATTCACATACACGTATGAAGTCGTTGATCGCAGCAGCGCCAGCAGACTGGGTCGGTGCCTCCGCATCCACCATATCAGCAAACGGGGTGTTGTGAATCGCCTGAGTCACAGCCTCACAACGTGCAGATGTAAGCGAGGCCAGTGTTCGAATGTACTCAATAGCCAACGGGTTGCGCTTCTGAGGCATTACGGAGGATATCTGGCAAAAATCGTCCGAGACGCGAATTTGGCTAACCGCACCGTTGCTCCAAAGTGCCAGATCCTGGCTCAGACGGCCGATATCGATCAGAGCTAGACGCAAAGTCTGAAATGCTGCCGTCAGATAGTCGGCAGACGCAATGCATCCATAAGAATTTTCCAACGTCGTCTTGAACCCTAGAAGAGCGGTAACGCGTTGGCGGTCAATACTAAAACCCGTCGTTGTAATAGCGACCGCACCGAGCGGGCTGGCATCAATATCGTCATAGGCCGAAAACATGCGTTTGGCATGACGCAGGTCGGCTTCGACCTTCGCAGCAAGGTAGTGACCGAATGTCGTTGGTTGCGCTGGCTGCCCATGGGTAAACGCAACGACAATAGTCGCGCTTTCGGATTTAGCTTTGGCAAGTAGACCTGCGGTCTGATCGAGATAACCGCCGATTGCTAGCCGCATATCTTCCTTCAACGCCATACGGAACACGGTTGCTTCAAGATCGTTGCGGCTGCGCGCGAGGTGTAGATTTCCTCCGATCGCGTCGCCGATCTGTGCGATCAGCCGATCCTCAAGATAAAAGAAAAGATCTTCGAACGGTTCAGGCGATTCAAGTGTGCTAAGATCCAACGCTGCATCGACCGCCTGTATTCCTTGAAGAATTGCTTTGGTGTCACTTTTTGACAACACACCGGTCTCAGACAGCATGATAGCGTGGGCTTGATCAACGCGGCGGGTAAACCGCAGTGCCTCTTTTGCGTGATGAAAAAGTGGCAGAGTGATGGTGTCTTTATAGGCGGTGTGGCGAGAAATCTTAATTTCATTCATAAATTGCTACCTTCGTCGTTGCAATGCGGATGGGTATAGCACTGGTCCCTTCGCTGCCTGGCTCTTGTAGCTATCCGAAAGGTGTAAAAATTTTGGCATTCGACCCCATTGTCCGCACACCGTTATTGGCAATCCGGCCTGCCAACCGGGCCCCAGCCCAAGCGACATCTCTACTTATGGATTGTTTGCGCACGATCGCTAAGAAACCCAAGCAATAAATCTTAGGCTTCGTAAGTCCGCATCTACTTGCCCTAGGTAGATTGTCACACCAATCACTTGAGCAGCAATCGCGCCTAAGAACCACTTGGTTGTCGGTCATAAAAGGCGCATTCCATTTTGTGGATCAAACAACAGCACTTTGTCTGACTGAATATTGATCAGGACAGTTTCGCCAATAGTATAAGCAGTAGCATCCGTTGCCACCACGGTAATTTCATGCCCTGCCAAGTTTAGCGTCAAATTTTGCTCCTCGCCGGTGGGTTCAACTACCAAAACCTGCGCTTCAATGCCGGTATCGCCAAGGGTGATATGCTGTGGCCTGATCCCATAGGTAACGTCGCGGCCCGCGGGCAGCGTGATATCAAGACCAAGTGGGAGGTCCAGCCCCACGGCGACTGTGACGCGTGGCCGATCGGTAGTTTTTGCCGCAATAAAATTGATCTCTGGTGATCCTATGAAACCTGCTACAAAGGCGCTGTTTGGGTTGCGATAAATCTCAAGAGGGCTGCCCATTTGGGCAATACCGCCGCCGTTTAACACCACAATTTTCTCAGCCATCGTCATGGCCTCGGTCTGATCATGGGTCACATAGATCATGGTTTTGCCTAGCCGCTTATGCAGTTTTTTGATCTCGGATCGCATTTTTACGCGTAGTTTTGCATCCAGATTTGATAGGGGTTCATCAAACAAAAATGCTTGCGGATCACGCACTATTGCTCGCCCCATCGCCACACGTTGGCGTTGCCCACCTGATAATTCGCGCGGTACGCGGTCCAGCAATTCGGTCAGCCCTAGAATGTCGGCGGCAACTGCCACCCGTTCCTTTATTTCAGCCTTCGGCACATGCGCGAGCTTCAGCGAAAAGCTCATGTTATCTGCGACTTTCATATGCGGGTAAAGTGCGTAAGATTGAAAAACCATCGCCAGATCGCGCTGTTTTGCAGGAACGCGATTGGCTACATGGCCAGCGATTACAACTTCACCCGCCGTGATATCTTCTAGCCCTGCAATCATACGTAACAGCGTAGATTTACCACAGCCAGAAGGGCCCACCAGCACTACAAACTCTCCATCGTCGATGCTAAAAGAAATGTTGTTAAGCACGTCTACCTTGCCATAAGATTTAGCGACGTTTCTAAGCTCAATTCTGGACATTTATGCCTCCTCAATCTCAATGATTCCAACCGAAATACGCCCCGCTGAGCTCATTCGAATGCCAGACATGCCAAATGCAAAACGTTGATCGGTAGCCTCCAAAACGAGTTTCCCGTCGATGCTTAGCGTGACTTTGTTGTCGAATGCGCTGGCGCAAATGCTGTATTCTTGGCCCAAAACCCGCGTGAACGGTGCTTTGGCGAGGATCTCTGTTCCAAAGTCTTCGGCTAATATTACGATACAGCCGTCCTCAAACCCTGCGGCATAATATCGTTCTGCGCCCTGCGCGCGGAGGCTTAATAGATGGCTGTTGCCTGCTTCGGGTGTAATTTTTGCGGTTATTTTCTGGTCGCGAGCATAGCTGTTTCCTGTCCACAAATCCGCGTTTGAGTCCGTCGAACCGGTGATATGGCCGTCACTCAGGCGCCAATTGCCTCGATTCCAAGTGAATCGGCTGATAGCGTCCCATTCCTCGGCTTCAAGGGCTGGGTTTATGCGAGTTTTTCCTGCACCGGAGACGTCAAATCGTGACAATGTCAGATTGCCAAGATACTGCGCGCGGCCGAAATACTCCACAAGAATACCCAGCTCTATCACGGCTTCGTCGCCTGTTTCTGGGATGTCAAAAGCGATGGTTTGATCTTTTTGAACTTTTTGCCAAGAACCGATTTCATCAATTTGCCCTGACATGGCGCGCTTAATATAAGGCACAAAATGCAAATCCTGATCGCCATTCAGATATTCCAGCACCACGTCCATTTTCACCTGCTGACCCGTTGCGGCCAATGGTGAGAACATTGGGCGATAGCGGTTATCGTCAAAATCCGCGCGGCGGTAAAATGGTTTCCAAAAGACCCGCCCTATTTGCTTACGTTTAGATTGGTCGATCTGCACCTGAAAGCCATCTTTGACCGCTTTGCCGGAAAATCGATTGCAGCCTTCTACCCGCATCCCATGCGTAGCGCCGTTTAGGGTAAAATCGGCCCGCAAGCTTTTTCGGGTCATGTCGTCAAGCCAAAGGTCTGGCGGCGTTACGTCGTTTAACTGCATAGCCAGCACTGCTAGTTCTGTGGCAAAACGCGGTATATCAATAATGTTCAACGTTCCGGTCACGGCTGAACCGATAATGATGTCGTTGATCGGCGTGCGGTATTGGTCCCAATTGGGTTGAATGCCCTGAAACGTGCCGATAATCGCGCCCGCATTACCTGCATTGCAGTCGGTATCCCAACCACACATCGTTGCAATTTCAACTGTGCGCGGCATGTCGCCCTCTCCGTAAAGCATTGCCAGCGCCATGACGCCTGCGTTAGGAATTATGTGGCAAATACCCTCATACCTGTCATAGCCAAATTCGGCGCATAGCATTTCACGACAAGCCCGCCAATCATTGGGCGTGTGTAGATGATAATCGCGCACAGCATCGATCACGCGAGCATATTCGCTGTCTGCTGGAATTACAGACATGCCGGTATCAAAAAGCTTATCAACGCTGCTGGCGGTAAAGGCATCAGCTACCATTGCCGCGACAAAACGTGCCCCGTGCAGGGCATTGCCATCATGGGCCACACTTGCCGCCGTCGCAGACATTTCAGCAGCGCGTAATGGGTTGCCCGGGTTTACCCACCCCCAGCTATCAATAAAAATTTGCCCTCCGATTTGTTCGGCAACTGTTAACCCATTTTGCGAAATTGACCCCGATTGTGGGGCGGGAATACCAGCGCGTAGGTTTTTATAACCCGTATGCTCAGTACTAACACCATAGCCACCCCACCAAAACATGCCGTGGTCCTCAGCTGCGTAATTCAGCCATGTTTTCCCTACCTGTTGTGCGGTTGGTTGCAGCGCGTAATCTCGCATTGCACGAATGAAATATATTGGGCCATTGGTGTCATCATCCGCCGCGAAGTTTATGTAATCCCGCACATATCCAGTGATGTCGCCATAGGTATCGCGGATTCGCTCATAGGTCCAAACGGTGGATTCAACCGGTGCACCAAGCCGCACGCCAATTGCTTTACCAAGAAAACCTGCGTAGATGCGGTCGCGAAGAGAGTCAGGTGGCAGCATTTAGGTATCCTTGTTCAATAGGCTGGCGCGATGACGCCGAATAGTTTCGGCTTCAGCCGCATCATTAGTCATAATCTTTTGAGCGGTGGCAATAAAACGGTCAGTTTCTGACGCGATTTCCAAACGATTGGCGGTGTCTAAAAGCATAGCATCCCTAGGTTCAATCACTGTGTCACCGTGCATTGCGCCTAGAATAGCGCCTGCCATCACACCAATTGAATCGGTATCGCGACCTGAATTAATGCCGTCCAGAATGGATTTGCGAAAATCACCCTGCGCGATGATTGAAAAGCCAAGCGCCAGCGGTAATTCCTCGATGCTTTGGAAACGTGAAGGTTGATACCCTGCAGAGGCAACACCAGCCCGTTCGACTGTATGGTTCAGATCATTGCCCATCGTGGAAAACTTCGCTATTTCGAGTTGAAAAACCGCGACCACTTCATCAAATTCTGCGCCTTTGTCGCGCAAGTTTTCGGCCACCTCGGCGACTAAAGAAATGGCTGTGCGCGTGCCGTCTTTGGCTAAGCCATGCGCCACGCCAACCACTTTACCAATTGTCATATTTGGTTGAAACGCCGCTGCAACGGCGCCAGCTAATACGCCAGCCGCCTCTAGTCCATAGCTTTGCTGATGGCCTGAGGCAAAGTTGATTGCTTCGTCATATGCACGTTGCGGGTTTGCAGCATTTACAGCCCCAATCGGTGCGATATACATTGCCGCACCGCAATTCACCATATTTCCAATTCCGCCTTGGCGCGGGTCACAAGATGAAAGTTGATGTCTTTGAAAAATCCATTTTTCGGGATAAAAAAGTCGCTCAATCAACGGGCATTCTCGCTGTAGTTCCGGAATCCACCGCTCGCGCCACGCAATTTCACGCACCATGCCGTCAGCCATATCCCATGCGTCCAAATGGCGGCTCGTGACGTTATAAACCTCCATAAGGGCCAACGTCATGAAAGTATCATCAGTGACAATCCCATTGCCACGTCTGCGCCCCTTACGCATAGAGACTGATTGGCTGTCGCGATGCCACGCCGTATCTAACGTCTCAACTCGCCCATATCTTGCGCGAATTTCTGCTGCTGACAGCTTTTCGACAGGCGCACCCATGGCATCGCCTAACGCGACGCCATGGAGCATTCCATGAACCCGCCCTGCAAAGGACGGGTTATTTTTGTCAACTGCCATTAGTTTAAGACAGTCCTAGCATATGCAGTCAGGTTATCCCCACCTGCATCGTTGAAATTAGCCACATATTCGTCCCAATCATCCAAGGATACTTCGCCAGAAATAAACCGGAACACGGCTGTGCGATAGAAATTTTCTGCCGCATCTACATCCACTGCCATGTCGGATGGGAACACAAACGCGTTGTCAGCAGAAAAGAACTGAACGCCTTGGTCAAGTGACGCCTGTGCGACAGGGGTTAACAGATCAATTGGCGGGGTCCATGCGCTTGGCTGTGCAACCAAGAAACGAGGCCACCAGTTGCCTGATTCATCCGTCAAGGCCATTGCACCACCGTCATTGGTGAAATGCGTGCCTTCAAAACCCATACGCTCCATCATTTGACCATCAGGGCTTGCCAAAAAGTCCATCAGCTCAACAACCATATCAACATTTTCTGACAAGGCAGAAACTGCGAAACCACGGGTTTCTTTGCTAACGGATGTTGCTTGCAGACCTTGGGCGACGCCAGTTGGCGGCAACAACAATGTCATTTCGGCACCTGGGTGAACTTGCTGCATTTTATATTGATAAATGCCAACAACAACACCGGCTGTTCCCATAACAACACCAACGCGACCGGCATAAAGATCGTCTTCTTTGACTTCCCAGTTCTTGGTGATGAATTCAGGGTCAAGCAGGCCATCTGCATATAGCATATGGTAATAGGCCAGTTTTGCACGTTCTTCGTCAGAAACTCGCGCATCAACCCATTCGCCACCATTTTGAATCCAGCTTCCGGTCACGCCAAAGGCTTGGTTAAATACCGCGTCCAGTTCTGCGGTATTGCCCGGCGCCATGATGCCATAGGTATTTTGCACCCCGTCACCATCAAAGTCAGACGCTGAAACGGCGCGCAGTAGCGCAGTCCATTCATCTAATGTGTTTGGCGCACCCAGACCTGTTTGTTCCAGCCAATCTGTGCGAATTAAGGGCGCTTTTGTGCGGGCTGCGAAAGGATATAGAAGATAAGGATAATTAGCTAAACGTGCCACGTTATGGGGCCATAATGCGTCTTGCAGATAGGCTGTACCTTCCAACAACGGTTGCCAATCCAGCAGCAGATCTTGGTTGGCGATCTGCTCGTCTCCACCTTGGAAATAGATCAGATCAGGGATGTCACCGGACAAAAGCATCAGGTTAAGTTTATCCGCATAACCGCCTGCTGGCAGATCGATCAATTGGATGTCGATCTCATTGCCTTGCGCGGCCATTGCGGCCTCAATGCGCGTCATATGTGCAGCGTCCAACGGGTTGGATTCTGACGTATCCTTTATTACCACGCGCACCACAGTTGGTTCAGCATAAGCAACGCCTGCCATGCCAATACACAGCGCCAGCGCGGTGGTTGATTTTAGAATTGTATTTCCAAGCATTTTGGTTCCTCCATTAATTGCCTGAGACTATTTAACAGCACCGGACATGGTGCCTTTCGTGAAAAATTTAAGAATAAGCGGATAGATCATCAGCACAGGTGCGATGGTAAACAGGATCATCCCCGCCTTTAATGACCGAACGCTGATCTGACTGCTGGCATCGTAATTCGCCATCGATTCTAACCCGACAATTGCAACTTTGTCGCCTTCGACCACAAACTGACGCAGCACCACCTGAAGCGGCCACATATCTTGTTCGTTGAAATAAATCATGGGTCGGAGAAATTCGTTCCAGTGGTAGACCAAATAAAACAGGGTAATGGTGGCCAAGGCTGGCTTGGCCAGTGGAATAATCACATGCCACAGGGTTTGAAACGCGTTGGCACCATCGAGTTCGGCAGCCTCGATCAGCTCTTCTGGAATCTCTTCAAAAAAGCGGATAAGGATAATTAGGTACCAAGCATTAACCATCTTATACAGAATTACGGCCCAATACGTGTTCAATAACCCAAGGTCTTTGATTACAAAATAGTCGGGAATCAGACCGGGTTCAAAAACGATTGTGATCAGCACGAAAATAAAGAATATCCGTCGGCCAGGTAATTTGGGGCGCGATAGTGCCCATGCCATTAGCGCCGTAAAAATGATGTTCAAAAACGTACCAGTGGCGGTAATAAACAGCGAATTCGCGAGTCCTGCCCGAATGCGCGGATGGTTAAATAGAATTTTCCATACGTCAGTTGAAAACCCTTCAGGGACAACCGCCATGCCGCTCATGGTAAGGACTTTGTCGGGTTCTGAAAGGGAGATCGCCAGCAGGTTCAAAATGGGTTGTACCGTGATGACAACCAGCAAAAGTAGTGTTGAAACGATGATGACCTGTTCTACTTTTTCCAGGTTTGTGCGGTTTTGCGTTGCCATTACCAGACCCCTTTCCCAGTAAGTTTTTTGGAAAGGTTATGCGCTGCCACGATCATAAACAGCCCAAT
>Ga0307998_1002053_pt1 | contig 10527 bp, 9 predicted proteins | sample Davwhametageno37_FD_203147 | JGI IMG/M metagenome (GOLD analysis project Ga0307998, IMG submission 203147) | Marine microbial communities from Davis Island wharf, Antarctic Ocean - #37 | ecosystem: Environmental > Aquatic > Marine > Unclassified | place: Antarctic Ocean: Davis Island wharf...
TTTTTTTTACTAGCATACTGTTTAATTATTCTATCTAGCTTAATCATATTAACTTTTTCATTATTTATAATTTTTGATTCTGGCTCAAGCTTAAGGTGATTTTTTTTAATTTTTAAAATAGAAGAACTATCTTTTTTTTTTGAAACATTGATTTTAATTATTTTATTTTCTTTACCTAGTGCAACTCTTTTATGTACGCTCCATCTTTTATCATCTGATGAATTTAATATTAATTTTTCGTAGGATTCTTTAATGGGTTCAAATGAGACAATTTCTCTATTATATCCAAATCTTCTTACTGATTGCGCATAAGTCCCAGTATAGGCACCCACATCCAAAATTAAATTTATTTTGTGAAAAGATAATATTTTGTTTAATTCAAAGCCATGGTTATAAATTATTGGATATTTAGAAAATTTGTTAATTAACCTTCTATAATAAAATTTTAAATTATTGTGGAACATTTATTTTTGTATATTAGTAAATTGTATAACAATAAAGTTTAATTATGTTTAAAAAAGTTAAAAAATATTTACCAAAACTCCTTATTAATTTAATTTATAAATCGCTACACATTTATAGAACCATTACTTTAAAAGGTGATAATTATTTTTGTCCAATATGTAACTTTAAGGCTAAAAAATTTTTACCCTATGGACAAGATAATGACGCAATTAAAAAATTTAATATTATTGGTATGGGATATCGAGAAAATGCATTATGCCCAAATTGCTTTAGCAAAGACAGAGAAAGATTAGTTTTTTTATTTTTAAAAAAATTAATGAAACAAAATAGAATAAACCTTAATTCAAAGATAATTCATTTTTCGCCAGAAGCTTCACTAGAAAATAACTTATTTAGAAATAATTTCACAAATTACACCACTGCTGATATTATAAAGGACAAATGCGATCTTAATATAGATCTACAAAATTTTTATTATCAAGAAAAAAATTTCGATTTAGTTATATGTAATCATGTCCTAGAGCATATTAAAGACGATATTATTGCATTAGAAAATATTTATTCAATCTTAAAACCTGGTGGCTTAGCTTTACTTCAAGTGCCGTTGTCAACAGATATTGAAAAAGATTTTCAAAAAAACGAAATAAATACAGAAAAAGAAAATTTAAATTTATATGGTCAAAAAGATCATGTTAGAATTTTTGCTAAAAAAAATTATATAGAAAAATTAAAAAAAAATGGCTTTATATTAGAAATAGACGAAATGATTGCAGAAAAAAAAAACTTACTATCTTTTGGTCTAAATTCTTTAGAGACGGTTATACTTGTAAAAAAATGAAAATTTTACATTTAAACTATTATGACATTGAGGGGGGTGCAGCGGTAGCAATGTATAGACTGCATCAGTTGTTAAAAAAAAATAAAAATATTGAATCAAATCTATTAGTTTTTTCTAAAAAGAAAGATATGCCAGATATAATTGCTTCATCAAATATAATAAATAAAAAAACTAATTATTTAAAACGAAAATTAGGTTTTCAGCTTACTAAGTATCAAAAAGTCTACAGCAAATCCACACATTCACTTAATATTTTCAGTTCAGGAATATTAAATACAATCAACGAAATTAAACCTGACATTGTTCACTTACATTGGGTAAATAATGAATTTATATCGATTAAAGAAATAAGCAAAATAGATTTACCTATAGTCTGGACTTTTTATGATATGTGGCCCATGTGTGGGGCAGAGCATTACACAACTGATAAAAGATATATAAAGGGTTATAATAAAGAAAATAAACCAATTGAAAATAATGGAATTGACTTAAATAAATTCATTTGGAAACTAAAATACGATAATTGGAAAAATAAAGATTTCAAAATTGTATGTTTAAGTGAATGGCACAAAGAGGAAGCTAATAAAAGTAAATTATTTAAAAATCACAACATTGAGACGATTCCACCTCCAATAGATTTTCAATGCTGGAAAGATATTCCTAAAAAAAATGCTCAAGAAAAACTAAAGCTTGATAACACTAAAATTTATTTGTTATTCGGTGCTGCGAATGGAACAAAGGATAGAAGAAAAGGCTTTGATTTACTTATAGAAATATTAAATCAAAATTTTATCAATAATAAAAAAATTCATCTTTTAACCTTTGGTAATATATCGCAACAAGATAGAATTAATTTAAAAATTCCAGTGACAGATTTTGGTCATATTAAATATGATGATTACAAAAAGTTAAGATTAATTTATTCAGCTTCAAATTTAACTCTTTTACCAAGTAAAATTGAAGCTTTTGGTCAAGTAGGTTTAGAGTCCTTAGCGTGTAAGACGCCAGTATTATCTTTTAGAAATACAGGCCCTGAAGATATGATTGAGCATAAAAAAAATGGCTATCTTTCAAATTATTTAGATAAAGAAGATTTCTCCAATGGAATAAAGTGGTATTTAAATCTTCCACAGTTAGATACACAGAAAATTAATGATTATTGTAGAGAATTTGTTTTAAAAAAATTTGACGAAAAAATAATTTTAAATAAATATTTAAAAATTTATAACAACTTAATTTAAAATTTATTTTAAATACAAGTCTAAATTACTAGCATGGTTAAATATTGTAAATTGCTTAGCATTTTTTAGAGCACCTAATTTCATCATATGAATTTTCCTCGTATTTAAATTGAAAAAATTATCTAATTTATTAATCAAATCACTCTTGTCATTATTATTGAATAATATTCCAAATTTACCATCTTCAAGAAATTCTTTTGGTCCATTAGGACAGTTACTGGATAATATAGGAATTCTGCAGGCGGCAGCTTCTATTAATACAAATCCAGGATCTTCCCATTTTGAAGAGAGTATAAAGCCTCGTGCATTATATAAATAATTAAATACATTTTCTTTAAATCCAATTAGATGAACTCTATCTTTTAGATTTAATTGTTTGATAAGTCTGGATAATTCAACCTGTTCTTCACCAGCACCGATTATGACTAAATCAATATCTTTATTTTTTTTAGAATAAAAAGAGAAAGAATCTATCAATAATTTATGATTTTTTTGTTTAGTCAATCTTCCAATCGAGACTAAATACTTATTTTTGATAATAAATTTATCTATTATTATTTCTTTTTTTTTCTCTGTAATTTCTTTTATTGATAAAATGGGGTCTCTTAGTGTGACAATCTTTTCAGCTTCAAAAATATTTTTCTGAATAAGTTGTGTGCGAGTATCTATAGTTGGAGTTGTAACAAGATAAATTTTATTTTTACTTATTTTCCAGAGTAATTTTCTAAAAAAAGTTAATTTTGGTAAACCTGATATTCTTAGAATTAGTTTGGTGTTAAAATTAAATATTAGAAATAAAAAAATTGGTAATGAAGTAATTAGGTGAACAATCAAATAGTCAGGCTTTTCTTTATTTAATAAAGTCTTAAGTTTATTAAAACTCAAAAAAAAAATAATCAAATATGTCATTCTACTCTTCAAAAAACCGTGTATTGGTAAGTTTTTGATATAACTTGATTTGTATAGTTTTATCGAATTAATATTTTCTTTACACAGCTTATTTTCAAATTCCTCAAATTCTCCTGCAGCATCTATTATGTAAGGTGTATTGTTTTTTGTGTATCTTCTTAAACCTATGCAGGAATTTATTACAGCTTTTATAGTTGCTACTTTATCTATGAAGGGGCACCAATAAAATATTTTTTTCATTTTTATATAAAAAGCTAGATTAAATTATTTACTACTTTAAGATATTTATTTAAACTTTTATAATAATCAAATCTGTTAATATTTTTTGTACCATTACTAATTTTTTCTTTTAATTTTAGCCTGTTTTTATTAAAGTATTGTATTTTATTAGCTAGTTCTTCAAAATTCTTCATTTCAAATAGTAAACCAGCATTACCTTTCAATAAAATTTCTTTAGGGCCAGTTGGACAATTGCTGGAGATAATAAATTTTTTTAATACTTGTGCTTCTAGTAAAACATTTGGTAACCCTTCAAATTTAGAAGTAAGAACTAGCAAGTCACTTTTTTCAATGTACTTATATGGATTATTTTGAAAATTAAGTAGTTTTATTTTTTTATTTAATTTATTAATTTTTATAAAATTAATCATTTTTTTTTTCAATATGCCTCGACCAATCATTAACGCTCTAAAATTAATTTTATTATTAATACTCATTAAGGCTTTTAAAAATGTTAGAGGATCTTTTTGATCTACAAATCTTCCAACAAAAATAATTTTAATAATTTTCTTTTTAACATTAAAAAAATTTAAATTAACTTTCTCCTTACTTTTTTTTAAGATTTCTTTTTTATTAAGAGGATTAAATATACAAATTGGATTAACATTAAACTTTTTTTTAAGTTCGTGTTTAAATTCATTACTATTGACTATAACTTTATTCGGTATTTTAAGAAAAATTCTATATACAAATTTTTTAATAAAATTATTAGACCACCCAGATGGGGAACTATTAGATCTTGTAATTATTTTTACATTAAAAATTTTACAAATAATTGCACAATACAGGTTTGCCTGAAACGCTAAAACAAGGACTTTCTTATCTTGTTTAAAAATTAATTTAATTAGTTGCAGTAAGCAAAAAAGGTATCTTAATTTTCTTCCATGATGTTTCTTAAACCTAAAACTAGGATTTATAATATTTATATTATTAAATTTATTATTAAATTTATTAGTAGAAGTAATAATAGTGGTATTTTTTAACTTATTTGATAAATAATTTGAAATAATGAATAAATTTTTCTCAACCCCTCCACCTTCAATGGAAGGCATAAATATTATCAAATTTTTTTTCATTTCTATTTACTAGTGTTAAAATTATAATAGACTCATAAAATGGATCTTATAAGCGTTATTATACCTTATTATAAAAAAAAAAAATATATTGTTTCAGCTATAAATTCAGTTCTAAGGCAATCTTACAAAAATTTAGAATTAATAATTGTTTATGATGATGAAAATTTAGATGACTTGGTTTTACTTAAATCATTAAAAGAAAAAGATAAAAGGATTAAAATTTATATTAATAAAAAAAATCTAGGTGCAGGAATGTCAAGAAACAGAGGAATTAAATTAAGTAATGGGAAATTGATTGCTTTTTTAGATTCAGACGATTTATGGTTGCAAGATAAACTTAAAAAGCAAATTTTGTTTATGAAACAAAATAAAATAAAAATTTCACATACTTCTTATCTTATAATTAATTATGCAAATAAAATAATTGGGAACCGACAGGCAAAAGATTTAAATTATGAACAACTTTTGAACTCATGTGATATTGGTTTATCAACTGTAATATTAGATAAGAAATTGATAAAAAATAATATTAAATTTCCTAACATTAAAACTAAAGAAGATTTTGTGTTATGGCTCAAAATCATTCAAAATGAAAATAATATTTTTGCTTTAAAAGATAATTTAACTAAGTGGAGGAGGTTAAATAACTCTTTGTCTTCATCTAAATTTCAAAGAATTAAAGATGGATACCTTGTTTATAGACGCTATATGAAATTTAGCCGAATAAAATCAATTATTTATTTATCTTTGCTTTCTATAAACTATCTTTTAAAACGATAAAAAATATATGAATATAACACTGTTCTTTGTAGCCCTAATCATTGCTTTAATTTTAAACTATATATTTAAAAAAAAAAATTTCTTTTTAAGTTTAACTGGTGATGTTCATCAAAAATTTGCATCTTCGTCAAATGTGCCTTTATCAGGTGGTGTAATTTTAACTCTTTCATCATTTTGTTATTTAAACAATTTTGATAATTTTATCTTTGTTCTTTTAACTTTTTCTATTTTTTTTTTAGGTTTTTTGTCTGATATTAATAAAATTAATTCAGCAAAGTTAAGGTTAATTCTTCAAATTTTAATTATCTTTGGTATTGTATATTTTTCTTCTATTTTGGTTTTTTCAACAAAAATAATTCTGCTAGATTATTTTCTTGAAAATAATATTTTTCAGATAATTTTTACAGTATTTTGTATACTGATTATAATTAATGGATGCAATTTTGTAGATGGAATAAACACATCTCTTATTGGGTACTGTATAATTATTTCTTTAGCACTCTGTTACCTTGATTTAAAAGGTGTTGAGACAAGTCAACTTATAAATTTTTATAATTTAATCCCCATTCTGATGGCTCTTTTTATTTTGAATTTTTTTAATAAGCTTTATTTAGGAGATAGTGGTTCTTATTTACTAGGTTTATTATTTTCTTTATACTTGATAGATACTCATCAGATTAATAATAATATATCTCCTTTTTTTATAATTTGTTTACTTTGGTATCCGGCTTTTGAAAATTTATTTTCAATTTTTAGAAAAATACAATTTTCTAGATCACCTGTAAATCCAGACACCAATCATCTGCATCAACTTATTTTTTTTCATATAAAAAAAATTTTTAGTTTTAATAATTTTTACTTAAATACATTCACCGGTATAATAATTAATTTTTATAATTTAATAAGTATCATAATTGCTGTTCAGTTTTATGGTGATACCAAGGTGCAGATATTAATAATAATATTTAATATAACATTTTACACACTCATTTATGTGAATCTTATAAGTAAAAAAATCAAAAAATCTCAGATTTTATCTAAAAAATAATTTTGCCATATGAGTTAAAATTAAAAATCCATCTTTAAATGGACTAACTTTTTTTTTACCTCCTATTCTTTTTCTCTCGTATGAACCAATAGATCCAAGTTTCATTTTCATTTTTGATGCCTTTATTGGTAGTTCTATACAAAAAGAGAAATCTTTTTTAACCAAGTTTAACATTAACGCTTCTTTAGTTTTTCCAATAACAAATGTGTATAGGATGTCTGTAATGTCAAGTTTAAAGAAAATTTTTCCAATATAGGTAAATATATAATTGCCTATAAGAGTTATTATTGTATCATCTTCACTGCCTGACTTTTCTTGATATCTAGATGCAAATATAAAATCTAATTTCCTAGATTGTAAAGAGTTGTACATATCTTTTATTTCTGATGGTTTGAACGAACCATCTGCATTGAAAATGCAAAAATATTTTGTTTTACAGCTTTTAATGCCTTGAATTAAAGCATCACCATAACCATGGTTTTTTTGATATATTATATCAATATTATAATCTTTTAAGGCCTTAATTGTACTTACATCTGTATGATGTAAAATAATATTTGTTTTATAATTATATTTTTGTAACTCATCTAAAACTTTAGGCAAACTTTCCGATTCATGTTTTGCTGGTATTATTAAAGTTAAATCATTCATTTTATAAAGTTTAATATCAAAAAAAAACTCATATGTAAGTAAAATATAAATATAGTTCTGATATTAAACAAATTCTGTTTGTTGAATTTTACTTTAAATAATAGAAGAAATAATATCAAAACAAATGGATCATAATATTTATGATAAATTGTAAATTGTGGATTGCTCAAGATTAATAAAAAAATAATCAATAGATTCTCCTTACTTATTTTAATAACATTAAATAAAAATAATATTGAAAAAAAAGAAATTATAAAAAATAAGTAATTACTACCTGTAAGGTAATGGGATATTTTAAAAAATATACCTCCACCAGTATAATTAGGGTTATAATTAAAACTAATAGATAGGATAGCCAAAAATAAAAAACTTAGAAATATATTCTTGTGGTCAATTATTTTTATTCTAATGCTCTTAGTAAGTAAAAATGGCAAACAATAAAAAAATATTATTGAAGGAATTACCAGGAGTTTATTTGAAATATTAAAATAATCACTTTTTTGTATCGTTTTGTCGGGAACTGCACTTTGAAATAAAAAAATTTCATCTAAGCTTAATATATAAAAAATAGCAGGCAGAGCTAAAATAAAGTTTAAAAGAACTATTAATAAAATTTCTCTACCAATCTTAAACTTTTTAAAAAAAAAATAAAAAAAATAAACTGAAAATACTGAAAAATTTGGACTTATATAGGATGCTGCTGTATAAAAAATAATAGTTTTAATAGCAGTAAGGAACGCTTCATCTTCTTTAAATTTTAAAAAGTAAAAAATACTTAGAGAAAATAAGAGAAGCCCCAATATTCTAGAATCTGGCCAAATTGTTAGAGATAAGAAAGATGGAGATAAAAAAATTATACATGCAAATAACTTTAAATAATCTTTTCTTACTGATTTAAATTTCAATATTAAACACTTATAAAAAATTATAGGTAATAAAAGACAAACATGTAAAAAAAATAATCTTATTAAGTAATCATGAATTTCGAATTTAACAAAGACAGATAAAAACATGAGCAGCACAGGTGAATGTCTAGTAGAATAACTATCATAATTAAATAATGTTCCAAAGAAATCTATTTTAAAATCATCAATTACAGATTTATGGTAAAGGTAATCTTTCCATGCGCCACCATTAGGATCGACACCAAAATAAAATGCCAATAGCAAAAATAAATAGGGTAAAAAGATTAAATACTTGGATTTTTGCATGATAAAGTTTTATAAATCAAATTAACTTAATTATAGTAAGTATAAAATCATATGATTATTGCATGATACATAATTTTTTAATATTTTCATTCTATTATTTATTAATTCTGGTCTCTGTTTTAGGTTATGGCTTATTTTTTTTAAAACTTTTAAATATTAATATAAATAATAATAATTTTGGTTATGTGGGATTGTTTGGTGTCTATGTTTTAATTATTTATTCTTATATTAGCAATATAGTCATTGCTCACTCAGAATTGCACAACTTATTAATTCTTTTCTTAGGAATTACAGCTTTTATTCTTATAATTACTAAAAATTTCTTGATATATAAAAAAGAAAGTATTTTAACATTTATTGTATTTATTCTTTTATTTTGTTCTTTATTTCAATTTAAGAATCATGATGATTTTACCTATTATCACTTTCCATACACATATTATCTTACTCAGCAAAGTTTATATATTGGTGTTGGTCAATTCAATCATGGTTTCCGAACGCCGTCTTCTATATTTTATATTAATTCATTATTTTATTTGCCTTTTGCAAAATTTTACTTACTAAATTTTTTCTCTGTACTAATTTTGGGTTTTGCAAATATTGTTTTATTAAAAAAAATCCATTCATATTTTATATCATTCACATTTAAAAAAGAAAAAATAAATTTTACTAATTTTTTAAGTTTATTGTCATTTACTTTTCTCAATATCTTTTTTTATAGAATTTCTGAATATGGAACTGATAGAGCAGCAATGATATTGGTGATTTTACTTATTATTGAATTATTAAATTTTACTTATATTACGAAAATAAAAAAAATTGATTTATTTTATGTATATATGCTTGGTGCGATTATAATTTCATTGAAAGCATTTTATATTCTATATTTAGTATTTATAATTCCTTTATTTATTCACATTTTAAAACAAAATCAAAATTATTTGGAAACTATAAAAATTTTATTTCTTAATAAATATTTTATTTTATTTTTAACTTTATTATTTTTTGTCTTATTTACATATTTTATTAATACGGGATGTATAATATACCCGCTATACTTTACGTGTTTTGAGAGCATAAGCTGGGGAATACCCTTATTAGAAGTTAATCAAATGAATAATTGGTATGAATTATGGTCAAAAGGTGGTGCCGCCCCAAATTTTAGAATTGAAAATCCAGAAGAGTATATCAAAAATTTTAATTGGGTTAATAATTGGATTAATAATTATTTTCTTAACAAAGTAAGCGATTTTATTTTTGGGCTTATACTTTTAGTTGGAATTGTATCATTGTTTTTTAGAGAAGCCTTTTTTTCAAAAAAAAAAATCGAAATTAATCAAAATACGTATTTAGTATATATTATAATACTTATATTAGGATTTGAGTGGTTTTATAATCACCCAGCATTAAGGTATGGTGGCTATCATATAATAGCTTTATTACTTTTTATACCTATAGCTACTAAACTTGGTGCATCAAACGTAATCTTAAAAAAATATACAAAAAATACTTTTATTTTAATATCCATCACAATATTTGTTTTTGTAGGTAGAAATCTAAACAGGATTAATAAGGAGATAGAATTTTATAATTACGAGCCATTAAAGACAACTTTTTATTCCATAGATAATAATAATTTTCGTATACAAGAACAGATGGATCAATTAATAAATGAATATCACGAATGTCAGAACAAAACTGGTGAATGCACTACTTCTAATAAAGTTAAAAAAATATATGGTAAAATAATCTTTAAAAACTGATGATTCAAAAAATAGTTTTATTTATAATGAGTATTTTTGATTTTTTTTATCAAAAAAAAATTTTATCTTTTTTAAAAAAAAATAATCTTAATAATATCAATATATTATTAGATATTGGTGCGCACAGGGGTGAATCTATAAATTTATTTTTAAATAATATGAAGGTAAAAAAAATTATTTCATTTGAAGCCAGCCCTATAAATTTTGAATTTTTAAAAAAGAAGCAAAAAGTGTATGCTAAAAAATTTAGTGACACTGAAATAATC
>Ga0307998_1002055_pt1 | contig 10518 bp, 9 predicted proteins | sample Davwhametageno37_FD_203147 | JGI IMG/M metagenome (GOLD analysis project Ga0307998, IMG submission 203147) | Marine microbial communities from Davis Island wharf, Antarctic Ocean - #37 | ecosystem: Environmental > Aquatic > Marine > Unclassified | place: Antarctic Ocean: Davis Island wharf...
TGTTCTCTTGTCAGTTTAATAGAGTGCCCAGTATTCATCTTAATGAGTTTTCTGAGGTTGGCTATATCGGCGTCTGGGTCGCACGTGTCCATTTATATATTAAACTGACAAAAAAGTTTTGTCTGTGAATAAATTTAAATTCATTCAAGTGAAAGAAGTTGATCAATCAATTTCTTTTTTTCTTTGGTTGGGATAATTTGTCTCACGATTAAGTTTTTAGTATTAGTTTTAAACTCATCGATATTCATTCGAGAGGTTTTAAGTTTTTTGAGTAAATCAGTTTTGATTTCATTTTTAACTGGAAGTTTAGGAACTAAAGTGAGTAGTCTCTTTTTTGTTTTATCAAATTGCTTATTTTTAGCACTTGAAATGGTAGTGATTTTCTCTATATCACTTTTACCGTTCATGAAATTTTTCAGATACTCATCAATACGTTTTTGGGGTATATGTGGTAGACTGTATAGATGTTTTTCAAGACGAGGTTTTTTACCTGCTCTCTCCTTTTGTTTCAGTTCCTGATTTTGTTTAACCTTAAAAGCTTTGGCAGCCTTGGTGCGCATAACTGTTCTCTGGCGTGTATTAGACTCAATCTTAACAGTTCTCATCTTAGTTGTAGTTTTGAGCATACCACGCCTGAGTCTACGAGTTTGTTTTGCTTCAGATATAGTTCGAGCTTTTCGTTTTAAAGCTGTCAAGCTTTTAGTTTGTGCCCCAACGTCACCCTCGATGCGTTTTCTCTCCTCATTGGTTAGGTCGAGGGTGTTCAGATAGATTCTAAGTTCAGCCTTGAGACGACCACGCTGACCCGTTGCTTCTTTTAGAGTACGTTCAGCAGCCTGTATTTTTCTTTTAAGTGCATCGACATCTGTGTCAAGTTTGACTGTCACGATAAAAGACCTCTTCATAGCGGCTGTGATTGTAGTTTTATTCATAAAGGTTTTGATTTCAACTCGCTTCTTTTCCGTTGTTTCTGCATCGAGTTCGCGTTTAACCTTATCAGCTTCGCTCCTGATTGTTTTAGCTGTTTGGGGTGTGAGCGTATTTGTAACCTTTTTCAAGATTGGGGTATCTTTATTACCTAATTTTAAAGATACCACGTAATTTCTAGTTTGTTTTTGTAAATCGAGTTGTTTTCTTGCCTTTGCATCTACTTCTCTAGCTTTAGCTATGAGTGTGTTCAGGTCCCCGGGTTTATCTCTGAACCGTTTGAGAAGTTCAGTTTTAACAGCGTCAGACAATATGAGTTTCTTCATCGTCTCAGTGAGAGATTCTCTATTTCTCTGTTTACGCAATCCTGTCGCGTTTAGTTTAGACATAGTCAGTGTCTTTTCTGGTGTCCTATCAAATATGTTCAAAATTTCACTTGTGTTAGTTTCAGATAGAAGAAGAGATTTAAGGTGATTCGATAATTGGAGACGTTCATTGGCTCTCTTTTCATTATTTCTTCTCGTTTTTAGGGCTTTAGCTTTGGTTTCAGATGACAATACGGTACCAGGTTTGGTGTTAAAGTTGCTTAGTATGAGATTTCTATTAGCTTCACTGAGTTCTAGGGGTTCAATGATTTTTTGAACCTTTAGTCTATCCGCAGCAATCTTTTCAGCGACACGGTTATTTTTTAGGTTTGTAGCCTTCTTTATCATATTTTCAAGTGTACCTGTATTGTTGAATTCTTTCATTACAGTTTTTCTATCCTCAACATTCATGTTAAGTTGTGTATTCATATAGTTGTAGAGTTGACTTCTTCTGTTTTTGTAGGCCTCGATAGCTCTTTTCTGTTTGAGTTCCCCAACCCTTTTCAACATTTTATTGAGTGGTACAATTTGTGTGGTAAACTTCTGTAAGAGTGTTTTCTGGTTTTCTGATGCCATATTTCTTACTGCATTTTGAATAGTTCCATATTCTTGATTCTTTTTTCGTTCAATCGCATTCATAAGCTTTGCTCTCGTTTCTTCAGCTTTTTGTAAACTGTTAATACTACCCATATTTATATTAGCTTTGATACCACTCTGTAAAATCATATTCGTGATTTCTTTACGAATAATAGCTACATACGCATCTGTAATATCACTGTTTAACTGTGCAACATCATTAACGTTTTTGATATTTTCAATTCTTTTGTTACGTTTTTCATCCTTTGGTAACATTTTGGCACTAGCTGTTAATCTCATCCTTTCATTTTTTAGAGATTTGAGTGTTTCAGCTTTAGACATATGATTTTGTATGTAATTGGGATACTTATTATAGTTGTTCAGTATCTTCTTGACTTTTTCATTACTATTGTTAAGACCTAAATTATTACTTACGTACCTTTTGAAGTACATATTTTGATTTTTCTTCATTTCTTTTTTTTCTTGATTTAATTTATTTTCTATATTTTTCAGTGTCTGTTTATTCATCTTATTAGCTGCATTCTTCGCTTCCAAGTTTAACTTATTAGTTGCATTCTTCGCTTCCAAGTTTAACTTATTAGTTGCATTTTTATTTAATTTTTCACGGATTTCGATATTCTTTTCAGCATTTTTCACACCTTTTAAATTTTCAGCACTCGATTTGAGGGTATTTAAATTTGATACACCTTGGTTATAATTCTTAAGAAATTGAACTTTGTTATATCTACCAATACTAGGAAACTTATTAATATGGTTTACAAGTTCTTTTCTTCCGAGGGCACGAGGTTCGTTCTTTGTTTTAATAGCCATGTTAGTCGCGGATTTCTTGAGTGGTCTAAAATTTACAAAATAGCCTTCAAGTGCTGTAGTGATTTTTCTACGATTATCGGGTTTGAGTGGTAATCTATCCAAATAGTCTACAAATTCTTCTTCAATTTCAACCCATCTTTCATAGTCACGCATATTATTGATGACCTTTGCTTCGTTAAGTAAGACATTGGGTTCGATGTACGTCTTTGTATACTTATTCACGATATGCTCAATATTTGAATCATCGAGTTTAAATTTTTTAAGATCATCGATTAATTTTGGTAAGCTTGTTTGTCGGTGTTCTCTGAAAAGTTTCACATAAAAATTATTTGCTTCCTTCTTTATAGCATTAACTGGTTTGTTGTATACTGTATATTGTTCTATAAAATACGACTGTTGATTTGTGTCAAGACCTATTTTAGTTAAATGTTCGACAAGTTTATTTATATTTTTTTGATGTGTTTCTATTTTCTGTTGTTCAACCAATTGTTTCTTTTCTATTTTCTGTTGTTCTACCAATTGTTTCGTTTCTAATTTTTTTTGTTCATTGAGTACTTTCTTTTCTTTTTGATATACATTTTCTTGATTTTTATTTATTTTCTCTTGTTCTCGTGCTAAATTCACACGTGCACGATTAGTAAACTTTCTAACTTGTTTGCGGTTAGCATTTTTCATGTTTTTATTTCTTTTGTGAATAGCAGTCTTGATTTCTTGTATAATATTTTGAACGTCTTGTTTGGTCTTTATACTGGCAATTTTTGATACTAAAATTGGGCTCACATCTAGACTCGCAGTAATAGCATACAACTTATTCTTTGTTTCCTGTTTGACCAATTCTTTCGCCATATTAAGTGTGTTCACATTACTAATTTTAGTCAGATTACCGAGTGCATTAATGTTAGCTTGTAAAGCAAAATTTGACAGCTCTTTTTTATTATTTTGAATCTTCTTTCTGTATGCATTTTCAATCTTCTCACGAATAGCTTTCACATTATTTTTAGAGTTGACATTCTTAATGTTCACATTTAAGGAAATTCGATTAGCCTTTTTGGATAAATTATTCTTTTCAGCTTGAAGATTCTTTTTCTTTTGTACGAGGTCATCAACTTCTTTTTTGATATTCGCGAGTAAAACATTCGTTGTTTGAAATTTATTGATGAGACCTGTCTTATTGACATTTTTGTACTTGATATACGCACCAAGTTCATTAAGATCTTTCTGTCGCTGAGTATTTTTAAGGTTCTTCTCCATTGTAGCAACGCCTTCACGCAATTTGGGTATATCAACCTTCTCCAATGTCATGCGGTTGATGAAGACCTGTTGTTTATTGACGGGGAGCGTACTTTTCTTTACAAAATTGATGAAATTTTGTTTATCTTTTGTGAGGATTTCAAACTTCTGTTGTTTTTTGGTAGTATTCATTCGGAGACCAGCCTCTTCAATTTGTTTTTTGAGGGGAACGAGACGGTCTACAAATACGAGTGCACTTATAGGGTTATAAAATTCGGAAGATACATTTTTCTCCTTTGAAAGTTTCGCGAGTGTGAGTTTACCAGCTTCCACGATATCTAGTTTAACTGTATTCAAATCAACTTGATTTTTGATAGCCGCGATACTACCACTGAATATACTTTGTATACCAATATCCTTTGTTAACTTTTTAAGGTTGTCCTTTTCATTGGTGATGGTATCAACGCGTTTCTTTTCACCCGTTTTTTCAATAGTTTCTTTCAAAGCATCAGCTTTTTCGATGCTATCTACACCGGCGATACGTGTAGAAAAGTTGGCAGCCACGTTAAGTTTTTTAGCCAATTGTGAAAGTTCACCCCTTCTTACATCAATAGTTCTTTTACCTGACACCTGTTTTAAACTCTTAGCTTCTTCTATGAGTTTTCTCACGGCATCCTTACCAGGTTTGAACTTGGCCATAATACCATTTTGTAAGGGCTGGCTAATACCAATACGACTAATGGATTTTTTCAGAAATTCGCGGTCTTTGGAGATGGCTTGAGAATTCTTCTTCTTTTTTAGGGCTATCGCGTTCTGTGTGAGTACTTGAACACTATTCCCACCATCAAACCTTCCAAGGAGTTTGTCTTTATTGGTCTGGTCTAATTTCAAACCTGACAGGAATTTAACGAGTCTTCCACGTCGTTTTCCTATACTCTCCCTTTCACGGATTTTGACCAACTTTTCAGCTCTCGCTTTAAGTCTAATAAGGACTGTTTTCTCGTCAATGAGTCGGGTAAGACTCCTTCTATCCCAGAATTGCAACCCAATGTCAGCAATCATAAAACGGAACTCCCGTTTTTTCTTGATTATCTCCTTGGCTTTTCTCTGCTTGTTCACCCTGACAGCTTCTCTAAAAAGTGTCTCTGGGGATACTCGTCCTTGTTGAACCCTCTGTTGGTAAGACGCTACGTCTGACTTACTAAGAAAAGGAAGTGCAGTCAGCCTAATTTTGAATGTATCCACATCCATCTATATTAGGCTGACAAAAAAGTGTACCCTCGATTGAATAATTGAAGTTTTTCTTCATAACTCATATTAAAATCAAAAACATCCGTGTCTTCAATATTGATTTCCATAAGTTCTATTGGTGTATCGTACTGGACCCTGTTGGAAAGTGCTGAACGAACGAGTGTTTGAACAAACGCTTTGGGTGTTTGTATATCTTCTTGATACACGCGATTCATTTTAATTTTTATACATGTAATTTCGTGGGGTTTTTTATCAAAGAATGGTGTCAATGGGTATTCCTCCTTCATTCCACCATCTACATATGTTTCATTATTATACTTACCACACGCAAATATGAATGGTACTGCCATGCTCATACACACTGCATCTATAACCTTCATATCTGGGTGTGTATCTTTAGAGAAGTATACAGTTTCAGATGTATTCATACAAAATGCTGCGATGTAGATCTTCATATCAATTTCCGCGAAAGTGGGGTCAGAACCACAAATATCTACAAACTTCTTACGTATAGGTGCCATATCAACAAAACCAAATTTGTTAAAAAAGGAACCTATGCGTATCTTAACAAAAGTGGGGACATTCATTGAGAGTGAAGTTTCTAGAATTTCATCGACAGACATACCCACCCCTAAAAAAAGTGCTAAAATTGCACCAGCGGAAGATCCTGATATCTCCTTAACATCTACGAGTTCCTTCTCGCGTGCTTTTAGGGTGCCGATTAGGGCGAATATACCCATACCAGCTGGTCCTAATACAAGATATTTCATCTTCCTATTTAATAGAACTGAGGAAATTGACGACGCAAAAGCGCGAAAACCACCGCGAATACAACCGAGTGCACCAGCACCGCGTTCAGACTGGTCTGACCCGACCGAAGAACGCCTCCTGACCCAGGTGGGAGGGTAAGAAGAAGACCTGGGCTGAGCATGAGGAAGAGCGCAGTGCTCACGATAAGGTCGTTGCGGGTGAGAACGAGACCCATGGCTTTGGCGATGAGACTGTACACGAGGAAGAACACGAGCGCATGGAAGAATACGGCCATTTGACCGGTTTTTCGGTTCATGTATGAAACTTTGGAGCCGTCGGTAGTCACAAGAAGACCGGGGCTCAGAGCCAAAAAAAGGGCAGCGGGGATGGCAACTTTCTGGGATGTAAGGTTTGGCAGCATTGTGGTTTAATATACACACATATAATTATCTACAAAGTCGTAAAAATGATAGAGTGTTGCACCACGCATCATTTCTTCATGTAGACCGTTATTGTTGATAATCCTCCTGAGATTCTTCCATATATACTCGACTTCATCGTCATGTAAAGTTGTTACATATTCATCTTGTGAATCATGTTCCAGATAACAAAATTCAACAAAATCACAAAATTTTCCTGAATGTTCAAGACGTGCATCGTACAAGAGTGTATTCATCGTATTCCACATGTACCGTAATTCATCTGAGTATTCGACTTCCCAGTCTTCGATATTCAGAGGAGTGTGTTCATCATTGAACTCGTCGTCATCGCTGACGACGGGGTCAAATCCGCTGGTGGCTTCGTATACGTATTGGCTCCAAACCATGTCTATTTACTTATCTTCCTTCTCGGGTTTATCTTTTATACCAGTTAATGAAATAGAAGTCGATTCTTTTGTTTTAAGACCATCTTTGATGGCATTTAGGGCCCCTTCGACCTTTGCTTCGTCTCCGCTGAAAAATGTGAGAAGTCCATCTCTCACTGCATCCTTGCTCATACCCGCCTTTCGTGTAGACTTGCGGATACTAATTTTCCCCTTCCTGAGGTTAATGGTATCAATACCCTGAGAAACCATATGCTTCTTAACATTCTCCTTAAGACGCTTCTCCTCCTGGTTTAGGACTTTGATATCAGATTTCGCTTCAGATAGTTGTTTTGTAAGTTCTACCAGCTTGGAAACGCTGTCAGATAATTCGTTAGGAACAGAACTCATTATTAAATGTAATTACGTTCTAATCTTTAAGCGCACAATCCACGCTGCATGGTGTCGGGGACAATGGTGGAGTTGTTCCACACGAATGGGTCCTTGGGGTTTGGGGGATCCTTGCGAATCTGCTGGTTGGCATTGCGGAGAGCGCCACCGACAGTCTCGGGGAAACCAACCTGGGCACGGGGCTCAAGGAAGTTTTGTCCCTTGAGGATGTCCTCTGGGGCAAACTGACCGAAGTCCTCAGCCGAGGCGACCTCACGGGGGAGGAGGGAGGAGGCGAGACCAGTACCCTTGTCCATACCGCAACCACTGGAGATGGAGGCGGGGGCAGCGGTAGGTCCGGCAGCTGGGGCCGCACCGAATGCTGAGTACTGACGCTCAGTGATGGCATAACCGGACTTGGTGGAGTTCATCTTGAATAGAAGAAAAATGAGAGTAGCTACGGCAAGGAGCATGACAATATTTTGCTTACGGCCCTTGTTAAACATCGACATCTTTTATATACTGTTAACAAATTTTTTTATTCTTCATCCTCGTCGACAAATGCATACTGGTCTGGGTATACATCTAGAATAGGATCTGGGTGAACCTTGACCTGGACAACATTCCAGGTTGGACCAAATGCCTTCTTGGCGAACCAAAGTCCGGCAAATTCGAGAATGACATTGCAGTTCTTCCCTGGCTGAAGGGTCTCAAAGTCGATGAGCTCCTGCTGTGCACTGTATACCTTGGTGACATCGAGACGGTCGCATGTCATCATGCCACCACCAAGGTTGGAAGTGTAGGCACCCTTGACGACACCTTCAGTAAGCTTCTTACCAAACCAGGTCTCAGAATTCTCGAGGGCCGCCGCGAGGTTCTGAGCATCGACACCCTCAACCTTCTTGGTGTTCGCCTCTGATACGATATCAATCACGATCTCGCCTGAGACGTCAGTAACCTTGACCTTGTTGAGTTGAACAAAACACTTACGCTTTTCATCGTTGAGAGCCTTTACGAAATAGAGTCCATCTTCACCTTTGGTGGGAGCGTTGTAGATCATTTATGTCTATATTAGGTTTCATTTCTTTAAACCAACAAACGGTATAGCGGCTGACCCATTTAGAACATCTTTTGGTACCCACGTATTTCTCCTGGGTTTATAACCATATAAAGTGTTTGAAACATTGAAATTATTTGGTAAATTCTTCGCGTTGGTCGCCCTGAGTTTATACTCGTTCTTTACGTAAGAATTGTTGGTCACAGTCTTCCATTTCATAGTTTTCAAATTTAACTGTTTATTACCTGACGAGTTTGTGTATCCATTGACTTTAGCGTTGCCCACGACCGGTTTTAAACCATGAACGAGTTGTTTAGACAGTTTTTCTTCTGATGGTTTGGTTGTGAAGTTTTTATACTTATACGGGTCTACACGCTTTGCTTGATTCATTGAAACACGTCCATCCTTCTTAGTGGCTGGGGTTTTCCTGGTAAGTTTAGATTTTACACGTTTGAAAACTTCTTCGATAGAATCTGAATTTTTGACTTTCTTATCAAACAACTGTCCAAGTTTTATGAGGCGAAGTCGGTCTCGTTGTTTCTTTTCCGGACGAAGATTGAGTTTACTCATCAAATATATATCCTCGATTAGAAACTCTTTACTGGCCACATAAACCTTGTTGTTTGTGACTAATTTACCAGTATCCAGGTTTCTATAGGTTATACCCCTACGTCTAGACAGAACAACCTCGTATCCAAATTCTTTGGGTCGCATAAATGGAATATCAAGTAGACCCCCAAGTGTGACATCCTCAATTTGTCCAGTTTTAGGGGAAAAGAAACGTAAATTTGTATCGAGTGCAAACAATTCTACATCGATGAAGACATCCCCTTTACTGGGTTGGTTTCCCAACTTACTCTTTTTCTTTTTGATAAGAGTATACCGACGAGATACAACTGACCCAGAAGGTTTGAAACTGACACCCAAAAATTTAAACAACTTGGGATGCTTCTTTTTCATGCTCATGATTCGTTTCTTTACGCGGGTATTCAGGCGTTTAGATATTTCACCCAATTTGTTCCATAGTAACAATTTGGTTGCTTGAAGTTTTCCAAAGTATTGTGGATTCACAGGCATCCTAGGAACAAACTTTGCATCTATATCAGGGGTGACTATTCTATCATTGAAATCCACATATAAGTTGAAAGCTTCCCCCCCACTCACGATGATATCACCCATATTCTTCATATACTCTGATATTTCACCGATAGTCTCTATGATGATATCTCGGAGCGAATCTGTTATGAGAAGATACACTACTTTATCAAAATCTTTGGTACGATAGGTACTGTGAACTCGACTCCTAAACTTACCGAGGTCCCTCTGTAAATTCCTGTCATAATACTTTTTCAATTTAGCATCTTTGAAAAGTAAATTTTCATTTAGGAATTTATCAATGGTAGATTTCGAATAAATTTGGTCATCCATTAATATATCGTGATATATTAATATGGTCTGCCGAGTCATCGACGAATGTAGATGTTATGCATACAAGGGTGAAACCAATCAGTTCTGTGGTTCTCGTCAGGGTGCCAATGTAAAACATTGTCCAAAAGACTGTTGTTTTGGTGGGTGCCCTGATGATGGTTCTCGTCAGCCATTTAGATTCATCGACCGCCCAGTACAACCCACTATGATTGAGAATTTGACACCCGTTCAAGTGTCAGTGTCTATATTCATATGTATGCTGGTACTTATTGGTCTCTTTTATCTTGACTTAAAGATTACGTCCGTAAGATAGATATAATGTCTCTCGAAAACATCGAACTCGAAATTGCCGCCCTCCGCAACGATGTGAAGAACCTCACCAAGCTTGTACGTAAGGTTAAGAACACCCAGGAAGACCCCGATGGTGAGAAGGCTAAGAAGCGCGCTGAGAACAACGGCTTCAACCGAAAACAGGAAATCACACCTAAGTTGCGCACATTCCTCGCACTTCCCGCAGAAGACCTCATCTCCCGCTCAGAGGTTACCAAGTTCATTAACAAGTATATCACTGAGAAAGGTCTTAAGCACCCCGAAAACGGTCGCCAGATTATTCTCGACGATACACTCCGGGACCTTCTTGCTCCTCCCGCCGACGTTATTGTTACTTACCTTAACCTTCAGAAGTACCTGTCGCCTCACTACATTAAGAAGGAAAAGGCTTAAAAACTAAAAACATAACATAATAAAACATGGTATCTTTCCTTACAAAGGAAGCTGCCGAAACACTTGTTGGTACAAAAATCAAAGACCTTGCTTTGTACCAAAGAGCTTTTACGCATAAATCCGCTCTAAAAGAATATGAACAATTCAAAGAATCATTTGAAACCCTTGAATTTATTGGTGACTCCGTC
>Ga0307998_1002056_pt1 | contig 10516 bp, 10 predicted proteins | sample Davwhametageno37_FD_203147 | JGI IMG/M metagenome (GOLD analysis project Ga0307998, IMG submission 203147) | Marine microbial communities from Davis Island wharf, Antarctic Ocean - #37 | ecosystem: Environmental > Aquatic > Marine > Unclassified | place: Antarctic Ocean: Davis Island wharf...
TTTCAACTAAAGTATAAGTGGGACTTTTTACTTTATCAAACCCAAAGTATCCAATAAAGTTTTGTGCTAGAGTAGTTTTTCCAGCCCCAAGATCACCAATTAAGTATATTACGCATGAGCTTTCTAGATTAGAGCAACATTGCGCAAGTTTTCTACCCAACTCTTGAGTGCCGTGAAGGTCTTTAAGAACCAAATTCAAAACAATTGATACAAATAAATAGACAAAGCAGTTAATAAAATAAAACCACCAAAACGACTAATTTTAAGTCTCATTGAAAGAATTACAATTAAAAGGGTTAGTATTAACATGTAGACAAAGTCTCGACTCATTACTTCTGGTGGAACTTTTAAGATCAGTTCTGGAGTAAAGGGCACTATTAAGGCTGGAATTGCAAGGACTCCTAAAGTGTTAAATAAGTTTGACCCAATAATATTACCAATGACCATTTGATGTTGTTTTTTTAACGCACTACTTATGGAAACAGCAAGCTCAGGAAGGCTTGTGCCAAGTGCTACAACAGTTAATCCAATAATTAGTTTATCAATTTCAAAAAATTCAGCAATACTGACCCCACCCCAGACTACAAGTTTTGCACTAGAAACTAATATAATAAGAGATACAATTAAGAGCAGCCAAGTCCGCCCCTTATCTTGATTCTGGGAATTAATTTCGAGAATATCAGTATCAATAGGGCTGCCTTTTTTTGATTCTCTAAATACATTAATGAGAAATAGTAATAATAAGGATAGAAGTATTAAGCCATCAGTAAAGCTTAGAAACCCATCTAATAATAAAAAACCTACAATTAGAGTTGATAAAAATAAGTATAACCATTCTTTCTTTAATACAGATTTTTCAACTGTAACAGGGAGAATAATTGCAGTAACACCTAGTACCAAACCTATATTAAAAATATTTGAACCAAATGCATTTCCTATACTCATTTCAGGTATCCCATCATATGCTGCAAGTCCTGAGACTAACATTTCAGGAGCCGACGTGCCAAATCCAAAAACGAGTAGGCCAATGACTAGGGGTGAGATATTAAATATTCGTGCAATTTTAGCCCCATTATCAGTGAAAGCATCTGCACTCCACATTAGAAGTAAGAAGCCAGCTAGAAGAGATAAAATTGGTAGTAACATGTTCTTATATTAAATTATTATGATGTCTATTATAAAGTCATCCAAGTTAGAATTTAAAAAACAGAGCCTCTAATTTACCTACTAAAGATTAACGTGTTTTTAACAAACATTAAAGATAATCTTAAAAGCATGTATTTATAATGAATCAATGATACTTATAACTCGACCATTAGCACAGACTGAAAATCTAAAAATGCTTTTAGATGAATCTGATATTGAGTATGTTTTTTTTCCCAGCTTTGAAGTAAAAAAAATAAACACTGAAGTTTTGAGTAAGAACTATGATGTCATTATTTTTATAAGTGTAAATGCGGTTAATTATGCCGAAGATTATTTTATAAAATTGTTTACTAGCTCATTTAAGGTATTTGCAGTTGGCCCCGTTACTGCTAAAAGACTAATTGATAAAAATATTAAAGTTGATTGCTTTCCTAAGGTCAATGCATCCAGTAAAGAGTTGTTGGCAATGCAAGAGTGTTCAGAGTTAATTGATAAGAAAATTCTTATTGTTAGAGGAAAGGGGGGGTCAGAAGCGCTAAAGAATAATTTGAAAAAATTGAACCAGGTTGATTATCTTGAAGTCTATGAGAGGTTGCCTTGTGAGCTCACAAATCTTCATATTGAATCAATTGAAGTATTTTTAAATTCTCCAAGGGGAGTTCTAATGGCAAGTAGCAATGAAAGCCTTTCTAATATTGTTCGCCTATTAAATCTTGACTCACCTGATAATTTTAATAAGTTGAAGTCAAGAAAACTTATTGTTTTTAGTCAGAAAATTAGAGTTTTTGCAGAGAGTCTAGGCTTTGAAAATATAAAAGTTACACTGAATCCTTCTGATAAGGATTTAATAAACGAATTAATAATTTAAAAAAACTCACAAGTTAAAAAGGATTGGGTAACATACATTAAACTATATCGGGAGTTCAGGTGATTAAATTCGGTATTTCATGGGTGGCACGCTTACTTGGTGTAAGTGGTTTTACCGTCCAACAGCCAACAACTCGTGGTTCCCTCCACGATTTAAATATCTCTGAAAGGATTGTACCTTTTAACCCTAGTAATTTAGCTATTAATAACGCAAATTCTCTTGTTGACTCACAAGCTACTCATCACTTAAAGCGCTTTCAAGATACTCAGGTCAAGTTACGTCAAGGAGAGCAAGTAAGTGATGCCAGTAATGATCAGGATCTTGTATCTGTCATTGCTACTTTGAAATCAAAATTGTACCAAGAGTCTATCAAGAGCAAGCATTATACAAATGCTTTTAATGAGCTAAATGAAAGATTAGTTGAGTTAGAAAAAATCGTACAACCTGGAAAGAAGACTGATTTTCAAAAGCTCCAGGGATGGGTTCACTCTAAAAGACACTTCCATTAAATAATTTTTCGACTTATTTTTTGTCAAAACGAAAAATCCCCAAATTATAATTACATAGCGCAAGTAGTATTGATTTTCTAGTTGCTAAATAAATTATGAATCCAATTTGGTTAGCATCTTATCCTCGTAGCGGAAATACCTTAGTCCGTACAATATTATTTCATTGCTTTAACTTAAAGACAGGTAGCGTATATAGTAATGATTTAGGGGGAAATATAGGTTTAGAAAACTATGTAGGACATATTGAGCAAAATGAAGATCGATCTATAGATTTTCCTAAAGGAGGATTACCAATAATCAAAACCCATGCTTATCATAAAGGTTGCAACTCTGCAATTTATGTTATTCGTGATGGAAGGGCTGCTGCTGTTAGTTTATGGGAGTTTACTAATCCAAAAGTTTCAATGACTAACATCATAGAAGGGAGGCATAAGTTTGGAAAATGGTGCGATCACCTTCAGTCTTGGGATCCAATATCTAGACCCAATACTTTATTATTAAAGTATGAAGATATCTTAAGTGATTTAGATATTGTTCTCCTCCAATTGAGTGATTTTTTAGACCGAGAAATTATCAATCATCACTTACCATCTAGAGACACAATTGCAGGAAGTGATGGAAAATGGGTTCGGAAAATCACAAATTGGCAAAGTGTTATATCTAAAAAAGACTTGGAAAGATTTAATGAAATTAATAAACCACTTCTAGAAAAATTTGGTTATATATGATTGTCCTTTAAATGTAGATTTTTTTTTCATAATTTACGTAAGAACCCACTTCTAATAAAAAAAACTAATTATGTATAATACAAAAAGTTTTTTAAATACCAAAAAATTAAAATTAACCTTAATATGAAATATGTTTATTAATAAATTAACTACTGAAAAAATTGATAATTTTTTAAATAATCGAGATAATAAGCCCGAAAGATTGTCAGACGGAATGGGACTATGGGTTAGAATAACCCCTTCACAAAGTAAGCAATTTAGATTTGATTATTCTAGACCATCCTCGAAGTCACCTAAAGATCTAAACTCTAAAAGAAATACTATTTCAATCGGAAAATATCCCTTGGTATCTTTAAAAGAAGCAAGGCAAATAAGAGATCAATATAAGCTATTATTATCTGAAGGTATTGATCCTTCAGAATGGAAAAAAAATCAAAAAAAGAAAAATTTCTTGGAGAAAAATACTGATCTCACTATAAAAGATGTAGTTAGTTCAATTAATGTGAAGTCTATAATTATTGCTGCTGGACTCGGAAGTAGACTTAAAGGTTACACTGAAGCTCTGCCAAAATGTATGCTTATGTTTGGAAATAAGACACTTCTTGAAAGGCAATTAGAGGTTTATGATTATTGTGGTATCAAAGATATTTCAGTTGTGCGCGGGTTTAAAAAAGAAAAAATCAATTACGAGGGATTGAATTATTTTGATAATATAGATTATCCTAATAATAATATACTTAACTCATTATTTTATGCCGAAGAAGCGATATCGGGAAATGTTGTAATTAGCTATTCAGATATATTGTTTGATACTAATGTAGTTAGTAGGCTTCTTGATTCTGATGCAGATATTTCGATTGTTGTTGACATAGATTGGCGTGGGTATTATGTTGATAGAAAAGATCATCCTATTGAGGAGGCCGAAAAAGTAATATTTGATGCTAATAATGAGGTTTTAAAAATTGGAAAAGTAATTACCACTAAGGAAGATGTTTATGGTGAATTTATTGGGATGTTAAAATTATCACCAAGGGGGTCAGAGATAATTAAATTACATTTTAATCGTGCAAAAAAAATTTTTTGGGATAAACCTTTTCAGCGTGCACAAACATTTCAAAAAGCATACATCACAGATTTAATACAAGATATGGTTGATATGGGAGTATCGATTCATTGTGTCATTATAGAAAGAGGTTGGAAAGAAATAGATACTGTTGAGGATTATGAAAAAGCAATAATTGAGTTTGATGATTAGTAATCTAATTAGCTAATAGTTTGTTTGCTTTTGATTGATTTCTAAGTAACTCATCAGAAAAAATGTATAATTCATTTTTGTTTTTTCAATTAAATTAAATACCAAATATATGTCTAAAAGTGATTATATAGAATTAGAAGGAGTTGTTAAAGAAAAGCTTCCTAATACTACCTTTAAAGTTGAGCTGGAAAATGGTCATAGCGTTTTAGCCCATATTTCTGGAAAAATTCGCAAGCACTACATAAAGATTTTGCCTGGAGATAAGGTTACTGTTGAAATGACTCCATATGATTTAACTAAGGGAAGAATAACTTTTAGACATAAATAGTTTTTATTAATGCCAGTGTGGTGGAATTGGTAGACACGCCGGATTCAAAATCCGGTTCCTTCACGGGAGTGACGGTTCGAGTCCGTCCACTGGTACCAATATATTAGCATCAAATGTAAAGACAGTATTTATTTTAAGTAACTGTAAAAATAAGTAATTCCCTTTTGTTTTTTACAGTATATTTACCGTAACTTTTATTAATTGGAGTTACAACACATGAATATTTTATCAAAACTTTTTACTTTCTTTTTAGTATTTGCATTAATAGCTCCTCTCTCAGTTTCGCAAGCTGAGACTTTAAAGCTGAAAATGGTTTTTGTTCCTGCTAGTGAAAAAGGAGATGATCAGGATTATGTCACCCTTATTAAAATAATTGGTGAACTCACTGGAATTGAAATAACACCTATAAGGGTAACTGACTACAATGCTGCCGTGGAAGCAGTAAGAGCAAACAGAGCGCAAATTGCATGGTATGGGGGGAAAACTTATATACAAGCAGTTGAAATTGCAAATGTTGAAGCCTTTGCAGCTGGAGTTAGAAAAGGTGATACAGATGCGAGTTATTTTGCATATTTTGTAGTTCCTTCAGATAGTGATATACAAACCTTAGCGGATATTAAGGGAAAAAAACTAGCACTTAATAGTATTGGTTCAACGAGTGGTGACTTAATACCCCAAGTTGAATTAATGAAGGCTGGGCTTTCAATAAAAAATAAAAATGACTTTAAGCAGGTTTATTATGCTGGTAGCCATGATGCATGCATGATGGCTGCACTCAATAAACATGTAGATGTTTGCGGAATGAGCTCTAGAAATTTTGACGCGCGAATTGCTGATGGAACTATAAGTCTTGAGCAGATTCGAATTATTCATCGCTCATCACCTGTTCCACCTCCACCACTAGCCTACTCAAAGAGTTTGCCGTTAGAAATTCGAAACAAAATAAAGTTAGCTACGCTTGAGGCGCATAATTATGGAAAAATCGGTGGATATGGAGGCGAAATGTCTCACTATATTGAAGTTACTGATTCTGATTATGATTTACTAAGAGATGTTGATAAGTTGTTAAACAGCCAATAAATGATTGTTTCTTTGTTTAAAATACCAATCTTATGCAAATTGAAATTAAAGAGCTTAGGAAGACATTTGATAATGGCACTAAAGCAATCCAGGGAGTTAATCTTAAGATTAATGAAGGTGAGTTTGTTGTAATATTAGGTGCAAGTGGCTCTGGAAAAACAACTCTTTTAAGAAGTATTAATGGACTAGTTAAGTGTGAAAAAGGGGAGATAAGGTTTGATAATAATATTATTTCCTCTTCAACTTTGCCATTATTAAGAAAACAAACTGGAATGGTATTCCAGGATTTTAATTTGGTAAATAATCTTTCCTCTATAAATAATGTTTTAACAGGACTTCTTGATTCCAGTAATACACTTATGTCAATGATGTATTTGTTTACTAAGAATCAAAAAAAACTTGCATTAAGTTGCCTTGAGAAAGTAGGGTTATTAGATAAAGCTTATGACCGTGTTGATCAGTTATCAGGTGGTCAAAAACAGCGAGTTGGAATTGCAAGAGCTATCATTAAAAATCCGACGCTTTTACTTGCTGATGAGCCAGTAGCAAGTCTAGATCCTATGATAAGTGATTCTATCATGACGCTTTTGTGGAATATTAGACAGCAAGTTGGATTAACAGTTATTTGTAATTTACATCAAGTTGATCTAGCGCTTAAATATTCTGATCGAATTATAGGTCTTTCAGGCGGAAGAGTTGTTCTTGATGCGCCAACAAAGGAAGTTGATGAGGCGTATATTCGTAAAATATATGATGGCCATAGTGCGGGCTTATTTTTTAATAGTTAATAGCCCATGAATTTAAATGAATAGTATGAAAAATAAATTAGACAATTCTCTTTTGATGGTTATTGCTCCTGCAAGTGATAATGCTGAAAATTTAGATTTTGAAAATTTAATTTCGTATTTACAATCTAACACTGGCTTTGAATTTAAAATTAAGCACTGTAAAGACTACAATGAAGCAATAATGATGCTTCAAAGCGGATCTGCTCAAATTGGTTGGTTAGGGGGTGGTTCTGCCAACCAAGAATTACAAGCCCAAAATAGCCTAATTGAAGAATTTGCGGTCGGTGTTCCAAAAGGGAAAAGTGTTCCATTTTATAGATCTCAATTTATTGTTAGGTCATCAAGTGATATTCAAATTCTTGAAGATATTCGTAATAAAAATATAGCATTAGGAGATATTTTCTCTACTAGCGGTTATGAAATTCCTAAAAAAGAGTTGTCTGGAGTTGGTATTGATATTGAGAATGAAAATTCTTTTAATTCAATTAAGAGGGTTTCTAACCATGATGAGGCAATATTAGAAGTTATAAATGGAAACGTAGATGTTGCTCCAGTTAGTTCTGTGAATCTTGAGCTAATGATTGAGAGTAAAAAAATTAATTTAAAAGAAATAAGAATTATTCATCAATCTCCAAATATATCAGGAGCTCCTCTTGTTTTTCTTCGTAATCTTGATCCAATGACTAAAGAAAAAATTAAATCTTTGGTTCTGGATGCTCACAATTATGTTGATGTGAGCGGATATGGAGGAAATTTGACACGATATGTAGACCCTGTTGATAGTCATCAAGAGTATATAGAGTCTTATTTAAAACCTCAATGGGGATGGCGCTCTTTATTAGGAATTATTGCATTTATTATTGTATATCTTCTTGTTGCAATAGACTTAGAAGTTGATATTTCAGAATTATTAACAAATTCATATTTATATATGAAAGACGTTCTTGGAAGAATGGTTCCTCCTGATTTTTCTAATTTTAGTACTTTAATGCTATCCATGCTGGAAACTGTTGAAATAGCAATGATGGGAACATTATTGGCTATAGTTTTATCAATTCCAATTGGCTTATTTTCAGCTCGAAACATAGCGCCAAATTACCCAGTATATTTAGTTGCAAAAATTATTACTATTTTCTTTAGAGCTATTCCTGAGTTTATTATGGCAATGATTTTAGTCATTGCGATTGGGTTTGGTGCTATGCCAGGAATAATAGCATTAGGCTTTCATACAATGGGTTTTCTAGCAAAATTTTATGCTGAAGCAATTGAGCATGTTAATGAAGAGCCCATTCAAGCTCTTGAATCAATGGGTGCTTCTAAGTGGCAGGTAGTTTCTTTCGCTGTTGTACCTCAAATTATTCCTTCATTTATTGGAAATAATCTTTATATTTTAGATCGTAATATTCGTATGGCAACAATGTTAGGAATAGTTGGTGCAGGAGGCATTGGTTATGAGCTTCAATCAGCGTTTAGAATGTTTGAATATCCACGAGTTTCAGCAATTATTATCATCATATTCTTTACTATTTTTGTTATAGATATGGCTTCATCGTGGATTCGATCTAAAGTAATATAATTAATAATTGTCTCTAAATAGGACTTATTTTTATAAGTCTCTATTTAATTTTATTCAGCACAAAAACTTCCAATTTTACTTCCTTTAAAGGATTTTCAGTTATAATGTTTTAGCCTTCAAAAAGTAATTTTTAAACGCTTTTGTTGACTATAATTTCTTTTATCAAGGCCTCTAAAGTAAAATCTCAAATTTAATAAATATGGTTTTTTATGAAAAATGAAACTGTAATCAAAATTTAGAATGGAAAATATACTTGTATCAGAGGCAATAACTTTAACTATGTTTGGAATGGGTTTCGTTTTTACGTTTCTAGCGTTAATGGTAATTGTTACAAATGTTATGTCTTTAATTGTAATAAAATTTCAACCAGCAGTTGATGGTTCCTATGATTCAGATTCTGACCCATTAGTTGATATTGATGACAAAACAAGAGCAATTATTGAGGCAGCAATAAAAATGCATACACAGAGATAATTATATGTTTAACAAACAGAATAATAAACCAGTCCAAATAACTGAGCTAGTTCTTAGGGATGGCCATCAATCGCTTTTTGCAACTAGAATGCGAATTGATGATATGCTTCCTATTGCAGAAAAATTGGACAAAATAGGTTATTGGTCAATGGAGTCTTGGGGTGGTGCTACATTTGATGCTTGTATTCGTTTTCTTGGAGAAGACCCTTGGGAAAGAATACGTGAAATCAAAAAAGTTATGCCTAACACTCCTCAACAAATGCTCCTTAGGGCGCAAAATTTGTTGGGCTACCGTCACTATAGTGACGATGTAGTTAGAAAATTTGTTGATAGATGCGCTGATAATGGTGTTGGGGTTTTAAGAATATTTGACGCAATGAATGATACGCGAAATCTTAAAACTGCTATTGATCAAACAGTTAAAGTTGGTCAGCATGCTCAAGGTACTATTTCATATACAGTTAGTCCTGTCCATACAACTGAATTATGGATTGAGATGGCTAAAAAAATTGAAGATATGGGCGCACATTCTTTGTGTATTAAGGATATGGCCGGCTTATTACAGCCCTACGTTGCTTATGATTTAGTTAAAAAATTAAAAAAAGCGATTGATATTCCAATTCAGCTTCATGCTCATGCGACTACTGGTCTTTCTACTGCAAGCATTATCAAGGCTGTTGAGGCTGGGATAGACCGCGTTGATACCTGCATTGGTTCGATGAGTATGACTTATAGTCATTCTGCAACTAATTCTATTGTTTCTATTTTAGAGGAAAGTTCTCGTAAAACTGGTTTAGATTTAAAAAAGCTTGAAGAAATTGATCAGTACTTTAAGCCAATCAGAGCTAAATATGCTAAGTTTGAAGGATCACTAAAGGGCGTCGATTCAAGAATTCTAACATCTCAAGTTCCGGGCGGTATGTTGACTAATATGGAGAGCCAATTAAAAGAGCAAAATGCACTTGATAAAATGGATGAAGTTTTGCTAGAAATACCTCGAGTTCGAAAAGACTTGGGCTACATTCCCCTAGTAACTCCTACCTCTCAAATTGTTGGCACTCAATCCGTGCTTAATGTTTTAACTGGTGAACGCTACAAAACTATTACCAGAGAGGCAGCTGGAATACTTAAAGGTGAATATGGTGCTGCGCCTGCCCCAGTTGATAAAGATCTGCAAGAGAGAGTTTTAGAGGGCTTAGACCCTATTACATGTCGACCTGCAGACAATATTGAGCCTGAGCTAGATATTCTTGAATCTGAGTTTGATAAACTTGTTTCAGAGAAAGGCATTAGAGTTTCAGATGAGAAAATTGATGATCTATTGACTTATGCTCTTTTTCCACAAGTGGGAATTAAGTTTTTAGAAAATAGAGATAATCCAGATTTCTTTGAGCCAGTTCCTCAAGTGCCAATCAGTTCTTCAACTGACGAGGAGGATGAAGGAACATATACTGTTTCATTTAAAGGCCAATCATATACAGTTAACGTTTCAGCAGGTGGCACGATAAAATCAATGGGAACCTCCTCAGATGCTGCAGAATTAAGTTCCGAAGATTCCAAGAAGGGCTCTGAGCCTTTAATGAATGGAAAAGAGGATGTTTCTGCGCCGCTATCAGGAACTATTTGGAAAATTTTAGTTAGTCCTAATCAGAATGTTAAAAAAGGTGATACTTTGCTTGTTTTAGAGGCTATGAAGATGGAAACTGAAATCAAAGCAACACGCTCTGGAGTGGTTTTAAATGTTGGCGTTAAAGAGGGTGATTC
>Ga0307998_1002058_pt1 | contig 10515 bp, 8 predicted proteins | sample Davwhametageno37_FD_203147 | JGI IMG/M metagenome (GOLD analysis project Ga0307998, IMG submission 203147) | Marine microbial communities from Davis Island wharf, Antarctic Ocean - #37 | ecosystem: Environmental > Aquatic > Marine > Unclassified | place: Antarctic Ocean: Davis Island wharf...
GTGGAGAAATACGGTAAGAATGTTATGGGATGGGATGAAATACAATCATCCAACATTAAACCCAATACCATTGCTCAATACTGGGCAGATGCCGATAACGCCATAGGTGCTGTGAATAAGGGCGCAAAGATATTAATGTCACCTGCTAAGTATGCTTATTTGGACATGCAGTATGATAGCTTATCCAAGTTCGGTTTCCACTGGGCTTCTTATATCAGTATAAAAAGAGGTTACGACTGGAATCCAGATGAACTTGTGGAAGGTATAGAGAATGAGAACATTATAGGAGTTGAAGCACCACTTTGGAGTGAAACGATATCGAACTTTGAAGAGTTATCTTATTTAGCTTTCCCACGACTTTTAGGCTACGCTGAGATTGGATGGTCAAAGACCGAACAACGGGAATGGGAGACTTACCAAAAAAGACTTATTGAACATGGAGTTTTGTTAGACTCTATGTCCATAAAGTACTATCATTCTCCAAATATTCCTTGGAAAAAGTAAGTATAAATGCTAGAAGAAATATTGTTTAAAAGCTTCTATTGCCTCATATTCAGCCATACCTAACTGGTTGTATATTGAGGCAGTTGTTTGATTACGCTGTTCTGCTCGTACCCAAAACTCTCGGTTATCTTTCCCTTGAAACATAACTTTGTCTTTTTGAGACTGATGAAAGAGTATGGAATTCCGCTTTTGAATCACCTGATCTGGGCTCAAAGGCACTGCCATTTCAATATCTTCGATGTCCCATTCTTGCCAAGCCCCACGATACAACCAAACACGACAATCGTCCATATATGCTTTTACTTTAATATCTTCTATTACTCTAAAAATAATATTTAGACATGCTCTATGTGTTCCGTGTGGATCTGCTAAGTCACCCGCAGCAAAAATTTGATGGGGTTGAATTTTATCGATTAAATCTCGTGTAATTTTGAAGTCAACTCCACTGGGTTCGTTTTTTATAATCTTCCCTGTTTCATAGAACGGAAGATTAAGGAAGTGTAATTGTTCTGTTGGAAGTTTAAGGAAGCGTGCTGCAGCAAGACATTCACTTCTCCTAACAGCAGTTTTCACACTTAAAACGTCTTTAGATATTTCAGTACTATCAGAATTAAAACTCTTTTTTAATCCTTCTATCTGGCCTGTATTGCCTTGGTTTTTTAGGAAAGAATTCTCAGCAACTTCAATGAATTTTAAAGCTTCTTCATCTGAGACGGCAATGTTTCCTGAAGTTTGATAGGCGACATGAACTTCGTGTCCTTGATCAATAAGCCTAGCGAATGTGCCTCCCATAGAAATTACATCATCATCAGGATGTGGACTAAATATTAATACTCTCTTTTTTGCTGGATTTGCTCGTTCTGGTCGGTTATTATCGTCGTGATTTGGTTTTCCACCAGGCCAGCCTGTAATTGTGTGTTGTAATTGATTGAACATTTTAATATTCAATTCATAAGGTTGTCCTTGAGAAGCAATTAAACTCGAGAGACCATGTTCGTTATAATCTCGATTGGTGAGTTTTAAAAGCGGTTTTTGGGTTTGATTACTAAGCCAAACGATTGCCTTTTTAACTAAATTTTCAGTCCATTCACACTCTCTAACAAGCCATGGCGTTTTGTGCTTTGTAAGTTCTGCACTAGCTTCTTCATCCAGTATAAAAGTACAATTGGGGTGTTTCTGTAAAAACGTTGCAGGATATAAACTTGTAATTTCTTTTTCAATAGTAAGCGCTACAACATCGGCTTTCTTGTGTCCCCATCCTAAAAGCACAACTCGTTTTGCTTTGAGTATAGAACCAATTCCCATAGTTATGGCTTTTGTTGGAACAAAATTTAATCCGTTAAAGTCTGAAGCTGCATCTTCACGTGTTATTGGATCAAGCGCAATGATTCGTGTAATTGAATTTATGTGTGATCCAGGTTCGTTAAAACCAATGTGTGCCGTTCTACCAATTCCCAATAGTTGAAAATCAATACCGCCAAAAGATTCAATCTTAGCCTCGTACGCACTACAAAATAAGGCAACATCATCTTCTTTAATATCTCCTTTAGGAATATAAACCTGTTCTTTTGGGATATCAATATGGTCGAATAGATGCATGTACATAAAGCTATGATAGCTTTGTTTATCCTCAGCTTTTAAACCAAAATATTCATCCAAGTTAAATGAAACAACATTTTTGAAACTCAATCCTTCTTCTTTATGAAGGCGAACAAGTTCTTTATAAACTCCAATAGGCGAGGAGCCAGTTGCAAGGCCTAAGACATAGTATTCGGCTTTACAGTCTCGAATTGCATCTGAAATTTCTTGAGCTACAAGCGCATCAGCTTCCGTTGCATTTTTAAATGTTATGTTGTGTATTTTCTCGAATCGAGATACTTCTTTTCTTCCAGGAAGCTGGAACAAAAGTTTGTTTTGGTTAGTTGTATTAGGCTTCATTGAAGTAGATAAAGTTTATTTGATTGACGATTTAATAATATAGTGTTGTGATAAAGCGATAAATAAGATATATTCCGCTGATAGACCATACCCACCATCTGTTTTTGAGATACCATTCCATTAGATTAAAATTTTTATTTAAGTTACTACTTTCTAATCAGCTACAAACTTTTCTGGAATATGAAATTATATTTGTGTGTAAAAATAAACTGTAGAATAGATTTTTTCAAAAAAAACTCTAAAAAAGTCTTTTAAATTATATATTATTGAATCTAAAAAGAGCAAGTCATATCCATCCCACAACATTGTGGAGATTTAATTTTTCCTTCACATTTTGGACATTGGGATATTTGAACCGAACTACCATCTTCTAATTGAAGCATTCCATTTACTAGTGGTTCATTGCAGGTTGCGCAACTAGCATTTACAGCCATTTCACATTTTTCACATTTATACGTTTCCATAAAATTTATTTTCGTTTAATGTAAGAATTAATAGGATATATGTTAAAAATAATTAAATTTTTAACATTCATATAATTAGATGCAAAGCATCATGTCTAATTGAATTCCTTAAATTCTTTCTTTGATTTCTACAATAAGCAAAATGGCTAAACAAAATAAAAATGTAACCACTACGATACCTCCAACTCCCATAACTGTTTTTTTAAATTTAAACAAATGTAATCAAACCGTTACTTAATCTTTTATTCTAAGTTTAGAAATAACACATTAATTACAAACCGTTGGATTCCCTTGATCAGTCAATCAAGTATTGGAATTTTACAAATAATTGTGATTTGTTAAATTGTAGAATTTGAAAATGCACATCTTCTAGATTTTCTAATGTAGTCTGATTTCCTCCAAAATAAAAGATGGTTGATGGATTGGGATTCCATTGAACCAAGGGCTGAATAAAAAACTGATTTCTAAAACTATTTTTCTCTGTAATTACACGAATATTAAATGCCTGGTTGAACTGATAACGAATACTCAGACGAGCAATCGAGCCTTTGAAGTAGTCTGAATTGTCGTTTATGCGTCCTAAACGAGAATACCTCCAAGAAGGGTTGATGTTGATGTTATCGTTTACTTGAATACCAAACGTTAGGAATGCAGAACGAAGTAAGCCAACTTCTGGAGTCAATTCATTGATAGAAAGATCTTTTCCTGCAACTAGTTTTAACCTAAAATTAAAGAATTCGGATGGTGAACCTGAGACACTAAATTCGTGTGTTGGCAAATCGGTATATCGAATTCCCAAAAATGTTTTTATTGCATCATAATCTACCGAATACTTAATCTCGGTTTGACCAAAGGTTTTAAGAAAGGCAAAGAAATCTATACTCAAGTTTTTATATAAATCTTCGAAAGTATATACAACATCTATTTTAGTCCCAAATCCGAAGGATTGAAGTCCAGGTTTATTAATGATGTTTTGATATTGATGAAATACAGTCCCCCAGCGGCGATTGTTTTTCACAGCAAAGCCAACATCTGCTCTGTATTGTGGTGAAATGTTACGATAAAATAAATAACTTTGCCAGTGTTCTGTATTCCTGTATAATTGAACATATATAGCATCACCATTGATTTTATCACCATCTAAAGCAATGGTCTTTCCTCTAATTGTTTCGTCAGTTTCGATCCAATTCTGAACCGGTTCTTTGTTGATGTTTTTAAATATTTCAAAGCTAAAACGCCATTTTTTATTTAACAAGAAAAGACCGTCAACTCCTACTAAGTGACCGTATCCACCACCGTCATAAAAACGACTTGTAAGTAAGGCTCCAAACCGTGCTTTATTAGTAATAAGGTTTTGATAGCGTAAAACATTTATAAGGCTTTTACCACCATTCCCCACATAGGATCTATCTTCTCCTCCTACCAAATAGGGTGTTGCATTATCAAGAGCATTCAAAACAAAGAAGCGTGATTTTTTTCCTTGGCTAATGATCTTAGAAGCAACTGTAGGCTCTGCAATTGACCGAGAATTAAATGCCCCGTCAGTAAAATTGACCAAATCTGCTCCTCGATTGAAAAAAGGTCTTCGTTCTGGATATAATAGCGAAAAAGAGGAATTTACATCAATCTGAGATACGTCGGCTTCTACTTGCGAAAAATCAGGATTAATAGTAACTTCTAAACTGGTATTTTTATTCAAATCCAAGTTTACACCCAGACCAACATTAATATTCGGTCTTCCATATTGAATTTTTTCCTCTGGAGTCGAACGTTCTCCACTTATTTTACTTGAGAAATAGGGTAAAAATTCCAAGCGTTTATCAATATTTATATTTTTTAGAACCAATCGATCTGTTGTTTGGCAAACTACACAGGAATTGTCTCGATCTCGAGGTTGGCTACTCACTTCTATTACATTTCCATTTTCAAAATAACGTTGGTATAAGTTGATGTGCCACGTTTGATCTTTTCCGTTAGGAAAAGGAATTTCTGAAAAGGGAATTTTCATTTCAACCTGATATCCATCAGATACTATACTCCCTTTTGATTCGAAATTCATATTGAAACTACTGTCATAACGATCTTCGTCTTTAAGCGCATTTACTTGCTTTACATCATATTGACTACCCAGAGCGTTTACAGCTAATCCAAGGTTATTACGTGCATCAGCGTAAGGGTCTAGACGCACTAAAAAAACATCATCATTCCATATGTTATCATCATCTCTGGGTCGGAGGGAAGCTCTAATGTTGGAAGGGTCGTCTTTGGCGTATACTCCGATAAAAAGATATAAATCAGAATAGGTAACGTAGGCTATGGTTTCTTTTCTTGCTGTTTCATTATTAGCTGGAGAAAACTCAATATCAAGGGGTATTTCAACAGCATTTTGCCACTCGTTTGGTGCAAGTAATCCATCAATATTGATTTCAGATTCTATTGATTTTTTAGGCGTAAACGTTTCTTGTGCTACACAAGTGATGCTACACAAAAATAGATTGAGAAGAACAAATACTTTCATTAAACGAATTCTGTTATAGATACCATGTGTCAATCTATTTATTTAAAAGAACAAATGTAAACTAATATTGAATGGCTGCATACATTTCTAGATTTGATGACTTTAAAACAATCAATAGTTTGAATATTCAGAAAACAATATCACTATGTAGCTGTGAGCGTTTATGTTAGATTTGTACTTCAACATATGATTGTATAAACGGTCTAGATCTAGTTAGTTTAACTGTTAAATAAATAGATCTATTATTTTTTCATGGTTTATAATATAAATTATTTTAATTTTAAATATTATTACACTCACAATAAATATTTAAATTGATGTCATATAAAATCTTTACTGCTAGCGATTTTATTCATGAACTAAGAAACAATCTTCCACAAGTAAAACACTCTTTGCAGTTGTTTATTGCTGAACACGATTTCTATGCCATTTCGGATCAAATTTTAGATAGTTTGTCTAGTAACATTACTCTTGATATCGTAATTTCTTCGTTAAATGATAGAAAGTCACTTCGTTTGGTAAACTTATTCAATCGGATTGTACAATTTGGGGGCTCCGTTTATTGGAAAGTCGACCATAACCTTCATCAAAATGGAGTTCACTTCATGATTATAGATAAAACGTTTATAATAAATAAAACCGATTATTATTCAGGACAGTCTGATGAAGAAAAAGTAAAACACCTGAACAGTTTATTTGATGGATTTAGATCAGATTCATCTGAAATTCATCTTTTAACTGGGCCAATTTCTATTAAACTTGAAGTAGATAACACTTTTGTAGATAAAGGACAATATGTCAACATACATTGGAACGTAGATAATGCTCACGAGATCTCTTTATTGGGAATAATGGATAACTTGGAAAAGAAAGGAAAAATTGAGTTATTGATAAAAGAAGATATTGTCATAAAACTAGAGGCTCGAAATAGAGAACACAAGATTTCTAAACAAGTAATAATAAAAGTTGTCAAAGAACCAGTTGTCGACTTTTCTGTAGAGGCGTTAGACCCTTTCCTTCAAGAGTATATTACTTTAAGAGGTGTCGGATTGAATCATGACGAGTACTATGCTTTTTATAATCAAAGGATCAAATTATCATGGAGTGTATCTGGCTTGGGAAATTTTAGTGAAGCCACATTGGGGGAACTTCCTTTGGTAGGTGAACATGTTTCAACATTATCTCAATTGATTTTATTTGAATTTTTGTTTCATTCAATATATGGATCTATAAAAAAAAGAATTATCCTTCAGCCAGTAGAAGATGAAGTAAAAAAAGAAGAAATAAATAAACCAATAAGTAAAGTAACACGTTTAGCAAAAATATTTAGTAATTTTAAAAAAATATTAGATTAATCGCAATCAGGATTAATTGACAATACTATTTTATTTAAAAATATTATTAATAAAATGATTACAAAAAAGCCGAATTTATTAGAGCTATTTTTTATCAGGTGCTCTGGTGCAAGTATATCCATCATTAATGTTTGCCCCGAGTTTGAGAAAATAAAGTACGTCAGTATAGGCGCTACTATTTTTTTTACTTCACTATTAGCTTTTATTTCTTCATTTTATGGATTATCTCAAATCTTCGACTCATATCTATTAATTTTCCCTCTAGCTGTTTTTTGGGGATTAATAATTTTTAATTTAGATCGATACATCGTTCAGAGTTTACGTCCTGGAGATTCTAAGTACAATAACCTAATCTTATCGATTCCAAGAATAATTTTAGCAGTACTGGTTGCTGTAATAATATCGAAGCCCCTAGAAGTTAAGTTGTTTGAAGACGAAATCAATGCCTATCTCAATCAACAGAAAATAGATAATACATTCTCTATAGAACAGCGATATAATGATGATATAGCTGTTTTGAATAGTCAGAAATTAAAGTATGAAGAAGGCTTTGAAAATAAGCTAGAACTCAGGAATAGGTATTATGAAGATTATTTGTGTGAGTGTAATGGTAGTTGTGGAACAAAGCGAAAGGGTAGAGGAATTGAATGTGAAGAACGTAAGTTAAAATACGAATTATACTCAAAAGAACTCGAAATTGAAAGAGCCCAAAAAGAAAGCTTGGTAGATGTTATATCCCTTAAAGAGAATAATATTTACGAAAAAATGTCTAATGATAGAGAGGTGGTTATGTCTAACTTCAATATTGGTTTTTTCGATAAAATAACCGCTTTAAATAAAGTAGGGAATGTATCTTCTATTTTTATTATGCTAATTTTCATTCTAATTGAAACTGCTCCGTTACTTACCAAGCTTTTATCAAAAAAGGGTCCCTATGATAACTTAGTAATGCAAGCTGAATTTGAATTTGAAACAAACTTTTTAAAGGTCAGAGATTTTAATTTAAACCAGAGAGAAAAAAATGAGCATTTAAATAAAATATCATCTGTATTAGAAATCAAATCTAAAGAAAATCAGATCAAGAAAGACATGCGCGATAAAACATTGCAGCGATATGAGCAAATTAGTAAAGTTTCAAATCCTGTAATCGACAATTAATTATTATTATGACGACTAAAGTATTAATGTTATTTTTGACCTGCGTTGTTCTATATTCTTGTGGATCGGCTCTACAAACATTAGAAGAAGCTTTGAGTGCTGAAATTGAATCAGCTCCAATTATTTCTCTAGCAATTGACGGGATAAAGGATGGATTAGACAACGATCTTTTAGATAACAAGTTTACAGTCGAATATGGAAGTTTAGAAAACCCTATTTATAACGATAAGCTTGATAGTATATTTGAGGTTCTGAAAAACGAAAAGTCTATTTTGCTGGATCTTGCAGATAAGCAATTGTATTTGGATTTACTATCAAGATACAATGCAGACACTACATACTTAACCAACATTTATATGAAGACACCAAAGGGTGGTCTTCCAGTAAGTTATGTTTATGATGTTAAGAAAAATGATCTAGTTTTTTACACGATCGAAAATTTAGGTAAAAATAATATTGAAGAAGTATCAATTTTAGAAGGGGCTACCTACCGATATGTAAAGCAAAACTTACTGAAGAAAAAAAAAGAAACTGGTACGATAAAAATCATTGACGATAATTCCCTCTCACTAAATATCAGCAACGATAATTTTTTGAAAAATAAAGGTTTTATGAGTTCAAAGATCAAAATTCAATTAAAAAAGATATCTCCATTAAAGATTAATTATGAAGTAGTCACCGATAGTATTTTGGAAGTGAAAAGTCTCATTGATACTGTTTACGACACGATATATAAATCTACAATTAATACTTCTGTTAAGCTTTTCCCTACATTAAATATCAACGAACAAAGTAAATTGGTTGTTCCTGTAGATGTCGATTTAACAGAAAACGAGCTACTAGGTTGGGGTTACTGGGTAGGTTTGAACCCAATCAATTCGATTATTTGGGAATCAAATGAAGAAAATGATATGATCGATTTTGCACGTCAAGAATTTTTTGGATTTGAGAACGATGTTACATTGCAAACTTCTGAAAATGAAAACATAAAATTAAAAATCAATGACCTGAGTTTAGACACACGATCGTTGAATTACAACGTAAATTATGCCTTTTATAAAGCGGATAGTAAAGTTCAGAAATCAGAACGCAGAGCAGAAATTATAATAAGAAATTCATCCTATATTTATGAATATAAACTTCAATTAGCTCTTGTTTCTGTATTCCTAAAAGAGAGACAAGTCTTAGTTGATAAAGAAATTTTCATTAAAAAAGAATTTATTAAACTAACAATGAACGACGATGAATAGAGTATCAAAGATAGTATACACATTACTAGTTCTAATTTCTTTGTCTGTACTTGACTCTTGTACTTACGTTAAGAAAGCTGATTCTGCACTTCGGAAAACATTTGGTACTGCAAATAGGTTCAAACGTCAAAAGGCACTATACACTAGAAGGCTAGGTTTGAACAACAAAAAAGGGGCGGATAATCCTACTGGTGAAGATCAAATGCAAAGAAATCCTATTCAGCAAAAAAACATCATTAATGATTATGGTTATATTTTTGAAGGTTTAAATGGTTTTGATCCTGGTAATGTTGTCAATTATAATAATAATGATAGCGTGTCTAATGTTTTTGAAATCAGCAACCCTTCTTTCAAGACAATCGATTCTAATCGTGAAGTTTTCGGATGGCATCCTCATTGGATGGGTTCAAGCTGGAAAAACTATCCTTTTGAATTGTTATCTACTATTGCATATTTTTCATATAACGTTAATTCTAGAACTGGTTTAAGTCAAAATCCAAAACAAATTGAGGATTGGAAAACAACTGAATTAATCGCAGTTGCTCAAGAGAAAAACACAAGAGTCCTTCTAACAGTTTCATTACACGGGAAAAAAAATAACACCCGCTTTCTTTCGAATGAACTTTTATGGAATAATCTTTACGAAGATGTTGGCAAATTAATATTAGATAGAAATGCTGATGGTATCGATATTAATTTCGAAGATATCCCAGACGATTTGAAGAATGAATTTACACGGTTTGTAACTAATTTCAGGAAATCGCTTGGGATGAAGTTTAAAAGTAACAACCGAAATGCACCCTATATTTCATTAACACTTCCTGCTCATAAGGACCGTGAGAATTTCAATGTAGAAAAACTTGAACCTGAAGTTGATTTATTCATCATCATGGGTTACGATTATAATAGCACTTCTAACCCAGATGCAGTATCACCATTACAATCAGAAAGAATTTTCAGCTTGACCAATACTGTAGAATATTTTAAAGCGGTTAACCTAGATCTCAGCAAAACAATTTTAGCACTTCCTTATTATGGTATTCTTTGGGATATCACCATAAAAAAGGATGAAACAATGGAAGCGGTAGTTGAAAGAAAACTGACGTACAGTGAGATTAAAAAGGTTTTTTTAGAAAACCCGGATATTAAAGCTGAAGTTGATTTAGATCCGATCTCCATGAGTAAAGTATATAGAGCAGCTTTTGACGACTTTAGTATAAAAGAAATTCATTTTGATGATGTGTTTACCTTATCAAAAAAGTATGACTATGCCATGGTTAACGGGATGAGAGGAATTGGAGTATGGGCTTTGGGTTATGATAATGGAA
>Ga0307998_1002062_pt1 | contig 10495 bp, 8 predicted proteins | sample Davwhametageno37_FD_203147 | JGI IMG/M metagenome (GOLD analysis project Ga0307998, IMG submission 203147) | Marine microbial communities from Davis Island wharf, Antarctic Ocean - #37 | ecosystem: Environmental > Aquatic > Marine > Unclassified | place: Antarctic Ocean: Davis Island wharf...
CTTACCTTCCTTTTCTTCAGCATTAACCGCGATTTTCTGATAGTAAATTTCATTACCTGAATTCACTCGTTCGTTTGCGCTCTGAATTTTCTTGAACATTTGTCCAAATCCATCCAAAACCTCTTTACTAACATTCAATGCCAACATGGTTATGAACACTAGGTACATCAACGCAATAAGTTTATTACGTGGGGTTTCATTTGCTCCAGCCATGCTTCTTAGTTTTTGTTCATAGCAGAAAGCATTCCGCCGTAAACTTGGTTAAGTGAAGCTAAGTTTGCAGACATAGCTTCCATTTGAGCTTTGAACTGCTGGGTGTTTTCAGCAACTTGTTCGTTGTAAGAAGTCTGAGAATTCGCATCAGCAACTTGAGAACTATACAATTGATTTAAAGCTTCTAATTGAGTAGCAGCTTTAGCTAATTGGTCTGAATAATTGTTTGATGAAGAAATTGCGTCAGCAGCTGGTGTAAGAGCTTTTGCAGATGCCTCAAGATTCTTTATGCTTGTAGTTAAACCATCAACTAAATTTACATCTAGTTTTGCTTCTTGAAGTATGGCATCAATTTTACTAGATAAACCTTCTTCAGATTCAGATGCTTTTGCACCATGACCATGTCCAGACTTTTCTTCTTGATGTTCAACAAATGCGGTGTGCTCTTCACGAGCGTCATCTAACATTAGTCCCCCTACTAAGAAAATAATAGCCTCAGTACCTAGACCTAAACCTAAAACTACCCCACCTGTGATGGGTCCTATTTCCAGGTGAAGTATTTTAAATAATGCTCCTACAATTACCACTGCTCCTCCAATTTGGAATAACATGTGCATGATAATCTTTCTTCTTAACCTTCCTTTTAACTGTTTCGCGTCCATATTTTGTATAAATTAGTGTGAGTTAAAGATAATTATTTCTATTTAATTTTTACTTTTTCAGACCCCAAATAATCTTGTACGGTTCTAAATCCTATATAACTTCTTGATGTGTCAGCGTATTCAAAGTCCCTAGAGCTTACTCTCAGGAAGTAAGCAACGTCTTTCCAAGAACCTCCTCGGATTACTTTTCTTTTCTCAGAAGCGAGTGAAAGGTTTGGGTTTAAAGAAGATACGTATTCGTATGCTCCCGGATCGTATGAAGACCCTGTCCACTCAGCAACATTACCTGCCATGTTATATAAGTTGTAATCATTGGCTAAATAGGATCTGGCTTCGACCGTGTACATCGCTTGATCTGAAGAATAATCTCCTCGTAAGGGCTTAAAGTTAGCTAAGAAACACCCTCGATCATTCAACAAGTAAGGCGAACCCCATGGGTAAATACCAGAAGGAATTCCTCCTCGTGCAGCATATTCCCATTCTGCTTCTGTTGGCAATCTAAAGTAATTGACAAGTGGCTTGTTGTTTTTCTTTTGGTATGAATTTTTATAACTCGTTCTCCATCTACAAAAAGCTACTGCCTGACTCCAAGAAATCCCAACTACTGGATAGTCTTGATAAGCTGGATGTGAGAAATAGTCGTTGTGCATGGGTTCGTTGTACGAATAATTAAAATCCTTAATCCACACGGTTGTATCTGGATAAATTTCAACCTCTTCTTTTTTGATAAAGGGTAAGCGATCACGTGCAGATGGGTTTCTTTTTCTTTCCAAAGCCGCAGCTTCGGCGTCAAACCACGAGTATTTGTATTTTAATTTGTTTATATCGAGTTTCATTTCACCATTATACCAAACTTCTGGCGGCAGGTAAAGACTATCCATAACCTCAACATAAGCCTGATCTACATAATCTTCTGGCGTCCATGCAATGTCATTGTCCCAATTCAACGGGCGACCAGCATAAAGGTCTTCACTAAGATCATAGTAGTTAGCTTTCATGTATTTCTGAAATTCAGTAAGATCAGAAGTATCTGTATCAGCAAAAGCAAATTCACTAATACCATCACCAGCTTCTTCTCCTAAATCCAATTCATCAGCTTTCCGTGCAAGCATTGCTAAAGCAGTTGAATCTCGTACCCAATAAACAAATTGTCTGTATTCACTATTTGTAATTTCTGTTTCGTCCATATAAAAGGATCGAACAGTAACTGTTTTGGCTTGCGCATTCTGCAACTGGGCCATATCGTCATCAGCCTTACCCATTATGTAGGCTCCACCCTCAACAAGGGTCATCCCGTAAGGTTTTTCAGGAAACCACTTCTTCTGTTTAACTCCGACTAATTCACCCCTCTTATTACCACATCCAATGAGAAGTAGTACGGTGGTAATTAAAACAAATATTTTTTTCATAAAAGATTTTGCTCTTTTAAGGGCTTTTCAATTTCTTCAATATAGATTTTACCGTATCAAGATAAAAAAAAAGATTTAATCACTCATCCTCTTTTTGTGGCTTTCCACCATCTGTCTGGCAAAATATCATTGCAAGCATCTACATAATCTTGATGCATGCATGATAATAACGTCTTACTTTTTGATTTATTATCTAAATAGTTTTCATTTTGTAATTCTATCCACCATCTTCCGCTTTTTTCGCTTTGATGGAATATCATTTCTTGGTCCGACATTGCAACCGTATACCGTTTAAAATTTTGGCTTGTATTTATCGGATATTCATCAAATCGACAGTTCACTCCTTCAATAAAATACCAAATAACTTGCGCTAATAATTTATGAAAAAGGATATTGTTTGGAAGATCAAAAAAGCCTGCTAAACTCAGACGATCACTAATTCCTGCGTATCGAGACAAGGCACAAATTGTCCGACTGTCAATTCCGTTTGGTGCTCCATCTGCATAGGTTCCATCAGAAGAGCTCCGGAGACTTTTCATGTCAAAACTTGCAATGTCTGCTTCTCTAAAAGCTGGTTCGGTAACCTGATTATTATCGAGTACACTTCCTAAGCGAATCGCTTCAAAAAAAAGTTTTTCCATCAGATCCAATTCTTCCTGAGCAATAAGATATGATTGATACCCAATGTTGGTGAAATTATATAAGTAACTCGGGTTTTCCATGATGATTTTACTCATGTAGGATTTACCTGAAATTAAATCTTCGTCCTGTGAAAAGTCAAAACGGTTATCTACGGAAACCATATTCACCAACTGCTTGGCATTTTCAAAAGAACGATACGCTGCAACGGTCAAATCTTGTGTCCCTCCTATTATGACGGGAATAATATCCATCTGCTTCAAGGTCAGACAAACTTCTTTAATTGCAAAATAACTATCTTCTGGTGTGTCTCCGTTGGGCAGATCTCCTAAATCAGCTACTACAATACTCCAATTACCCGGATACATTTGATAAAATTGTCTTCGAAATTCGTCCATTTCGTAAGCAGTGGAAGTAAAAAAACCATTTCGGTTCTCGTTGACTCCAAAAAGAGCTATTTTAACATCAGTGAACTCTGGAAGACCTTGACGCTTAGTATGTACTTTTATTTTTTTACCCAAAACCTGTTTCGGCAATAATACCGAAACACCAAAAACAGCTTCATCAACAGGTTTAAAGAGATCCAGACTCATCTTTTTATTTCTTTTTGGTTGCCTTAGGTTTTGCTTTCGGCTTCGCTTTGACCTTGGGTTTTGCTTTTGGCTTTGCTTTTTTCTTAGCTGGCTTTTTCGATTCAATGCGCTTCATAGCCTCTTCTAAAGTAATCTTAGTAGGGTCAATATCTTTTGATAATTCAATTTTCAATTTTCCTTGGATGATGTTGGATCTTCCCCATCGAGCTTTCTCTACACGGATTCCTTCTTCTTCCCAATCATGAATAACCTTATCAATTTCTTTTTGAATTTTATCATCAATCAACGTTTCGATGTCTTCTATACTCAAAGCATCAAAATTGTACTTCTTGTTTACATTAATGAACATTCCACTCCACTTGATGAAAGGTCCAAAACGACCACTCCCTTTTGTTACAGGAAGCTCTTTGTATTTATATATAGGTGCGTCTAATTTCTTCTTTTCTTCAATAAGCTCAATCGCCATTACATCGTCTACTTCCATTGGATTAGTTCCTTTAGGAAGCGAAACAAACACTTCGCCAAACTTGACATAAGGACCAAAACGACCATTATTAATGGTAACGGGTTGTCCTTCGTAATCCTCAAGACTTTTAGGCAATTGAAATAATTCCATCGCTTCCTCAAAAGTAATGGTACCTAGTTGTTGTTCGGTGGTTAAACTTGCAAACACTGGTTTTTCTTCGTCATCAGCATTTCCAATTTGTGCTATGGGACCGAATTTTCCTAAACGCACTTTCACTTCTCTTCCCGACTTTGGATCGTTACCAAGACTTCGTTCACCAGATTCGCGCTCAGCATTTTCTTGAACAAAGTTTACCGTCTTGTGGAAATCTCCATAAAACCCTTTGATCATTTTAATCCAATCTTCGTTTCCTTCTGCTATTTCATCAAAATCTTTTTCAACTTGAGCCGTAAAACTATAGTCTAAAATATCTTTAAAGTTATTCACCAAAAAGTCATTTACAATCATTCCTATATCGGTAGGGACTAATTTCCCTTTGTCGGAGCCAACTATTTCAGTCAAAAGTTTGACCCCAACCTCATCTTTATTTAAAGACAATTGATGATAGTTTCGTTTCGCACCTTCAATTACGCCTTTAGCAACATACCCACGATTCTGAACCGTTGAAATTGTTGGAGCATAAGTAGAAGGACGTCCGATTCCGAGTTCTTCTAGTTTTTTTACTAAGGCTGCTTCTGAATATCGATAGGGAGGTCTTGAGAATCGTTGTGTAGACACCAGAGACTTTAATTCAATAAAATCGCCTTGATTCACAGCGGGCAACATCCCTTCAGCTTCTTCCTCGTCATCATCTACACCTTCTAGATATACTTTTAAAAAACCTTCAAATTTGATCACTTCTCCTTTGGCAGTGAAAATTTCTTTGTGTGTTGAGGCTTGAATTTTAAGTTGTGTTCGCTCCAATTGTGCATCGCTCATTTGAGAAGCAACTGTCCTTTTCCAAATCAACTCATAAAGGCGCATTTGATCATAATCACCTTCAATTTTAGCTTTAGTTACATCCGTAGGACGAATAGCTTCGTGAGCTTCTTGAGCTCCCTTACTCTTCGTTTTAAAGGTTCGTGCTTGAGCGTAATCCACTCCATAATTAGTTTCAATAGCAGAAAGAACAGCAGTCTGAGCCTCCTTAGAAAGATTCATGCTATCGGTTCTCATATACGTAATCAAACCAGCTTCATATAGACGCTGTGCCATGGTCATGGTCTTGCTTACAGAAAAATATAATTTACGGGAGGCTTCTTGTTGAAGTGTAGATGTTGTGAAAGGTGCAGTTGGACTCTTCTTAGCTGGTTTCGTTTCTTTAGAAGCAATGGAGAATTGTGCATTCACATTTTCCAAAAGAAAATCTTGTACTTCATCTGGTTGATCAAAAGTAGTATTCAAATTTGCTTTGATTGTTTTCCCTTGAGAAGACAAAAAGTCTGCTTGTGTTTTATACATCGATTGCCCAGAGAAAGCTTTGATTTCACGTTCACGTTCAACAATCAAACGTACAGAGACCGATTGTACTCTTCCAGCTGAAAGGCCCCCTTTTACTTTTCTCCAAAGCACCGGTGATAATTCATAACCAACCAAACGATCCAATACTCTTCGAGCTTGTTGGGCGTTGACTAGATTGTAATCAATTTCACGTGGATTTTGAATCGCTTTTAAGATTGCATTCTTGGTTATTTCATGAAAAACAATACGCTTGGTATTGCTTTCGTCTAACTTCAAAGTTTGTGCTAAGTGCCATGCAATGGCTTCTCCTTCTCGATCCTCGTCACTCGCTAGCCAAACCATGTCGGCTTTCTTCGCTAATGATTTTAATTCAGAAACGACTTTCTTTTTATCATCAGAGACAATGTATTTTGGAGAAAAATCTCCCTCTACATCAACACCTAATTCCTTGGAAGGCAGATCGGCAATATGCCCAAAACTTGAGGCAACTTTAAAATCTTTTCCTAAAAACTTTTCAATAGTTTTAGCCTTAGCTGGGGACTCAACAATAACCAAATTCTTTGCCATATCTCTCTTTTCTATCGACAAAAGTAATTGGTTTTTTCTTAGGTCTCAAACTTATAATGAAACTAAAATTTAAACATACCTCAAAAAGACATTAGTAAATAGGTTCAATTGACCAGAATACACCTTCCAAAAAATCATTGAAAACGAAGTGACCTGACAAGATGACATTATCAAACAATTTTTGTAGTTTTACACAAAAAATATAAATTATAATTTTTAATTTAGAATCTACACTTTAATATACAAATGAGCGACCACAAAGCACTCCTCGCTAATCTTGAGAAAAATCCAAATGATTTTAATGGCGAGCTTTTATCTAAAAAGCTAAACTCAAAAAATACTGCAGCACGCAAACTATATATAGAATCCTACGGTTGTCAAATGAATTTTGCAGACAGCGAAGTAGTTGCTTCTATTTTATCAACCGAAGGGTTTGAGACCACTACGAAAATGAAAGAAGCTGACCTTGTTTTAATCAATACCTGTTCTATCCGAGACAAGGCAGAACAAACCGTTCGTAAACGCTTAGAAAAGTTCAATGCCGTTAAGCGCATTAACCCTAAAATGAAAGTTGGTGTTTTGGGCTGTATGGCAGAGCGCCTAAAGTATAAATTTCTAGAAGAAGAAAAAATCGTTGATATGGTCGTTGGACCCGATGCATACAAAGATCTTCCCAACCTCCTACAAGAAATAAAGAGCGGTAGAAATGCCGTTAACGTCATTCTCTCTAAAGAAGAAACTTATGGCGATGTTGCTCCTGTTCGCTTGCAATCGAATGGAGTAAGTGCCTACGTATCAATCACACGGGGATGTGACAATATGTGCACCTTCTGTGTGGTTCCTTTTACCAGAGGAAGGGAACGAAGTCGTGATCCTAAAAGTGTCTTAGAAGAGGTTCTGGATTTAGCGTCAAAAGGGTTTAAAGAGGTTACTCTTTTAGGTCAAAACGTTGATAGCTACTTATGGTATGGTGGAGGTCTTAAAAAAGATTTTAATCAAGCAACTGCACTTCAACAGAAGACTGCTATAAATTTCGCGCAACTATTGGCACTTGTTGCACAAGCACATCCTAAGATTAGGATTCGTTTTTCGACATCAAATCCGCAAGATCTTACCTTCGATGTTATTCATACAATGGCTGCATTTGATAATATTTGCAAGCACATCCACCTTCCTGTTCAATCCGGTAGTGATCGTATTTTAAAGAAAATGAATCGCCTTCATACCCGTCAAGAATATTTCGATCTGATAGACAATATTCGCAACATCATACCAACCTGCTCTATTTCTCAGGATCTTATTGCAGGATTTCCAACAGAAACAGAAGAGGATCATCAAGACACATTAAGTCTAATGGACTACGTGCAATATCATTTTGGCTTTATGTTTTCTTATTCAGAGCGACCAGGCACACTGGCCGAGCGTAAATTAGATGATGATATTTCCAAAGACGTAAAACTACGCAGACTTCAAGAAATCATAGAAAAACAACGCGTTCATAGTCGCTTCAGAACGGCAGGATATAAAGATCAAACCGTTTGTGTTTTGATCGAACGAGAATCCAAAAAATCTGCCTTGCAATGGAGCGGGCGAACTTCACAAAATACTGTTGTAGTATTTCCGAAAGAGAACTATAAGGTAGGTGATTTTGTTGATGTAAAAATCAATGATTGTACTTCTGCAACTTTAATAGGAGCTCCTTTTGGAGTTTCCGAAACTATATAATCAATGGAATCAATTCAAGCCATAAAACAGCGCTTTGGTATCATTGGGATGAACCCACTACTCAACCGAGCGCTTGAAAAAGCGGTACGCGTAGCAACAACGGACATCTCTGTTTTAGTCACTGGTGAAAGTGGTGTTGGTAAAGAAAATATCCCAAAAATAATTCATCAATATTCACACAGAAAACACGCCAAGTACATTGCAGTAAATTGCGGAGCAATACCAGAAGGAACTATTGATAGTGAACTTTTTGGCCATGAAAAAGGAGCTTTTACTGGTGCTACAAGTACTCGTAGCGGTTATTTTGAAGTAGCCGACGGCGGTACTGTTTTTTTAGATGAAGTGGGTGAATTACCTCTTGCGACTCAAGTACGACTCCTACGTGTATTGGAAACAGGGGAGTTCTTAAAAGTAGGATCCTCTAAAACTCAAAAAACTAATGTGCGTATTGTAGCAGCTACTAATGTGAAAATGCGAGATGCTATTCATAAAGGAAAGTTTCGTGAAGATCTGTATTACCGACTCAGCACAGTTGAAATCAATTTACCTCCGTTGAGAGAACGTAAAGAAGATATCCCATTACTGTTCCGAAAGTTTGCATCAGATTTTGCTCAAAAATATCACATGCCAACCGTACGCCTAAAAGATGATGCACAATTGACCCTTGCTCAATACAATTGGAATGGTAACATCAGACAGTTAAGAAATGTAGCGGAACAAATTTCGGTTCTAGAAAAAGAACGTGAACTTAATACGCAAATCCTTAGATCCTATTTACCGGATATGGGTGCTCAATTACCTGCTGTTAGAAAAGATGAAAAAGGATCCAGTGACTTTGCGTCGGAACGCGAGATACTTTACAAGGTTCTTTTTGATATGAAGAATGACTTAAACGATCTCAAAAAGCTTACTTTAGAACTTATGAAACAAGAAACATTGGAAGATGTTCAAGAAAAAAATCAAGGTTTAATTAATAAGATTTACGGAAAAGAGTCCATAAAAGAAAATCAGCCGCCTCTTCAAGCATTACAGGTTGAAAATCAATTTCAAGAGCCTGTATCAGAACTCGAAGATTCGTATGATTATGCCGAAACAATAACAGAAGAAGAACCTTTGTCGCTTCTTCAAAAAGAAATTGAAATGATTAAGAGGGCTTTGGAACGAAGCCAAGGAAAACGTAAATTAGCAGCAGAAGAACTTGGTATTTCGGAACGAACATTATACCGAAAAATCAAACAATACAATCTAAATGAAGGTTCAGAAGATTAAAAATCATATTCAAATTCTAGGAATCATACTTATTGGATTTACTTCACACTCGTGTGGGATCTACTCTTTTACAGGAGCATCTATACCCGATGGAACAAAAACGTTTCAAGTTAATTATTTTGAAAATGTAGCTGGAAACAGGCCTGGATCTACTATCGAGCCAGGTTTGGATCGAGACTTTACGCTTACCCTTCAAGATATTTTAATCAATCAAACGAACCTCAACCTAACAAACACGAAAGGAGATCTTGTTTTTGAAGGAGAGATTGTTGAATACGGAATTACGCCCATGTCTGCAACAGCAGAAAACACAGCTGCTCAAAACCGTTTAACCATTTCAGTAAATGTTCGATACTTTAACGTAAAAAAAGAAGATGATAATTACGAAACGCGTTTTTCTTTCTATTATGACTTTCCTGCAGAACAACAACTATACGACATCAAGGATACAGCTCACGAAGAGATTTTCGAGCGTATCACCCAAGATATTTTTAACGCTTCACTAGCAAAATGGTAGTATAATGACACTAACTGATTTTACTTCCTTATCAAAAAACTATGATGCTCTAAGCGAGGAACAACGTCACGCTTTAGAAAAGATTACCTATCGTTACCCTTATTTTCAAGCTGCCTATGCGCTTTATCTTAAGTCCTTAAAAGAGCAAGAGAAATTTAACTTTGATCTGATTCTTAAAAAAACAGCTGTTATTAGTCCAAATCGTAACACTTTGTACGAATGGCTTTATTTAGACCTTGAGGGTGAAAATTCAGCGGCATTGCCAACCCAAGAAAAGGTAGAAGAAATAAGTCAAGAACAGATGGATGTGGTCATTCCAAAACATAAAAAAGCTGAAGTTTTAGTTGAGACTCCGAAGAAGTCTTTGCCTGTAAATTTAAGTTTCTTGGAATGGATTGAATGGACTAAAAACAATAGTAATGAAGTGCTTGAATATTCAGAACCTGAAAATTATTTTGAAGATAAAATCGATCTGATCGATGCTTTTTTGAAGAACAATCCTAAAATACCACCAGTATCTGCAAACACAGCAAAACAAAATTTATCGAAAGAGATTAAATTCGACAAAGAAGAGTTAATGACCGAAACCTTGGCCAAAGTTTATGTTAAACAAGGTAAGTATAAGAAAGCTTTGCTCTCTTACAAAATATTAAGTTTGAAATATCCGGAAAAAAATAGTTTCTTTGCAAAACAAATTAAAGCTATTAAAGATTTACAACAAAAATAAAATAATCCAATGAGTACATTTTCAATTTTTATCGCACTTATCCTAGTTGTATGTTTCCTTCTTATACTTGTAGTAATGGTACAAAATCCAAAAGGAGGGGGACTTTCCTCATCTTTCGGAGGAGGAGCTCAACAAATGGGAGGAGTTCAAAAGACAACTGATTTTTTAGACCGAAGTACTTGGGTCTTAGCTACACTTTTATTGGCTC
>Ga0307998_1002063_pt1 | contig 10493 bp, 10 predicted proteins | sample Davwhametageno37_FD_203147 | JGI IMG/M metagenome (GOLD analysis project Ga0307998, IMG submission 203147) | Marine microbial communities from Davis Island wharf, Antarctic Ocean - #37 | ecosystem: Environmental > Aquatic > Marine > Unclassified | place: Antarctic Ocean: Davis Island wharf...
ACTAGGAATCTAATACACATGATGGCAGACAGATGATACAACTCTCCAATCTCGGATTCGAATACGGTGCCAAGGCGGCCGTTTTTAGGGGTCTAAACCTGACCATTCCGGCCGGCCGCAGCGTCGGCATACTCGGCGCCAATGGCGTCGGTAAGACCACCCTGATTAAGTTACTCGCTGGTCTGCTCAGCCCAACCGAGGGTGCGGTGGCGGTGCTCGAGCGCACGCCTCGGCGGCGCGAGACCGCGCTCTATCAAGACCTCTATCTGGTGCCGGAAGAAAATGCCTTACCGGCGATCAGCGCAGTTGCCTATATCAAACGTTTCAGTGTTTTTTACCCCAAATTCGATCACCGCCAATGCACCGAGCTATTGGCCCGGCTCAGTGTCGACGACGGCAAAAAGCTCACCGCGCTGTCGCTCGGGCAGCGCAAGAAATTCATCATCGCCTTTGCGCTATCCACCGGTGCTCAGGTGCTGTTGATGGATGAACCGACCAATGGCCTCGATATACCGTCCAAGGCGTTGTTTCGCGAGTCCGTTATTGCCCACCAAACGGCCGAACAGACCGTGCTGATTTGCACCCACCAGGTGCGCGACCTGGAATCGATTATCGACTCGGTGGTGATGATGAATCAAGGGTCGGCGCATTGGTTTGATCTGGCCGAACTGCCCAATTACATTAGCCAGGTACAGGGCCCGGTTACCTCTGGCACGGTATTGCACTCGGAGTTGCGGTTGGGCAGTCCGGTCTCACTGGTGGCCGGAGGCCAAGAGCAGCCGACCGAGATAGATTTGGAACTGCTCTTCAATGCCTTTGATCAAAATTATCCCGGCCTGATGGCGGCCGTAGCGCAGGAGCCACGGCTATGAACCCTACTCGCGTATACCAACTGATCCTCGCCAAGCAGGGCTCCAAACCCCAGCGGGTGATCCGCGATATCGGCCTGACCTGGCTGATCGCGACGGCCGTGGTGCTAATGCTCCACATCAGTTCGGTCGGTACCTTTACCGATTACTCGGGCATCTTCGCCTTCGCGCTGCTCTTTATGGCCCAATTGGAGTTGGGCAACCATACCTTCGATGAATACAAGCAGGCAGGCTCTGCCGCCCAATGGCTAATGCTGCCCGCGGACCCGTTCGAGAAGTGGCTGAGCAGCTTCCTGACCAGCTTTCTAGTGGTGCTGATTTTTTTGCTGGTGCTGTCGGTCTCAACGCTAACGGCCAATCTGTTGGTGGGCCTGTTTGGCTGGGGCAACTTGGTACCGATCTTTAATCCCGTCGGGTTGGCGGCGCTGCAGTTATTTAAGCTCTACGTCTGGCTCCATCCGTTGTTATTTTTCAGTGCTATTTATTTTAAAAAACGGCCGATGATAAAAATCTTTGGCGCCCTATCATTGCTGTTGATTGTCTGGCTGTTCTACACCGCTGCCTTGGTGAACTGGCTGCTCGGCGATCTCATCAACGCCACCATTGCCAACTTTGAAACCCAGGTACTTAAGGGCGATCCCATCCATATCGGCAAATTCCTGGTGCTGCGCAGTACCGGGTTAGAGTTCACCTCGAGCCTCTTTACCCAGGTCGGCAGCAGTCTGCTAAGCGTTCTCTATTTTGGCTTTTTCTGGGGCCTGTCTTACCTACGCTTTAAGGAGTTGGAGCTATGATTCAATTTGACTCCGCCAGTACCATCTACTTACAGGTGGCCGACTTTATGACCGAGCAGATTCTCACCGAAGCATGGCCCGAACAGGAACGCATCCCGTCGATCCGGGAGCTTGCCGCGCTGGTCCAGGTCAATCCCAATACGGTGATGCGCTCGTTCGCCTACTTGCAGGACAACGACATTATTTCCAATCGGCGGGGGGTCGGCTATTTCGTCAATAAGCACGGCAAGCAGACCGTTCAGGCGTTAAAAAAAGTGGCTTTTATTGACGCCAAACTGCCGCGTATCTTCCATGAGGCCGCCCTATTGGCGGTCACCCCAAATGAATTACGTGAACTGTATAACCAGTTTTTAGGGAGCCAAGCATGACTTCTGTAAGCCTTGCCATACGCCGGATGAAACTCACCAACAAGATCCTCGCCGCCACCCTGCTGAGCCTCTTTGTGGCCACTGCCGCGGCGCTGATCTGGTTGAGATTGAGCGGCATTTAGTTCGCCGTCAAGTAGTGCACCGAAAACAGCTGCTGCGCGTCGGTATAGCAGTGCGTGCAGTCGAAGCCGCCATTGCGCGCCAGCAACTGAAACGATTCGAGCGAATACTTGTAGGAGTTTTCGGTGTGAATGCTCTCCTGTTCGGCAAAGGCAAAACGCCGACCCTCGATCTGAATGTCCTGCTGCACCGTGGAGATCAGATGCATCTCGATGCGCGACCGTTCAACGTTATAGATCGCCCGATGACAGAAGGTGTCCAGATCCAGATCGGTCTGATAAGTATTTTGGATACGCTGTAATAAATTCATATTGAAGGCGGCCGTTACCCCTTGAGCATCGTTATAGGCGGCCAATATGCGTTCAGCCGGTTTCACCAGGTCGACCCCGATCAAGAGGGCATCGCCCTCGCCCAACAAGGCGCGAATGTGTTTGATAAAGTGGATCGCCGCCTGGGGCTCAAAATTACTGATCGTCGAGCCGGGAAAAAACACCAGCTTCTTATGCTCGGATTGGTGGCTAAATTGCTCGGGCAATTGGATCGGTGACAGGTAATCGGCCACCACGGGAAACACCGCCAGCTCAGGATACTGTTGCGCTAACTGCGCTGAGCTGGCGAGCAAAATTTCTTCGCTGATGTCGATTGGAATGTAGGTGCGCGGCGAGCTGAGGGCGTCGATCAACTTGCGGATTTTGATCCCGGCACCGGAGCCGAATTCCAAAATATCGGCATGGGGCCCAATATATTGCGCGACCTCCGGCAAGGCGCGCGCCAAAATCGCCAGTTCCGTTCGGGTGTGGTAATACTCCGGCGTCTGACAAATTTGGTCGAACAGTTGCGAGCCCTTCTCATCGTAAAAATATTTGCACGGCAGAGTTTTTTGGCCAACGGCCGACCAACCGGCAAAGATATCTTGCAGAAACAGATCGTCCTGGTTGACCTGCGTTTGACGGTGAATATTGAGGTCAGTCATCCTTTGCCATCCTTATGCCACTAAATTGCCAACGGGTCGCGGCCGGGAAAAAATTCCGATAGCTCGCGCGAATATGGTTCGGTGGCGTAATGCAGGAACCGCCACGCAGGACAAACTGATTGCTCATAAACTTGCCATTGTACTCACCCACCGCGCCGGCTTCCGGCCGGTAACCGGGATAGGGCTGGTACTGCGATTGGGTCCATTGCCAGAGGCAATTATAGAGCTGATCCGCTGACTGGGACTGCGACTGGGGGGCCAGGATGGTCGGGTCATAAACAGAGTCTGACGGCTCGACCCGGGCCGCCGCATGCTCCCATTCGAATTCCGTGGCCAAGCGGCAGCCACACCACTGTGCGTAGGCCATGGCTTCAAACAGGCTAATATGGCGCACCGGCGCATGCGGATCGAGCGCGTGCAGCCCGGCCAAACTGTATTGCCACCATTGCTCGGCGCGGCGTAACCAATAGAGCGGTTGGCTGATCTGTTCTCGACACCGCCACGCCCAACCCTCTGACAGCCAATGCAGTGGATCGTTGTAGCCACCAGCATCGATAAAGGCCGTGTATTCGCCATTGGTGACCAAGCGATCGGCTAGGGCAAAGGGGTACAGGCGTACCTGATGGCGAGGCAACTCATTGTCGAAGCGAAAGCTTGGTAAATCGTCGAAGCGAAAGCTTGGTGAATCGTCGACCTGGACGTCCGATGCATCGCCTGGTGCGGGCGCACCAATCTCGACCAAACCGCCCGGGTGATGCCACCAGCCGAGCGCGACGACCGGAGCAAAGGCCTGTACCGGCACGGTCACCGCCGGATAGAGCGGATTGATTGAAAACAGATGTTGGAGGTCGGTGATCAACAGCTCTTGGTGCTGTTCTTCGTGCGCTAAGCCGAGCGGCAATAAAGAGTCCAGTCTATTGAGCAGCTCAGGGCTCGATTGGCTCAGCAGCTGGGTCATATGCTTGTCGACATGGTGCCGATAGGCCAGCACCTCAGGCGCGCCAGGGCGGGTAATCGCGCCCCGTTGGGCGCGCGGAAACTGCTCGCCGATGCTGTTGTAATAGGAGTTAAACAGATATTCAAAAGCGGGATCGAACGCCGAATAGCCGGGTAAATTGGGTTTCAGTACAAAGGTTTCAAAGAACCAGCTGGTGTGCGCCAGATGCCACTTCACCGGGCTGGCATCGGGCATCGACTGCGCCGTTTGATCGGCTTCACTCAGGGGTTTAACCAGGGTCTCGGTCCGCTCGCGCGTCTTCTGATAAGCTGAGAGCCATGGGCCGCTTGCGTCAGCGACGCGCCGTGCTGTCATCGGATATCTCCTTACGATCTATTGCCGGCAAATGGACTACACCAGAGCGGCAGCCCTGATGATGCGATGACCTAATATAAGCACAGGCTGAGGGCTAATCAACCATCGCGCGCCACTGCATCGACGCCGGGTAACGTAACTGCATGTCTAGCCTATTGGCCGCGCGAGTCGATCGGGCTTTCCAGACCCTGCATTCTGTGTTTTGATCGCGCCAAACCAACGGAACTCTACGATGACGCAAACCATCTGGATTAAAAATCCACGCGCGGTCTTTACCGCCAACGCCCAAGATGCCCGCGGCGGTATCCTGATTCGCGGCACGACCATTGTCGAATTGGTCGCGCTCGGCGCGCAGCCGGTTGCGGCCGTCGATCAAGAATTCGATGCCACGGATCTGGTGTTGCTGCCCGGCCTGGTCAATACCCACCATCATCTGTACCAAACCCTAACCCGGGCGGTGCCGGCGGCGCTTAACAAGCGGTTATTTCCCTGGCTAAAAACCCTCTACCCGATTTGGGCCGGCTTGCAGCCGGAGATGTTGCACAGCGCGACCCAGTTGGGCCTGGCCGAACTGCTTCTGTCCGGCTGCACGACCGTGGCCGATCACCATTATCTGTTCCCGCTGGCGTTGACCGAGGCCATCGACATCCAGGTTGAGGCGGCCGCACAGATGGGCTCGCGGGTTGTGCTCACGCGCGGTTCGATGAGCTTGGGTGAACGGGATGGCGGTCTGCCGCCGCAGTCGACGGTGCAAACCGATGAGCAGATTCTGCGCGACTGCGAGCGGGTCATCACGCGCTTTCACCAAAGGGGTGCCGGCGCCATGGTGCAGATAGCGCTGGCGCCCTGCTCACCCTTTTCGGTTACCTCCGAACTGATGCGGCAAACCGCCGCGTTGGCCAAACAACGCGGCGTGATGTTGCATACCCACCTGGCCGAGACCTTCGATGAGAATGCGTTTTGCCTGCAGATGTTTGGTTTGCGGCCGCTCGATTATCTGGAGTCGGTCGACTGGCTACACGAGCGCACCTGGTTGGCGCACGGCATCCACTTTAACGATGCGGAGATTCAGCGCATGGGCGCGGCGCGCATCGGGGTGAGCCATTGTCCCAGTTCCAATATGGTGCTCGCCTCGGGCATAGCCCGTACGAAAGAGATGGAGGCGGCTGGGGTTAAGGTAGGTCTGGGCGTCGATGGCTCGGCGTCCAATGACGGCTCCAACCTGATACAAGAAGTGCGTCAGGCGTTATTGATTGGCCGATTGCGTTATCAGGCCGATGAGGTCAGCCATCTGGATGCTCTGCGTTGGGCCACCAAGGGCTCGGCCCAAGTCTTGAATCGCGACGATATAGGCGAGCTGGCGGTGGGTAAACAGGCCGATCTGGCGCTCTTTTCGCTCGCGGAGGCACGTTTCTCCGGCGCCCACGATGCCCTCGCGGCCTTGGTGCTGTGCGGGGCTCATCGCGCCGAACATGTTATGGTTGCCGGCCGCTGGCGGGTGACCGATCACCGCCTTGTCGATCAAGACTTGGACACCATCCAACGCAGACATCGACACCAGGCCGAGCAACTGCTCAAGCAGCAGGGCTAAGGCCAAGGCCAGACAGCCGCGCAGTCGGCGTGCAACACACTCCGCTATTGGCTGCGGACTAATGGACTATGGAGAATTTCGCTACATTGGAGGATGATGCACGTCAGATTTGCACCATACCAAACCATTGTTCGCAGGTTTTGTACTTAACGGTTATTCAAAACCAAATAGCACCCTTGGCACGTTCCTTATTTCGATTCAACGAGACTCAGACTATGACCATAAATCCTGAACTGTTCGCCACCGAATCCTATGTCGATGGCCAATGGCTGGCCAGCAGCACACGTTTTGATGTCACCAATCCGGCCACCGGCGAGTTACTGGCCCAGATCGCCGACGGGACCGTCGCGACGGCCGAACAGGCTGTTGCCGCGGCCAAACGCGCCTTGCCCGCCTGGCGCGCAAAATCCGCCAATGAGCGCGCCATCCTGCTGCGTCGCTGGCACGACCTAATGATCCAATACAAGGCCGATCTGGCACTGATCATGACCTTAGAACAGGGTAAGCCGCTGGCCGAGGCCACTGCTGAAGTCGGCTACGGTGCCTCCTTTGTTGAATGGTTTGCCGAAGAAGCCAAGCGCGTCTACGGCGAGACCATCCCCAGCCCGTCTGCGGACCGACGCTATGTGGTGATTAAGCAGCCGGTTGGCGTGGTTGCGGCCATTACCCCCTGGAACTTTCCCAACTCGATGATCACCCGTAAGGCCGCACCCGCCCTCGCCGCCGGCTGCACCTTTGTGATTCGACCCGCATCCGAGACGCCCCTATCCGGCCTAGCGCTGGCCAAGCTGGCCGAAATGGCTGGCATCCCAGCAGGGGTATTCAATATCGTAGTCGGCAGCGACGCGCGCGGCATTGGCAAGGTATTAACCGAAAGCCCGGATGTCGCTAAATTTTCCTTTACCGGTTCCACCCCGGTCGGCAAGTTGCTGATCGCTCAGGCGGCTAGCACGGTCAAGAAAGTCTCCATGGAGTTGGGCGGTAACGCGCCCTTTATCGTCTTCGACGATGCCGATATCGATGCCGCCGTGAAGGGCGCAATGATGTCGAAATACCGCAACGCCGGGCAAACCTGCGTGTGCACCAATAGATTCCTGGTGCAGGACAGTGTTTACGATGTCTTCGTCGAGAAACTGACCGCAGCGGTGCAGCAACTTACGGTCGGCAACGGCATGGCCGAGGGCACGATTATTGGCCCACTAATCCACCCCCAGGCGATGGCCGAGATCGACCGTAAGGTTCAGGCCTCGGTCGCCCTGGGCGCCCAGGTAGTTACCGGTGGCGCGCCGCATGCATTGGGCGGCTCATTCTATCAGCCCACTGTATTGACCCAGGTAACCAACGATATGCCGATCGCCAAACTGGAGATTTTCGGCCCGGTCTCGGCGGTGATGAAGTTCAGCCGCGAAGCAGACGCCATCGCGATCGCCAATGACACCGAATTCGGTTTGGCGGCCTACTTTTACGCCCGTGATATCGGCCGCATCTGGCGCGTTGCCGAGGCCCTGGAATACGGCATGGTGGGTATTAACGAAGGCATTATCTCCAATACCGCAGCACCCTTCGGCGGCATGAAGTCATCCGGCCTGGGTCGTGAAGGCTCCAAACACGGTATCGACGAATACCTGGAAATTAAATACCTGTGCATGGGCGGCCTAGACAGCTGAACCATTAGAAATACCAAGCATTGCAACGCACCGGGGTCGCCGCGATAGCTCGCGGCATGGCTAATATCTATAACGTTTAGGTCTCGCAGGCGCTCACTGCGCAGATGTGGGACGTGGATAGCGATTGAGCTAGTGCGCAGCGTTGCCGCCGACAGGAGGTAAGATCAATGCACGAACTGTCGCTGTGTCAGGCCTTAGTCACTTTGGTGCGCGAGCGCGTTGGCCCGCGGCCAATAACCCAATTGCGTCGCATTACCGTCGCCATCGGCTCGCTCGCCGGCGTCGATGCCGATGCCTTTGCTTTTGCCTTTGGCGCCATACGCGATCAGGCCTTGCATCCGGCTTGCCAGCTTGAATTGGTGTCGGTTGCGGCCATGGCTGTGTGCGATAATTGCGGTCGGCGCGGCGCCATTGTCTATGCATCCGCCGGCTGCGTTCGCTGCGGCCATTGGCCGTTGGTGCTGGAACCCGGAGGCGATGATATCTACCTCAGCGACCTGCAATTTATAGACTCAGGCTGCGACATTAATTCTATACAATAGAGCGTTTTAGAACGCGAACGCATAGGCTTTTTCGTTCAATCGATTGAGCGTTGGTAAAGGTGTTTTTTAATCTAAATAATTGACCCACATCAGGCTAAAACGGTAACAGCGTTTTACTATTCAGAATCCAGATACAAAACCGAGCTGCGCGGTCCGGTCGTTACCTCTACTGGTCCAATATAACACTCCGTTAACTGGAGGTTGTTTATGTGCGGAACGTGTGGCTGTACTCCATTAGATACCCCAACCCGGCTGATCGATCCACCGGCGGGTTCCCCTGCGTTAGGTTCCCCTGGGTTAAAAGTTGCGTCAGCCGGCTGGCAGCCACCCCAAACCCCAGAGCACGACAGCGTCCAATTTCAAACCAGCCTCTATGCCCATAACCGCCAGCTAGCCATGGATTTGCGCCACCGCCTGATGGCCGAACGAATCCTGCTGTTCAATCTCGTGTCCAGCCCGGGGGCGGGTAAAACCACCCTATTGGTGGCCACCCTGCGCCGACTCGCAGCGCGCACCAAGGCTTATGTAATTGAGGGTGACCAACAGACTGAACTCGATGCCCTGCGCATTCGGGCCACGGGCACTCCTGCGTTGCAGATCAATACCGGCCAGGCTTGCCACTTGGATGCGCAACGGGTCAGTGAGGCGCTTGAGCAGCTGCGGCCCGAGACCGGGTCGCTGGTCTTTATCGAAAATGTCGGCAACCTGATTTGCCCAGCCCATTTCGATCTCGGTGAGGCGTTGCGCGTGGTGCTGCTGTCTGTGACCGAGGGCGATGACAAGGCGCTCAAATATCCCGATATCTTTGCCAGCGCCGATTTGGTGTTAATTACCAAGTGCGATCTGCTGCCCTATGTCGATTTTAATTTGGCCCATGCGCGCGCCAACATCCAAAAAATAAACCCCAACCTAGAGGTGTTAACCAGCGCCTGTGGCCGTAAGAGCAACCTCTCGGCCTGGCTGTCGTGGCTCACGACTCAGCAGCAGGCATTTATTCGCGAGCACAGTCCCAATGACCACCCGGCTTAAGCCGTTGCCAACCGTTAGCGCGACGCCGATGCGCCGGGTGCAACTGCTGCTGCGCGGCCAGGTGCAGGGTGTCGGGATGCGGCCCTATGTTTATCGTCTGGCCCAGCGTTTGGGCGTGAGCGGTTTTATCCGTAACAACAGCGACGGCGTGATCGTGGAAGTTCAGGGCCCACAGCTCGATCACTTTTGTCAGCAATTTTGGGCGCAATTGCCGCCACCGGCGCGTATCGAAGACTGTCAACGCTCCGAACTGGCCGTTCGAGTCGGCGAACACCACTTTACTATTGCCCAGAGCAACGCTAGCCGGTCGCCCCTAGATCCGCTGCCCGATCTGCCACCCTGTGATCGGTGTCTAGCAGAACTGTTCAATCCCACGAGCCGTTACTTTTCGTACCCCTTTATCAGCTGCGCGCACTGCGGCCCGCGCTATAGCATTACCCGCACCTATCCGTTCGACCGAGCGAACACCAGCATGGCGGCCTTTGCCCTGTGTCCGGTCTGCACGGCACAGTATCGCGCTGCCGAAGACCGCCGCTTTCACGCCCAAACCATCTCTTGCCCGACCTGCGGGCCGCGCTATGACCGGCCGCTGAGCGAGGTTGTCGCCAGCATCGAGGCGGGCGGTCTGGTCGCGATTCAGGCCATCGGCGGCTACCAACTGATCTGTGATGCCCATCGGCCCGCCGCCATTGCGCGCTTGCGCCGATTTAAGCAGCGCCAAATCAAGCCTCTGGCAATTATGACCTTGAACACCCGGTCGGCTCGGCAGTGGGTACACTTGAACGATGCCGGCAGGGCCGATTTACTGTCCCCAGAACGCCCTATACTGATCGCCCCAGCGCGCAATGCGCAACCGGAGCTGGCCCCTCATTTGACCAGCTTGGGGGTAATGGTGCCGAACAGCGCCCTGCACTATCTATTATTTTATGGCCTGGCGGGCCGACCCACTGGCACGGCCTGGCTACAGGCGGCCAGTCCAATCGCCTTGGTAGTCACCAGTGGCAATGCGCCGGGTTACCCCATAGCAGCGACCCGAATCGAGGCCGAGGCGCAGTTGGCTGGCGCGGTCGATCTAGTGGTGGGGCACAATCGGCACATCGTTGCCCCGGTCGATGATGGCATCCGGCGCCAGTCTGGGGTTGGCTGCTATGCGGTGCGCAATGGCCGGGGCACGGCGTTAATCAAGACCCCCTGGCACCAGACCAAACTGCCCACCATCTTGGCACTG
>Ga0307998_1002065_pt1 | contig 10480 bp, 13 predicted proteins | sample Davwhametageno37_FD_203147 | JGI IMG/M metagenome (GOLD analysis project Ga0307998, IMG submission 203147) | Marine microbial communities from Davis Island wharf, Antarctic Ocean - #37 | ecosystem: Environmental > Aquatic > Marine > Unclassified | place: Antarctic Ocean: Davis Island wharf...
CCGATTTAAACGGAGTTTCGCTCCTTGACAAATAATATTATGACCTTATACCAATTCAAAGAACAACTACAACAACAAACTACACTGGATTTTGAATTACCCAATGGGAATTTAGTACCCAATCATTTTCATGTAACCGAAGTTGGAAAAGTAGCTAAGCATTTCATCGACTGTGGTGGCATGATTAGAAAAGAAGAAGTTGTGAACCTACACCTGTGAGAGGCCAATGATTATGATCATCGTTTGCATCCCGATAAAATACTACAGATTCTGATCCTTTCAGAAAAGGCATTTAACATACAAGACCATGAAATTGAAGTGGAACATCAGGTTACCAACATTCAAAAATTTGGATTGGACCTCAAAGGGAATAACTTTTTTTAACTCAAAAACAAACAGCTTGTTGTTTGGCGCAGACGCTTGAGGAGTTCCTGAAGTTAAAGCAGAAGCTACAAATAGCTGTTCTCCGGGTTCTGGATGTTGCTAAGCACCAATAAATGGTTGCTTTTCTGACTTTTCAAAAAGTTGTACTTGATCTTTAATTCGTTTTACAACCATCGTAATTATCCGCTTGTTTAGCGCAGAAGTGTTTTTTGTGTAGGCATTGTATTCACTTATTGTAAAATGCCCCACTACCATTCCTTTTATGGTGTTATTGATCTTCTGATCTTTGATCAAAGTGGCTTCAATATAGTCTAGTTTTTTTGTTGTGCTTAAGCCGTAAAAAACGCCCTTGCGTATTTCAATATAACGTTGAAAAACGGCAATCAATAAAGGATTTTGGAGTTTTAGAATAGGTCGGAGGGTTTCATTCTGAAACCGTTCCTCTGTACTCATGGAATCGAACTGCTTGGTTTTCTTTATTTCTGGGCGAATACGGAGCAGGTTGTTGGGTCGATTGTTCATAAGAATAAATTTCCACAAAGTTAATTTGAATTTGATTGCTAGGACTGGAATCTGCGTTTGCATTGTTCACATGGTTGTTAACAGTTCTTGCTTTTACTTAGATCAAAAACTTCGGTATTGTGGGTATAATTTGTTTACTTTGTTTTGGAATGGAAATACCTGACTGATTGCATAGGTTTCGGACACTGGAACTATGAATTGTACATTTGATGACTTGTATCTTTAGTCATTAATAAACAGATTAAGAAAAACATCATAATATGATCAAAATCATCGCTTTAGGCGGAAGTAATAGTAAGGATTCAATCAATAAAAAACTAGCTGTATACGCAGCAAATCAAATTGCAAATGCAGAAGTTACAGTAGTTGATTTAAACAAATTAGATTTGCCCTTGTTCGGAATGGACGAAGAAACTGCAAATGGAATTCCAGATAACGTACATAAACTCAACCGACTTATTTCAGCTACAGATGGTTTGGTTATTTCCTTGGCAGAGCACAACGGCTGTTATTCTGCGGTTTTTAAGAACGTTTATGACTGGTTATCAAGAGTAGATGGAAAGGTTTGGCAGAACAAGCCAATGCTACTTATGGGAACTTCTCCAGGTGCACGCGGTGCGCAAACGGTACTTAGTATAGCCCTGGCTGGTTTTCCTCGTTTAGGCGGTAATATTGTAGCGGACTTTTCATTTCCATCATTTGATGATAATTTTTCTTATCAAGAAGGTATTGTTAATCCAGAATTAAAAATAGTATTTGATTCTAAGATTGAATTGTTTGAACAAGCGTTTAAGTAAAATAAATAAGGCTATAATCGTTAGTTTATCAGTTTAGAACATTTTTTAAAATCGAAACAAACTATAATTAACATTATGTAAAATAGATAATTATAAACAAATCCAACCTCCACCTTACTGAGATTATTTATATTTGAAATATAAAAAAATCTCTACCATGAAAATAGTTGCAAAAATTCTACTCGGTCTACTTGCTATGGTAATCATCATAGCTTCATACTTATTATATGGAACCTTTATTAATCCCAAAAGTCCGCGGGATACAGTAACACTAATTCAAGAAGATTTAACGCTTGAAGTTGACTACAGTCAACCATTCAAGAAAGATCGTTTAATATTCGGAAATGATGCTGACGGTGCTTTAGTGCCTTATGGTACATACTGGCGTTTAGGTGCAAATTTCGCCACTACCTTCGAAACCAATAAAGAAATCAGTTTTGCTGGCCGTCCATTGGCAGCTGGAAAATACAGAGTATATGCTGTTCCAGAAAAAGATCATTGGGTAATTACCCTCAATTCTGAGTTTGGGAGTTTTGGCTACACTGAACCAGATTATGAAAAAGACATTATGAGTGTAAACATCGCATCGGCAAAATTGATGACTTTTGTTGAGCAATTTACCATTGACTTTGTCGAAGGTGATGATAGTCTTTCGCTACGTTTTCGTTGGGACACAACATCGGTTTCTTTACCCATTAACTAATGCAATTTTCCTTTAAAAATCTAATCAAAGCCCTGTTGTTTGTTACAGTTTTGGGTGGCATTACTTATTATACTATTGGTAAGATTCAATACAAGAATCAACTGATGGATATGGAAGAATACAATCCAAAATCTACTTTGGTAGTTCCATCAAACGAGCTTACACGTTCCAAATTTCCTTTTGTGGACGTACACAACCACCAGTTTGATATGCCAGTTAAAGATCTTTCGAAGCTAACTGCAGAGATGGATGGATTGAACATGGCCTTTATGGTAAATCTGAGTGGCTTTCGTAATCCTTATTTGGCAAAGTGCTTAGAAAACGTAAAAGAGAACGCCCCTACCCGCTTTGGTTTATTTGTCAATCTGGACTGGGAACAAATAGATGCTCCTGATTTTCTGGAAAATAACTTGACTATATTACGTGAAGCGAAAATTGCTGGTGCAATTGGGCTCAAAGTATATAAAGGTTTGGGCCTTACAGATACCGATTCTAGCGGAAAACGAATTGCAGTGAATGATCCACGACTAGATCTAATTTGGGCAGCATGTGGTGTTTTGGGCTTTCCGGTATTGATTCATTCCGCAGAACCTGCTTCTTTTTGGAAACCCAAAGATAAATTCAACGAACGTTGGCTAGAATTAAAACAAAAACCCGGTCGCTATCGTGATCCTGCCAAAGTGCCTTCGTTTGAATCCATCATTGCAGAGCAACACGATATTTTTAGAAAAAACCCAGGTACAAAATTCATCAACGCCCATATGGGTTGGATGGCTAACGATTTAGATCGCCTTGGTGCGCATTTAGACACCTATCCAAACGTGATGACTGAAATTGGAGCCGTATTGGCTGAGTTAGGCCGCCAACCACTTAGAGCTCGTCGATTCTTTGAAGACTACCAAGACCGTATTCTATTTGGAAAAGACAGTTATAACGTGAGTGAATACTTCACCTACTTTCGTGTACTGGAAACCCAAGATGAATATTTTGACTACTACCGAAAGCGACATGCCCATTGGAAAATGTATGGCCTAGGTCTTCCCGATTCTATTCTTAAAAAATTATATTACAAAAATGCTCTACGGATACTTCCGTCTATTGATCCAACCTTATTCCCTTAACATATACTTATTGTAAACACCCCCCCACAGTACCCAACAAAGAAATTAAAGAAGTTCATGGTTTAGCTGGCGGAAATGGAGTTAGGGCCGGAAATGTTGGTCGTGATATTTTTGCTGGCCTCAAAAATATTGTAGGGCGGAGAAATCTCCGAATACACAAAACTTCAAGCCGATTCAAGAGAACAAGCTTTACAACGTTTAGTTGATGATGCAAAACGCATGGGAGCTAATGCAGTTGTAAATCTTCGGTTTACAACAACGATGGTAATGCAAGGTTGTTCTGAAATACTTGCATATGACACAGCAGTAGCCGTAAAATGAATAGGTTATTAATTGCACTAATAAGTACTGGGATTTTAATACCCCTTATTTACAATCGCATTCAAGAAAAATAAAATGAGGATTTCGAAGATTGGAAAACTAAATTCGTTCGCAGTACACGATATAATAACGCGGAGTAAAATAACGTAACAGTGGTCGAAAGCCAATTTTATTAGGATCTGGAGAGGTCCATAGTTGTGCGTCCACGATTTTCCAACCTGTTTTTTCTAGTAAAAAATCAAACTGTTTCTTTTCAAATTCGTGGTAATGCTTGTCCCAGTCATCTTTTTCATTCCAATAGGCTTCTGCAAACCATAGTTTTAGTGGAACCGATGCAATTAACTTATCAGCTTTCAATTCTTTCAATACATTGTACGGAGCCAATAAATGTTCGAAAATTTCGAATGCAGTAACGCAATCACAAGCAGTTTCAGCAACCTCTTTAAAAACATCATCTAAATTTTCACCTTGCGTATTTTGGACTGAATATCCAGCCTTTTTTAAAAAGGGTGTAAAAGGATTTTCTGTACCTAAGTCCAGCAAGTGTGAACCTTTGGAAAGGTGTTTATCTAAGAAAGATAATGTTTTATGGTATCTCTGCTGGTGTGTTTTTTCTATCCTCATTACTCTTTTGTTCTTCCTGTAAAAACATTTACGCCTTTTTGGAGCGGGTTTCCGATGGTACGTCTAAAACTAACGATTTGTCCGGTGTGGTATATAATATCCGAAAGTGGACCGTTAATCATGTTCCAAAGCGGAAACGTTGACTGCTTGCCTCCTCTATCAAAAACAATTTCTAGTGCCGCGAGTTCTTCAGGAGATTTATTTTTTAGACGTTGTGCAGCATCTTCTAAATAACGAAGGGTCTGCATTCTTAGTGTTAGCCAATCTGCGAGTGTGTTTGCAGAGGGTCGGATACTAACAGCATCCATAGAAGTATTACGAATAATATCCGCTAAGCCATAAATATGCTCTAAAGTTACCCAAATCGATTGACCACTCTCAGAGGGTTTATACTTCAAATCATCGGAGGTCAAGCCTTCAGTAGCCCAGTAATAACGGTATCCAGCACCCTCGATCATACGAATAATCAGATTCCCAGCCGTATAATTGATAGCGTCATCTGGTATTGATTTGAAAGGAAGTTCAGAAGAAATGTTTTCTTGTGCCATTGCAAAAGTGTTTGTGAGAAAGAAAAGTATAATTAGCGTACGCATTTGTTGTTATTTTATTCCTCTAAAATAGTATTTTAGCATTAATAAAACTTTTTAGATGTCAAAGAAATTAACCAGCCTTGCTGATTTAGCCAAAATGCAGTTCGAAAACTTGGCTCCCGTCACAAAACCACAGGAACCTGAGGCAGCTATCTTTGAAAAAAAATACCTGGAAGCGCACTTTAGTAATAAAGGGCGAGCTGGGAAAACGGTTACTTTAATCAGGGGTTTTGAGGGAGAAGTTCAAGATTTAAAAGCCATTGCAAAAATCTTAAAAAATGCAGTTGGTGTTGGTGGTACAGTAAAAGACGGTGAAATTATCATTCAGGGGAATTATCGCGAACAACTAATAAAGATACTATCTGATATGGGACATAATGTAAAACGTGTTGGCGGTTAGTTTACCAAGCAATAGGTTTTTGCCCTTGAGTTACTAAATATTCGTTGCATTGACTGAAGTGTTTATTCCCAAACCAATACCCTCTATTAGCGCTTAAAGGCGATGGATGCCCACTGTTTAATATCAGATTTTTAGACTCATCAATTAATTTCTGTTTTTTCTTGGCATACCCACCCCACAGCAAAAAAACAATACCATTACATCTTGCTGAAATTTCCTTAATGACATCATCTGTAAAGGATTCCCATCCTTGTTTTTGATGACTACCTGCTTCGTGTGCACGAACAGTAAGGGTTGAATTTAGCAATAATACGCCTTGCTTTGCCCAACGCTTTAAATTACCACTCGTAGGATATGGAATCTGAAGATCAGATTCAATTTCTTTAAATATATTGACTAAAGATGGTGGGTGTTTCATTCCTTCTGGAACAGAAAAACTGAGCCCCTGTGCTTGTCCTGGTCCGTGGTAAGGATCTTGACCCAAAAGAACCACTTTTACTTCATTCAAAGGGCACAAATCAAACGCTGCAAATATGGCATCTGACCCAGGGTAACAGCTCATTGAATTATATTCTTCTTCTATAAAAACAGTCAAGGCGTCAAAGTAAGGCGCTTGGGTAGTATTTTTAATGATATTTTCCCAACTAGGGTGTATTCGATCTCGCATGAAATTATGTACTTTTACAGTGCAAAAATATGAAAATACAAGAGAAAGCACTTAGTGACTTGGAATTTACTACGGTACTCCAACAACTTTCCCGACGAGCCATTACTGTTATGGGGAAAGAACGATGTTTAGAATTCCAACCTTTTGAAAAAGAATCCGAGTTGATTCTTCAATTAGAATCAGTATCCGAGTTTACTGCTTCCTTTGCTAATGAAAACCGAATTCCAAACCATGGGTTTGATGATTTGACTGCAGAAATTCACTTACTGAAAATCGAGAATTCTGTTCTTGAAATCGACGGCTTCCGTAGAATTGCGGCAGCATCAGACATCATTAACATTTTACTTAAGTTTTTTAAAAAATTCAAAGAGTATTATCCCAAGTTGTATGCTCAAGGAAAGGATATCGAAATTACGAAAGAACTCATTATATCGATCAATAACGTCATTGATCGCTTTGGAGAGGTTAGTAATGACGCTTCACCAGAGCTTTTTCAAATTCGAAAAAAAATACAATCTGTTCGTTCTAAAATTGGGCAAAGTTTTCAACGTGCTCTTAGTCTATACAGTACTGCTAATTACTTGGATGACATTAAAGAATCTGTAGTGGATAATCGGCGAGTATTGGCAGTGAAAGCCATGCACAGACGTAAAATAAAAGGAGCCATTATGGGAAGCTCTAAAACCGGGAGCATTGTCTATATTGAACCTGAAACGACTCTACAGCATACCCGAGAGCTCAGTAACCTTCAGTTTGAAGAAACCGATGAAATCAAACATATTTTACTGGAATTGACAGAAACACTCCATCCCTACCGCCCACTTCTGATTGAATACCAACATTATTTGATTCTTATCGATAGCTATTATGCTCGCGCCAAATATGCGGAACAGACAGCAAGTATTTTACCCAAAGTAAACACCAAAAGAGAACTGACGCTTATCGATGCGTATCACCCACTACTTTTCCTATCCAATAAGAAAGAAGGAAAAAAAACCTTTCCTCAAGACATTACGCTCACAGAAGGACAACGCATCATTGTTATTTCTGGTCCTAATGCAGGTGGGAAAAGTATTACTTTAAAAACGATTGGATTGTTACAAATTATGCTTCAATCTGGAATGTTAATTCCTGTACACGAGCAAAGCACGGTCTGTTTTTTCGATCAAATAATTACGGATATTGGAGACAATCAGTCCATCGAAAACCATCTAAGCACTTACTCCTACCGATTAAAAAACATGAAGTACTTCATTCGGAAGTGCAATAAAAACACACTTTTCTTAATCGATGAATTTGGAACAGGTTCTGATCCTGAATTAGGTGGTGCCCTTGCTGAAGCATTTTTAGAGGAATTTTACAACAGAGAGGCATATGGGATTATTACTACCCACTATTCAAATCTTAAAGTATTAGCAAACGAGCTTCCTTTCATGAATAATGCCAATATGCAATTCGATAATCATACGCTTGAGCCCGTTTTCAATCTGATTATGGGAGAAGCCGGTAGCTCTTTTACTTTTGAGGTTGCTCAGAAAAATGGTATCCCTTACAGTCTCATTAACCGCGCTAAGAAGAAGATTGAACGTGGTAAGGTTCGTTTTGATGCAACTATTGCTAAATTACAAAAAGAGCGCTCACAGATGACTAAAACGGGTGATTCACTCAGAAAGCAAGAAATTAAAGCAATCGAAGAGAATTCACGTTTAGAGCTTTTGAATAAAAAGATAAAAGAAAAGCTGATTGGCTATCAAGAGCTTTTTGATAATAACCAACGGATGATTGTACTTGGTAATAAGGTCAATGAAGTAGCCGACCGTTACTTTGAAAACAACAAAAAACGACCCTTAGTAGCCGACCTACTCCGTTTAGTTGACGGTGAAAACTCGAAACGTAAAAAGAAAACGGCAACAGAAAAAAAGAAAGATAAAGAAGTAAAAGAAAAAGCCAATACAGAAGCTACCAAGGCTATGGTTGGTATTCGCAAAGAAAAAAAGAAAAAAGCTGCACCAATACCAGTAAAAGTTAAAATCAACTTTAAACTTGGGGATCAAGTTCGTTTATTTGACGGAAAAGCTGTTGGTACTATTGATTCTATTGAAAAAGAAAAAGCAATTGTTAACTACGGTATGTTTACCACTCAAGTACGATTAGAAGCTTTGGATTTGGTGCAAGCTGCAAAAATTAAAAAATGAAAACTGCTATAATCCTTTTCGATGGCCCATGTGTGTTATGTAATGCATGGATAAACCGTTTGTGCCAATGGGATCGTAAGGATCAATTTTGCTTTGCAAGTTTAGACAGTAAAACGGGACAGCAATTTTTTAGAGAACGAAATCTAAATCCTAATGAATTAGAAAGTGTTGTCTTTTGGATTCCAAATGAGACCTATGCTCTGGAAGCCCAAGCTATTTTTGAGTTATTCAAAACCTTAGGTGGTGGTTTTAAAGTACTGACAATATTTAACTTTTTCCCAAACTTTGTATCACAGGGAGTTTATCGTTTAATTGCAAGAAATAGATACCGATGGTTTGGCAAACTGGATGCTTGTCCCCTACCCAATCCAAAGTATGCGCACAAGTTTTTAAGTTAAAACCAAAGTTATATGTTGTTTTATTTTATATTTTTTCAATATAAAAAAGCTCATTTTACTCGTAACAACAACCTGTATTACTTCTTCAATATCTGCTTAGGACTTGACTAATATTGAGTATTTTAAGGCAAAAAAAACCTTCATTATGCAACAAGAAAAGCAGACAAAAGAATAGTGTTCATGTGGAATAGCATCACAGAAGGCTGGTCTACTTTTGATCCTGTTTTCTTCAGTGAAAATTATTTCATTAATCCCGGAATTGGAGGGCAAATTACACCTCAAATGTTATTTCGCTTTAAACAAGATGTAATAGATATTAAGGTAAATACAGAAGTAATTCTTGCTGGAATTAATGATATCCCAAAAAATACAGAGCCGATTACCTTGAATTAAATTCTTGGGAATATTATTTCTATGTATGAATTAGCGCGTCAAAAGAACATTTGCATAATCTTATTTAGCGTGCTCACAGCAAATAATTTCCCATGTCAATCTAAAATTAATCTAACTTAAAAGTTAATAGAACTCAATAAGATGATTCTTGAATATACAAATTCAAAAATTCATTACCTATGTAGGTTATTATTCTAAAATGGTTGATGACAAGCAAGGACTTATTCCCTCATATGGCTAAGATGCAGTATACCCAAATCTAGATGGCTATGTTGTTATGAAATATATTCTTTCGGATGTTCTAAAAAAAAACACTTTTTTAATTTATTAGGTTTCTTTAATTGTAATAAATTATATAGTTAAATATATTCTTATATAAATGTTGTAACGAATCAAATTTGCTGCATTTTATTTAAATAATCTATAAGCCCCACTTATGAAAAACAACTTATCCATTGTACTGCGAATTATTATTGCTGTAATATTATTACAAACTCTTCGCTTTAAGTATTAGCAAAACAGACAACATTTATATCTTCACACAAGTGGTAATGAAGCCTTGGGGAAGAATTGAAATTCGTGTTTTAGAGTTGATTGCTAGTATTCTTTTATTTTTCCCGAAGCGAATCTGGTTGGGATCTGGACTTACTGCTGGTCTTATGGCAGGAGCTGTAATGATGTATCTTACTATGATCGGAATAAAAGTTAAAGGTGATGGAGATGCTTTTTTTTACACGGCAATAGCAACGCTTATACTCAGTCTAATAATTTTATGGGGTAAAAAGAAATACATACCTTTCTTAAATCTATCATATTAAGTCTTACTAATGAAAACTGAATTAAAACCAACTCAATGGTCACAAATATCTGTTGTCCTACTATTCATTTAGAACCTTGTTGGGATCTTTGCTTTTGTTTATGATCTTTTACTAGATCCATGAACCCTTGATGAGATTCGACAAAACTTTCGTAATAATTTCCTTTTATTACCAAAATTGTTTATACTCTAGCATTTGGGCTTGGTTCACCCGGTACCTATGGGTTGTTTCGACGTAAAAGCTGGTCAAAGGGTGTTTTAGCTGTTTCCCGTCTCTGTGTTATAATTCATATGTATTATGGAATGTTCATAGCAGGAGCAATCGAAATTTTCGAAGTCTCTATAGTAATATTACCTGCGGTTTTTATAATTCTATCCTTAACGCTGGTATGGATTGCACAACTATACGGTTAAAAGGTTGGATTATTTAAGCTTGCCAATCGATTTTGCTACAAACATTGAAACTGCCGCATCACCTGTTACGTTAACTACAGTTCGGCACATGTCCAAAGGTCTATCGATTGCAAATATTAACGCTAGTCCTGCTT
>Ga0307998_1002066_pt1 | contig 10476 bp, 14 predicted proteins | sample Davwhametageno37_FD_203147 | JGI IMG/M metagenome (GOLD analysis project Ga0307998, IMG submission 203147) | Marine microbial communities from Davis Island wharf, Antarctic Ocean - #37 | ecosystem: Environmental > Aquatic > Marine > Unclassified | place: Antarctic Ocean: Davis Island wharf...
TTTGGGTTTTAATAGCAGTTTCATTTTTAATAGGGTTTTTATTAATTATCCCAATTGGTGGAGCAGATATGCCTGTGGTTATTTCAATGTTAAATTCTTATTCTGGTTGGGCTGCTGCAGGAATTGGGTTTACTTTAGAAAATACTGCATTAATTATAACAGGTGCCCTTGTTGGATCTTCTGGTGCAATTCTATCTTATATAATGTGTAAAGGAATGAACCGTTCTTTTTTTAATGTAATTCTAGGAGGATTTGGAGCAACCGAACAATCTGCTTCAACTGGAAATAAAGAACAAAGACCGGTTAAAAATGGTAATGCAGAAGATGCAGCTTTCTTAATGAAAAATGCATCATCAGTCATAATTGTTCCAGGCTATGGTATGGCAGTAGCACAAGCACAACATGCTTTAAGAGAGATGGTGGATACGTTAAAGAAAAATGATATTAAAGTTACCTATGCAATTCATCCTGTTGCAGGAAGAATGCCAGGTCACATGAATGTATTGTTAGCTGAAGCCAATGTTCCGTATGATGAAGTTTTTGAACTTGAAGAAATTAATAATGATTTTGCTAATGCAGATGTTGCATTTGTAATTGGAGCTAACGATGTAACAAATCCAGCTGCAAAAACTGATCCTCAAAGCCCAATTTATGGAATGCCAGTACTAGATGTTGAAAAATGTAAATCAGTACTATTTGTAAAGAGAAGTCTATCTCCTGGCTATGCAGGAATTGATAATGAATTGTTTTATAAGGATAACACTCTAATGTTATTTGCAGATGCAAAAAAAATGACTGAGGATATAACTAAAAATCTTTAAAAATTAATGACAACAAAAATATTTTGTGACATTGCAGAACTAAATCAAATAAAGAAATTTAATAAGAAAAAAATTGTTAAAGGCTTTACGACCAATCCTAGCCTAATGAGAAAAGCTGGAGCAAAAGATTATAAATCTTATTCAAAAAAAATATTAAAAATTTGCAACAATAAACCTGTTTCACTAGAGGTATTTGCTGATGAATATAAAGAAATGAAAAAACAAGCTCTTCAGATTAACACTTGGGGAAAGAATGTTTATGTAAAAATACCGGTTGCTAATTCTAAAGGTATCTTTATGGGTAAAATTATTAAAGAGCTTAATAATCTAAACATTAAACTTAATATTACAGCAATATATAGCGCCAAACAAACTGAAAAAATTCTAAAATTACTTAACAAAAAAACTAAGGTTATAATTTCAATATTTGCTGGTAGAGCAGGAGACACTGGTAAAGATCCAGTTCCAGAATTTAAAAAAAGTATAACGATGGCAAAAAGTTTCAAAAACGTTGAGATACTTTGGGCGAGTGTTAGAGAGCCATATAATTACCTTCAAGCAAAACAATTGGGATGTCACATTATTACTATCCCACCACCAACTATTGAAAAAATTGAAAACTTTGGAAAAACTTTTGATCAACTAACGAAAGAAACTGTTAAAGCATTTTTGATTGATAGTAAAAAATCTAGATTTAAAATTTAGTAGGGTTTAATTATGGCTACATTAGATGGAATTATTGAACCAATATATTTTTTGATTACCTCGATAGCATTTATATTATTAAGTGTAATTCAATATAAGAAATTTGGAAAAACTAGGGAAACAATTTATCTCACAGGCCTGTCTGCTTTTTTCTTGTGTAGTTATATTTCTATAACTTTAAAAGGTTAAAACTAAAAGTAATTGAGTAAGTTTCTTGATTTGTGTATTGTGTATGAATGGGTAAAGTAGCAAAGGACAAGTGGGATAAGATAATCGAATATTTAACACACTCAGACCATGATCCCAGAAAGTATTAAACTTATTAAAAGGTTGTGATCAAGGTAAAGAATCTAATTATGATGTTAATAGAGCATCTTATTCGTTGAATATTATTGCAATAGTCACACAAAAACAACTTGATCCAGAAAATAAAGATAAGTCACTTACTCATATAATTAGACAATGGGTTAAATCAAAAGACTTCATACAATTTTATAATCTTATGAAAGAGTAGGAAAATATTACTTGGGATAAAAGTAAACTTGAAGATTATACAAAACAACTAAAGGACCTTTGGTATAGTAAATCACAATCTAAAAACAAAGAATATTTTAAAAGAATAGATGGATTTATAAAACTTAGAGTGAGTTTTAATAAAACAACTGGTGTAAATCTTTTAGAAAAAGATAAAAAAGTAAAAGAAGAATTAAGACCGAAAGCGAAAATAATTGAGAAAACTTTTGATAGAATAAAAAATAATAAACGACGATCCCGTATGGCTGTCTCTTAAAAACCCTTATTTATCAATGTAGTTGAAATAGTAAAAGTGAGAAGTTTGAATGAAATTACGAGTCAGCTACGAGTAAAAGCAATCTAAACCTTAATCAGCATTATAAATAAAGAGAAGTTGGAGAGTGGTAAGGGGTGTTCTGTTACCCGGTGCCCCAGACTGTGCTTCTATAATCCTTATTCTGCAACGATGTTGCTACAACCTAAAGCAGAAGTTTGAATGGGATTCTAATCCTAGTCTGATCAGATTATTTTTGTTAATGTGTGTTATGAAGAAAAATGGTTTCACACTAATAGAACTCTTAGTCGTGGTAGCTATCATCGGTATTCTTGCTGCAGTAGGTGTTACTGCTTATAGTGGGTATACGAGTGCTGCTAAAAAAGCAGCTGCTAAAGCAAATCAAAAAAATGTGGTCAGATGGTTGGCTGCAGAAGCACAAAAATGCCAGATTGGTTTCGAAAAAGTTTTAAATGACGAAGTTACATGTAGTTCAATTTCATCTTCAATAAGCTCAGGAGGAAACCCTGCTGGGAGCACTGTACTTGCAATAGAAAGAGCTTTAAAGGGAAAATTTAAAAACCCTTATGGAGCAAACTATGCAGGTTTTGGTGATGAAGGAGTTAAAGAGGGTGGTTGGGGCAATGAAAGAGACTTGGGTTATGTTTTATTAAATGCTGGTGGAGATACAGGTTTTTTTAGAGTAAGTGTCAGTGTGTGTTATCAATTACCTTGCAGTGGAGATAAATGGAGTAATCCAGGGGCAAATGTAATTGTTAATATTTATCATTGGTATCCCTAACAAATAGTAGAAGCTCTATATTTAATTGTTAATGCCGACCCTAGACCGACCATATTATTTTTGTTAAGGTTTAGTATGAAGCGAAATGGTTTCACCCTAATAGAACTCTTAGTCGTAGTAGCTATCATCGGTATCCTCGCTGCAGTAGGTGTAGTTGCTTATAATGGGTATACTAGTAGTGCTAAACAAAAAGTGGTTCAGCAAAATATTAAATCAATTTATAAATTATGGAGTGTAGAAAATGCCAGATGTTTAGCTATGGATAGTAGTGAACCAGTATTAAAAAGTTATACTGATAGAACTTCTATAGGTACTGCGCGTTGTGAATATATGAATCGTGGGCATGATGGATCAGTTAATATTATTCAAAATATATTTCTCCAGGGAGTTAATTTTAAAAACCCTTATGGAACCCATAACGATAATGGCTCTACAAATTGCAGTGATAAAGGAGGTCCAAATGGTGATGGAAATCTTGGGCATAATTTTATTTGCTATAACAGTTCAACGATGACGTTAAGAATTGCAGCATGCTTTAAAACACCATGTACCACTTCTTCTAATAGAGTTGAAAAGTTTATAAAGTTTGATACTTGGTAAATTTTTGACTCTGAGTGCGTCAATGGTGCGGTAAGATTATTTTCTGAACGTTATCTAAATCAAAAAAGTGTTACTGGGATTGGTTGCGGGGGACGGATTTGAACCGCCGACCTTCAGGTTATGAGCCTGACGAGCTACCAGACTGCTCCACCCCGCGGTATATTTAAATTCTATTTTTAAGCTTATTAAGCTTTTTAACTCTTTTAATATTTTCTTGTAAAATTCTTTTTTTCTTTTCAGAGGGTTTTTCGTAAACACTTTTTAGTTTTACCACTTTAAAAAAACCATCTCTTTGTAATTTTCTCTTAAGAACTCTAAGTGCTTGTTCAATATTGTTATCTTTGACTTCTATTTTCATAAATATTTTTTAAGAATGTTTAAGTACCATTATATAATTTTAGTGTCTATTAAAATTATTCAATGTTTGAAACTTCTCTTGTTAGTTTTGCTTTCTCTTTTTCTTTTTTCTCTCTTTTTATTCTTCTTTCAGCTTTTTCAATAGCTCCAATTAGATCCTTTTGAGAAAATAGTCCCAATGCTACAGGGTCTTTAGGGTTCAAATTATTATAATTCCAATAACTTTTATTTTTAATTCCAGTTACAGAGGCTTTGGTTATTCCAACTAGTTTTGCTATTTGTGAATCTTTTAACAATGAATGATGTTTGATTAGCCATAGAGCCGAATCTGGTTTATCTTGTCTTTTCGATAAAGGAATGTATTTCTTAATTTTTTTATCTTCAGTTGAAATTTCAATATCAGTATTTTTTATCTGTAATTCTTTATTTTCATCCTTTGATGCTAGTTCGATTTCTTCTCTAGTAAGTTGACCTGATATAATGGGATTATAAGCCATTATTCCTTTTGCAACTTCACCATCTGCAATACCTTGCACTTCAACCACATGTAAATTACAGAACTTAGAAATTTGCTTGAATGTAAGCGTTGTGTTTTCTACTAACCAAACAGCTGTTGCCATTGGCATTAATGGTACGTTTGACATTTAATCTTTCTTTTCTGATCTGAAGTTTTGGAATTTTTTATTAAATTTGCTTACACGACCCTTATCCATTAACTTTTGTTTTCCACCTGTCCAAGCAGCATGAGATTTTGGATCAATCTCTAGTTTTAAAACCTCTCCTTCTTTTCCCCAAGTTGATCTTGTTTCAAATTGAGTTCCATCAGTCATTTCAACTTTAATTGTATGGTAGCTTGGGTGTATATCTTTTTTCATATCGAGACTTATAGCAAAAGAATTTTATAAAACAATTAAAAGTTCTTTAATTTATCAAGCATTTTATCATTAATTGCCATGCTAGAAGCCCTTATTTTGATGCTTTTATTTTGTGAGAGATCAATTTCATTAATTAAGCCACCTGCCTCTTTTATTAATATTATACCAGCAGCTATATCCCACAAATTTAGATCATTTTGAAAATAACCATCAAATCTCCCAGCTGCAACGTAAGCAATATCAAGTGCCGCACTTCCAGACTTCCTTAAAGGCAAATCAACTTCATTTTTGGTAATACCGCCCGTAGCAAACAAGCAACTATTAAGCTCTCTTTTTTTTGATACTCTAATTCTTTGATTGTTAAAGAATGCGCCACTTTCTTTTTCAGCATAAAACATTTCATCTTTTATTGGGTCATAAATTAACCCCGATACTATTTCATCACCAGATTTTAAAGCAATTGATATTGCAAAATGAGGAATGCCATGCAAAAAATTTGTAGTGCCATCTATAGGATCTATTATCCATGTGTGTTCTTTATCTTTATTAGTTTCAGAACCATCTTCTTCACTAATAATAGAATAGTAGGGTCTTGCTTTTTTTAATTCTTCTATAATTATTTTCTCAGCTTTTAAATCTGCATTTGATACAAAATCAGTAGGTCCTTTTATTGAAACTTGTAGTTTTTCCACTTCTCCAAAATCTCTAATTAAAGCTCTAGATGCTTTTTCTGCGGCCTTTATCATGACATTTAGATTGGCTGATATTGATTGCATGTGATTTATATTTTTTTAATATATTCCACAGTTCTGGTATCAACTATGATCTTATCTCCACTTTCAATAAAAGGTGGGACTTGAATATTTATTCCATTATCTAAGGTTGCAGGCTTATAAGAAGATGAAACAGTTTGTCCTTTTAAAGCAACATCAGTTGTATCAATTGTGCATGTTACTTGATTGGGCAGTTCAACTGTTAAAGGTTTTTCATTATAAAAACTTATACTGACTTCTAAGTTTTCTGATAACATTTTGCCTTTTTCTCCAATTGTTTCTTTTTTAATATTTATTTGCTCGTAAGATTTTGGGTCCATGAAATAATAATCAGTTTCGTCACCATAAAGATAATTAAACTTTGTTTCATCTAATGAAGCTTTTTCAACAGATTCACTTGATCTAAATCTTTCATTTAATTTTGTATTTTTATTAACACTTTTCATCTCAACTTGAGCGAAAGCACCACCTTTGCCAGGTTTTACATGTTGTGTTTTTAAGACTTGCCAAAGATCATTTTTATATTCAATTAACATTCCAACTCTAATTTCACTTGCGTATAATTTCATTTTAATTTTTTAATAGCTTCTAATGGTTTGTATTTTTTATTATTCCAAATGTAGCCTGAAATAGCTAAAAAGTTAGCTTTATTCAATAAAAGTTTTTTATAATTATTAAGCTTTATGCCACCAATAGCTACAATTGGCAGTGATGTTATTTTTTTAACAGACTTTAATATTGTTAAACTAGATCTATGTCTAATTATCTTAGTTTTAGATGCGTAAAATGCTCCAAAAGCCAAATAATCAGCACCAGCCTTAATGGCACTCTTTGCTAACTTAATAGAATTATGACAAGTAACACCAATAATCTTGTTCTTTAATATCTTTCTGGCTTGTATCAAGTCCATATCTTTTTGACCTAAGTGACAACCATCAGCATTAAGTTTCTTAGCAAGCATGGGGTCATCGTTTATCAAAAATTTAACTTTGTATCTCTTACAAATTTGCTTGATTTTTTTTCCAATAATCAATTTATTTAGATTTGTTTCTTTTTTAAGTCTTAACTGGAAGAAGCTTACCTTCTCTGAATTTAATACTAAGGCTAAGTTGCTGTAAAAAGTTTCGTCCTTTATTTTATTGGGAGAAATTAAATAAACAAATTTCTTACTTCTTCTATTTGACTTCAAGCTCTGCTAACCATTTGCCTTGAGCTGCTAAAGTACACATATTAGCTCTGTGATTGAAAACCTTTTGAGTACCCTCAATATTTTTAATATTTTTTGACCAAAACTTAAGTGCACTTTGCTGTAAGGCTCTACCATATGAATATGTCATAATAAAATTTGTATCATTGTGCTTATTAATCATATTTAAGTTTTCTGTTGCCTCTATTTCAGTTTGGCCTCCAGATAAAAAAGCAATTCCAGGTACATCTACTGGTACATTTTCTTTAAGACATTTTAAAGTAAGTTTTGCAACCTGATCATTGGATATTTTTTTATCACAACTAGCCCCTGCTAAAATCATATTAGGTTTTAATATTATTCCACTTAAATCAATATTATGAATTATTAATTCATCAAAACATTTTTTTATAACTTCTGAAGTTTTATTAAAACAATCTTCAGCTGAGTGATTTCCATCCATTAAAACCTCTGGCTCTACTATTGGAACCATTCCACATTCCTGAACTAAAGCAGAATATCTTGCAAGCGCATGTGCATTCGAATGAATTGATAGTTTACTTGGGTATTTATTTGAAATATTATAAACACCTCTCCACTTTGTAAATCTTGCACCAAGTTTATAGTATTCTTTTAATCTTTCTCTTAAGCCATCTAAACCTTCAGTAATTTTTTCTTCGGGTGAGCCTGCTAAAATTTTTGCACCAGTATCCACTTTTATTCCTGGGATTGCTCCAGTTTCAGAAATTAACTCTGGAATAATCTTTTTAGAACTAGAGGTTTGATTTATCGTTTCATCATATAAAATAACACCACCAATAAAGTCTTTCATTCCTGCTGAAGAGAAAAGGGTCTCTCTGAATAGTAGTCTATTTTCAGGGCTAGAAGTAATATTGACCGACTCTAGTCTTTTTGTCATAGTTGCGTTGCTTTCATCTGCCGCAAGGATACCTTTGCCATCGGATAGTATTTTTAATGCAATTTTATTTAGTTCTGACATTTTAATTTAAAGCTTTTATACCAGGAAGTTCTTTTCCTTCAAGATATTCTAAAAAAGCTCCACCAGCAGTTGAAACAAAATTAAAGTTATTAATTGCACCAACACTATTTAATAAAGCAACAGTATCTCCACCACCAGCTACAGAATAAATGCTATTATCTTTATTCTTTTCAACAATTTTATTTGCGATTTCGATACTTCCTTTAGCAAAAGATGGATTCTCAAAGTAGCCAGCAGGACCATTCCATAGAATGGTGCTACTTCTTTCAATGATATCATTAATACTTTTTATTGATTTGGGACCAATGTCTAAAATTAATTCATCTGCAGAAACTTCATCTATTTTTTTTACTTCTGGTAATCCACTTAAATCCTTTCCAACAACTACATCTTGGGGGTAAAATATTTTACAATTTTCTTTTTTCGATAGAGAGAATATTTCTTGGATTATTTGATTACAATTATCTTCTTGTATAGATTTTCCAATTTCATGCCCTTTATACTTGATTACATTATTTGCCATACCACCAACAATTATAATATTATCAAACTTAGAAATTAAGTTTTTAATAATATTGATCTTAGTCGATATTTTAGAGCCACCAATAATACAGGTAATTGGTCTTTTAATTTCAGATGTAATTTTGGTTAAAGCTTCAATTTCTAAATTTAATTGAAGCCCTGCATATGAAGGGATAAATTTTGTAATTTCAAAAATTGAAGCATGAGCTCTGTGCGAGCATGAGAAGGCATCATTAACATAAATGTCAGCCAGACATGCTAGACGTTTTGCAAACTTGTTGTTATTTTTTTCTTCATCTTCATAAAATCTAAGATTTTCTAGCATTACAATTTTTTCACTCTCATCATTAAATAGATCTGTAGGTTTAATCTTTTTTAAATCTTCCGTGATAAGCTTTATGTTTTCCTTCAGTTTATTTTTTAATTCTTCACATATTGGTTTAAGAGAAAGTTTGTCTACAATTTTACCCTTTGGTCTCCCAACATGAGATAATATTATAACCTTAGCATTATTTCTTAACAAAAAGTTAATAGTAGGTAAAATTTTATCTATTCTAGTTGTGTCAGTAATTTTTCCATTATCTAATGGAACATTTAAATCTAACCTAAGTAATACTTTTTTTTGATTAAGATCAGGCTCGTCTTTTATATTTTTCATTAAGAGATTTCATGAAGGTGTTCTGCGATATCACACATTCTATTGGAAAAACCCCATTCATTATCGTACCAAGCTGAAATTTTTCCCATTTTATCTCCAACCACACTTGTTAAGGAAGCATCTATGGTTGCTGAAGCTGAGTTGTGATTAAAATCAATTGAAACTAATTTTTCTGTGGTAATTTCTAAAACTTTTTTTAATTGTTTTTTTGATGCAGCATTAAAAGCCTCATTAATTTTTTCTTTTGATATTTCTTTTTTTGTACAAAAAACAAGTTCTATTAGTGAAACATTGGGGGTTGGAACTCTCATAGCCACACCTTCAAGTCTTCCCTTTAAAGAAGGAATTATTTCACCTATAGCTTTTGAGGCTCCAGTAGATGTTGGTACAATTGACTGACTTGCAGATCTCGCTCTTCTTGGATCCTTATGTGAGTTATCTAAAATTCTCTGGTCACTAGTAAAGGCATGAATAGTAGTCATAAATCCTTTCTCAATTTCAAAACTTTCATTTAAAACATTGGCAACAGGGGCTAAGCAGTTAGTTGTACATGAAGCTGCTGAGATTATTTGATCATTTTTTGTGAGTATATTTTCATTTACACCATACACAATTGTTTTATCTGCATTTTTACATGGTGCTGACACAATAACTTTTTTTGCTCCACTCTTGATGTGAGCTAATAATTTTTCTTTAGAATTAAATTTTCCAGTACACTCAAAAACATAATCTACATCGAATTTTTTCCAGTTAATATTTTCAATATTAGATTCTTGAGAAAATGTAATTTTATTTTTATTTATAATTAAATGATTCTCATCAAAATCTAAATCAGCATTAAATTTTCCATGAATAGAATCATATTTTATTAAAGCACAACTTGTCTCAGAGTTAGACCTATTATTAATATGTTTAATTTCTATATTTTTGTTTTGGCTTTCAATAATTGCACGTATTACCATCCTACCAATTCTTCCCATTCCATTAATTCCAACTTTTAGTGTCATATTTAACCTTTAATTAGATTCTTTGTTTTTTTAGAAATATTTTCAACCGTCAACCCAAAGTACTTATAAATTTCTTTATAAGGTGCGCTTTTACCAAATGTATCGATTCCAAAGGTTAAACCTTCTGTTCCAACGTATTTTCTCCAGCAATCAGTTGATGCTGCTTCAATTGATATTTTGAACTTTGTTTCACTAAGAATTTTTTTCTTATATGATTTTGATTGTTGATCAAAAATATCTTGGCAAGGTACTGACACAACTTTAGAGTATATTCCATCTTTGGCCAATTTATGACTAGTCTCAATTGCCAAATTAACCTCAGAACCACTAGCAAATATTGTTAAATTTATTTTTTTATTAGTTCTTAAAATTTCGTAAGCACC
>Ga0307998_1002067_pt1 | contig 10470 bp, 11 predicted proteins | sample Davwhametageno37_FD_203147 | JGI IMG/M metagenome (GOLD analysis project Ga0307998, IMG submission 203147) | Marine microbial communities from Davis Island wharf, Antarctic Ocean - #37 | ecosystem: Environmental > Aquatic > Marine > Unclassified | place: Antarctic Ocean: Davis Island wharf...
TTTACCACCTGTAGATCGAGAACCAGGATCTTGTGAGTACAAAATAGCCTTTGAAGCAAAACTCAAACCCTTTTCTTCAACATCGTTTTTAAAATCTTTTAGCTTCTCAACAACTCGCTGAGTTTCTTCGTCTGTAACTTTGGGCTCAATTACAATTTGCGCTAATTCTATTTCAGTACCAAAAACAGGTAATTCTTCTTTTGGAATTTCATCGAAGAAGCTACGTACTTCTTCAGGAGTAATTTCAATTTTAGAAACAATATCGGATTGCATTAAAGAGGCTAGTTTTTGAAGTTTATTGATTTCAAAAAGTTGTTCTCTAAAAGAAAGTTCGTCAGATTTATTATAAAATTCGAGAACCTTTTCTATGCTTCCTAACTGTTCAGTAAAATATTCAATACTTTGATCTACGTAGCTATACACCTCAGAATCGCTGATCTCTAAACTATCTTGTACAGCATGATGAGCATAGAGTTTATCTTCCATTAGTTTTCCAAGAAGCTGGCAACGCTCAATACCATCAGTAGGAATCCCTTGTGATTTCATATCGACTAAAGTTTTGTCTATATCAGAATCTAAAATCACATAGTCGCCTACAACAGCAGAGACTCCGTCAATCTTGGTTCGTTTAAAACTACTCTTTATTTCCAGAGGCCCTTGAGCAAAAGTCTGAAAACTAAAAACAAAAGCTACTAGAAGTAGTATTGAGGTTTTAACGGTAGAATTGAAATTTCTTTGTTCGTATTGCATCTTGTAGTATTTCTTTATCAAATTGTTTAATAAAATCAAGTTTTCTTTTGTTGAAAACAATTTTACGAATTGTGTTTTCTATGGAAACCAAAGGAGCTACTTCGTTTCGTAAAATATAATTATTTACAAAAAGCAAATATACCTCGAAAGCATCCTCAACAAGAAAAAATTGTGATTTTTTTAAGTAGTCCTCAAAGTTATCTTCGTTAATTATTGGAAGTTTCCGAATTAATTCTCTCTTTGTAAGCCACAAAGAGTCTTTCAGCTCGTATGAATTGAATTGGAAAGTGAGAGAATCTAAAAAACGAATGTCTTCTTCTTGAAAACGAATCAGCTTATTTTTAATCTCTAACAAGTCTATATTTTCTGAAGGTAAAGCAATGTACCGGAGGTTGACCATAACTTCATTCAACCTAAAGTTGTTTTGGTTTTCTCTGTAATAATCTTCAACTTCAGTTTTACTTATGAGAGTATCAATATTCGATTTTACAATAAATTCCTTATAACTCCTACTCCACAGATCCGAACGGTATGAATTCACTAATTCGTCCATTTCTTTTTGAATTTCAATATCAAGATTAATGATTGCCTGATTAAATAGTAATTGTTTTCGTGCCCAATTATTAATGTAGTTTTCAGACTGAATAATACTGTCCGTTTTAGAAGAAAAAACAGTAATATTATCTCTAAGTTCAGAACGATATAAATAGGAATTGCCTGCGCGTGCAACAACAACATCTTGCTTTACATTATCGAACTGATCACAGCCAATAACTAAAAAGAAAAGTATTGCAACTGGCCCTATCCAATGTAAAAGAAGAGACTGTAGCTTGGTTCGAATAAATTGGCTTGTTTTTTGCATAAATTTGTTAAATGGTAACAACGAGAAAAAAAAAAAATATTGTGTTATTTGAGACCTTTTTATATTAAAATTCTTAATAACTTTATTATATTACTAGTAAACAGCATCTTAATTGTTGATAAATACTTTTTTATTAACAACAATATTAATAACTTGCAAGTATAATTCAAGGAATGAAAATCCGTACATATTATCTATTATTAATTTTATTTCTCGCTTTTCCTAAAGCGCACAGCAATTCCTCTCCTGTAACCACTTCTGCAAACTCTATTTCAACTCAATATATTGTAAAATTATTTTATAGCAATGGGCAAATCCAAATAGATGGATTGATGGGTACTGGATCAATTCAAATTTACAGCATCATAGGAAATGAGATTGCTCGGTTCTCTAACGAAACCTTAGCAAATTTCAAAAAGCCTGTTGCATTAGAATCAGGTAATATGTATATCGTACGTATTGAAACCGAAACCAACGTTAAAACCTACAAGTTAATCGCAAACTAGTCGATTAACTTGTAGGTTTTAACTCAATAAACATTACGGACTATAGTTTGGGGCTTCCTTGGTAATTTGAATATTATGCGGATGACTTTCTCTGATCCCAGAAGCTGTTAGTTGTACGAACTTCCCTTGATCTCTTAATTCATCAATGTTAGCAGTGCCACAATATCCCATTCCAGCTTTTAAACCTCCTAAAAATTGATGTATACTTTCTACAAGTTCTCCTTTGTAAGGTACGCGTCCAACAATACCCTCAGGTACTAATTTTTTGATGTCATCTTCAACATCTTGAAAATAACGATCCTTACTCCCTTTATTCATTGCTTCAACAGAACCCATCCCACGATAAGATTTAAATTTTCGACCTTCGAAAATGATAGTCTCTCCTGGTGATTCTTTTGTACCGGCCAATAAGCTTCCTAACATCACACAAGACGCTCCTGCAGCAATTGCCTTAGGGATATCGCCTGTATATCGTATACCTCCATCGGCTATAATCGGAACTCCACTACCCTTGATCGCTTCAGCTACTTGAAGAACAGCTGATAATTGCGGGTATCCAACTCCGGCTATAATACGCGTAGTACAAATAGATCCTGGACCAATACCAACTTTAACGGCATCAGCACCTAAATCAACTAAGTATTTTGCGGCGGCTCCTGTAGCTATATTACCAACTACTACATCCAGATCAGGAAATGAAGCTTTAACTTCTTTTAAAACCGAAGCAACGCCTTTAGTATGCCCGTGAGCCGTGTCAATTACAATTGCATCAACTCCTGCATTTACAAGAGCTTGAGTTCGCTCAACTGCGTCAGCAGTTACACCGACTGCGGCAGCAACACGAAGTCTTCCAAAAGCATCTTTATTAGCTATTGGTTTAGTGGTATGTTTTGTTATATCTCTGAATGTAATCAAACCAACTAGGTTTTTATTCTCATCGATTACAGGCAACTTTTCTATTTTATGCTTTTGTAAAATTTCTTCAGCATCGGACAACGAAGTTCCTTCCTTAACGGTGATCAGGTTTTTAGAAGTCATAACTTCCGTTATTGGTCGTTGATCGTTTTTCTCGAAACGCAAATCTCGATTCGTAACAATTCCACTCAATTTACCATGTTCATCTACAATTGGAATGCCACCAATCTTGTACTGGGTCATATTTCTATTTGCATCTGCAACTATTGCAGTTAGTGGAAGGACAACAGGGTCTAAAATCATTCCAGACTCTGAACGTTTCACCATCCGTACTTTGGCTGCCTGCTCTGCAATTGTCATATTTTTATGAAGAACACCAATCCCACCTTCTCTTGCCATAGCAATCGCCATTTGACTTTCTGTTACCGTATCCATGGCAGCAGAAACTACAGGAATGTTTAAAGGGATGTTTAAAGAAAACTTAGAATTGATTTTTACATCACGCGGTAAAACTTCTGAATATTCTGGTACGAGCAGAACATCATCGTATGTTAGACCTTGTTCGATAAATTTTGGATTGTTTGAAATCATAGCAACTGATTAAAAATTAGTTGCATGTAAAATTATGGAATAATACGCGTTAAACAGCACTATTATTGGGTTTTTATTTAAAAATATCCTTCAAAACAACAAAAAAAAACCAAAGACATAACTTAGCGTCATTAAAATTCCAGAAAATATAACAACATAAGAAAAGAATGAATAGCCAAGCCACAGCATATAAATCCCACCGAAAATAAGCAAGACGGAAACAAAAGGCTCAATGGTTAAAAAGATCTTGAGTTTGACGGATTGATCTGTTCCCCAAACGAGAATTCCTAACATGAAAAAATAAAAGAAATGGAAAGGATATGGGTGTGAATGATGGTCAACATCTCCCGTTTCCCTTTTTTAAACTTCATAGTTTCAGTTTCAGGTTTATCTTAATTCCAATTGTAATTTTCTGTAACTCCCTGAGGAGTGGCGCTCTCTGTTTGTCTTACAAAATTAAGTCCTGTTAAATAACCAACTGATAAGGCAACTAAAAACGCAAACAAAAACATTTTGATTGACTTTGGAAGCGTCGCGATATAGTTTGGAAACATCATTTAGGAGGGAGTTTCATTGTTAAACTCTTTTAAAGAATACAGAAAGTGGTTGATGGATGCAGTCATCGATTTAACAGAGATCGTAGCTCCGGAAATTGCTGTGATCTCTTCACCTTAAACAAGAACAGAATCTCTATTCTTCGATATGAATTGAGACAGCCAAAGCTTACTTACTATTTCTCCTCCATAATCTTCGCGATAAACCAATACTTTCGCTTTTCCAATTACAAGGTCTTTATCAAGTAATTCGAAGTACTTAAAACTGTCTGTTTTAATAGGAGCAGTTCAAATAAAGGCATAACCTTGAAGTACGTCTTGTTCATGTATTTCCTGAAATGTAATGGCTTGAAGAAAATTATTAGCTGGAATTTGAAAGGAATTTTCTTCCAAATTGAAAGTTTCAACTTTGAAAACATTCTTGATTTCTTTCTGCACTTTTTTATGAATTATTTTAGATATAGTATTAGCTGTGAGACGAATACAAAGCACTCATTAAAACAGTAACGGATAGACTCAAAAATGAAAGGAAATGGATCATGACTGTAAACATATTTTTGTTCCTTCTAAGGAACAATTTTATTTAAATTAATTTTAAATAAACTTTAAAACCAAACCCCTACTTCCATATTGAATTGCCCATATATGGAATCCGATGCACCGGTTGATTTCGATTGATAATCTACTTTGAAAACTGATCTAGGAGATAAGTGATACGACAGACCCGTAGTCCATTCTTTTCTGTGAAATACTGTATTTTGCCCCAAATCGCCTGCTTTTGCTGCGTGTGTACTGTAATATTTATAACGTACGAAGCCATCTAAACGTTGAATATTTGAAGAAGGGAGTAAATTATAATCAACTTAAAGATAATATCCGGAAATTTATTTTTCAAGATCCTTGCCTGTTAGCGTGTTGTATTGATCCGAATCTGAAAGGTTTGCTTGAATGGATTGACCACGTGCAGAAAACTTTCTTAATCGATATCGAGCATCTAATCCAACCTTTGAAACCCCTACCGTGCTTCCAAGTATACTAGCCTGATCATATGCAGATTGTGTTTTTCGAAATATCCAGAAAGCCCTAAACGAAGCCCAGGAATCCCGTGGTAATAAACTTTTGAAGAAAAGTTAAATTGATCCACTTTAGACTCTGCTCCTTTTTGGCGGCCACTTCTTAAACCATTACTTTCTTTTAATTTACCGCCAGCTCCATCGTTTGATAAAAATCCATTGAAAATATAATCTTGATAATGCAAAGTTAATGCATCCCATCGGCCCAAAGCTCCAATCCCAATCTCTCTCCAAGTAGTCAGTTCAATTGCATTATCAAGGCTTGGACGTTCCACACCATTAAAGGTTGTCGGTTCGTGAAATTCATTTATGATTCCCATTGGAACAAGCATTAATCAAGCTCTAAGGTTTAAACCATCAGTAAGGTTGTAATTAATAAAGGCTTGTTATACGTATACCTCTTTCATATGCTAAAATTCAATTTCTGTAATGAACTGAAGGCGTTCATTAAACTTATAACCAAATAAAAGAACCAAACGCTGTACATCTAATTCTCCATTAGCATTGTCAGGTTGGTTGTATAAAATTTCGCCATAACCTTGTAGTGAAACTCCCTGAGGAATTGCTTCAAAATTGGACATAATTCTTTGGTATCAATTGATCTGAATTGGTTTCATTGGAATAATATCTTGTTGTTTATTATGAAGTTGCGTTTATTGTGCAAAACCAAACAGAGTAATTAATGTTATTATTATTAAAAAAAATGCTCTCATTGTGTTTATTTAGATTATTTTTAAATAAAGATGTCAAGTGACTGATTGTATGAGTACTCAAACTTAATTGGGTTGATATTCAATGAGATTTTTTGCTGATTGAAGAAAGAAAGCAACTTCTCTGTTGGTAAATTTCCAGTCAAATCATCGGCAGCCATAGGGCAGCCACCAAACCCTTTTATTGCGCCATCAAATCGAATGCAGCCAGCATCATAAGCTGCCTTAATTTTAATAAAAGCATTCTGAGGCTGGGTATGAAAATGAGCACCAATTTCAATTTCTGGATACTGCACAATCGATGCTTTGAATATTTGAATGATATCAACTGCTTTTGCCGATCCTACAGTATCGGAAAGCGAAATGATTTGCACTCCTTTCTCAACCAAAAGATCAATCCAATTCATTACGATGGGAACTGACCACGGATCTCCGTAAGGATTTCCAAACCCCATTGATAAATAAACCACAAGTTTTTTGCCAGAACTTGAACAAACCTTTAGTAATTCATCAAGCAACACAAGTGCCTCTTGTTGATTTTTATGGGTATTTCGCATTTGAAAGTTCTCTGAAACTGAGAGCGGAAAACCTATATATGAAAGTGAATCGAACTTAACAGCCTCTAAAGCCCCTCTAAGATTAGCAACAATAACCAATAATTCTGATTTGCTTTCTGTAACATCAATATTACGAATAACCTCAGCAGTATCTCGCATTTGAGGAATTGCTTTAGGAGACACAAAACTACCGATGTCTATGACATCAAAACCAACTGCCAATAACGATTGTACATACTTGATTTTTGCCTCGGTAGGTATCCACTTCTTAATGCCTTGCATAGCATCTCGTGGACATTCAATAATAGTAGGCCTTTTCATGGGATAAAGATACGTTTTTGTCTATAATATAAGGTAGATAGCAATGCATATCAAAAGAACTCCTTGTCCAAAATTCATCCAGTAGGTTGTTTTATTATCGCTTAACATTGGATCAATAAGCCTAGCGGCGGCAATTGAAACGAATGTAAAAACTACTGCTGCTTGGAGCATAAACAACCCACCTAAAATAGCATATTGAGTTCTGTGAGAAAGTGTATCGTGAAACAAAAAACCAGGGAAGAAAAGCCAGAAAAATAAACTGACTTTGGGGTTTAATAAATTCATTAAAAGCCCTTTTTTGAAGATTGTAAAGAGTTCCTTTTCGATTAATTCTGTTTTATAAACTTCTGTTTTTAAATTATTTAAAGTTTGAATCGCAAGGTATAGAAAATAGAATGCTCCGCAAATTTTAATTACAACAATCAAATTGGGATACAGACCAATGAATTTACCCCACCCCAATACAAGAACTAAAGTGTGAAAGGGTAATCCACAAACCAAACCAGCGGCTAACATCAAAGCAGACTTTGATCCTTTGGTTAAACTTTCACTAAACACTAAAAGAATGTCTGGCCCAGGTGCTAGGGTCAGCATTATAGATGCCAATAAAAAAGAAAAAAGATCTTCCATAATAATTAAATTCAAAGGTCGATAATTTTTTCAAATAATAGGATTACAACTATCTTTACTCAAAATTATTAAATAGCAAAATGATTGACCGAATTGAAAATGAAATTGAGACTCTAAAAGTACAGTTAATCAACCACCCTTTGTACAAAATGATGAATAGCCAAGAAGATCTTCAAGTCTTTATGAAACATCATGTGTACGCCGTTTGGGATTTTATGTCTTTAGTCAAAAAGTTACAGTTAGATCTTACAACGACTACCCTACCCTGGATACCGAGTGCAATGCCTTCGGCAGGAAGGTTAATTAATGAGATTGTTTGGGGGGAAGAAACGGACATCAATAAAGATGGTGTACCAATGAGTCATTTTGAAATGTATCTCCAGTCCATGGAGCAAGTTGGTTCATCGACCAGCGCAATGAAACATTTCTTAAGTACGCTACATGAATCACCATCCGTTCAACAACACATAAAATCAGCTGAAATTCCAAACTACATAAAAGAATTTTTAAAATTCACCTTCGACGTTATTGAAACCAATAAAACGCATGTTGTTGCTGCTGTTTTTACTTTTGGTAGAGAAGATTTGATTCCCAACATGTTTATTGAAATGATCAAAAACATTAATAACAAATCTGACCTTGATTTAAGTCATTTGATTTATTACCTTGAACGACATATTGAAGTTGATTCCGGAGAACACGGTCCTATGGCTTTGAAGATGGTTCAAGAATTGTGTGGTGATGACCCCGTGAAATGGGAAGAGGCTCTTGTAGCTTCTAAAACTGCACTAAACCACAGAATTGCCCTGTGGGATGGGATCGCAGACTTAATTTCAAAACCAATAACCAAATGAATACTATGAAGAAAATTTATCTACTAGCATTTCTCCTATGTACCAGCTTAGGATTTGCACAAACACCAGCATCGAATGCATATGCATCGACCATTGAATCAGAAGATTTAAGACAATTATTATACGTTTATGCTTCTGACTTTTTTCAAGGAAGAGAAACAGGAACTCTGGGTCAAAAAAGAGCTGTTACCTTTTTAAAGGAGTTTTATGAATCTCAAGGGATTAAAGCGGGCGCTGGAAGTGAAGATTACTTTCAGAAAATGACTTTAAAAATCAAAGGAAAAAAAATTGATACAGAAAATGTTGTAGCTATCATTGAAGGATCTGAAAAACCAGATGAGTATCTGGTTATTTCTTCTCACCTAGATCATATTGGATTGCACGAAGGAGAGATCAACAACGGTGCTGATGATGATGGCTCTGGAACGGTAACCTTACTTGAAATTGCTGAAGCTTTTCAGAAAGCAGTTGCAGATGGGAAAGGTCCAAAAAGATCTATTATTTTCTTACACGTTACAGGGGAAGAAAAAGGACTTTTGGGTTCTGAATACTACGCAAAAAATCCTCTTTACCCTTTAGCTAATACCATTGCAAATTTAAATATCGATATGGTAGGTCGCACAGATCCAAAACGAGTAAACGATAACCCTAACTACATCTATTTAATAGGTTCAGATCGTTTGAGTACTGAGTTACATCTGATTTCTGAAGAAGTAAATAAAGCTACAGTAAACATTGATTTAGATTACACGTACAATGCACACGATGATCCAAATCGATTTTACTTCAGAAGTGATCACTATAATTTTGCGAAAAACAATATTCCTGTTATCTTTTATTTCAACGGCACACACGATGATTATCACAAGCCAACAGATACTGTTGAAAAAATTGAATTTGATTTGATGGAAACCAGAGCGCGATTAATTTTTGCTACTGCTTGGGAATTAGCCAACAGAGAAGAACGCATAAAACTTATTGAGGAATAACGTATTCCTGTTAAACTATAATTATGAAACATTATCTCCTACTGCCTTTATGTCTAATTAGTTTGCTCAGTTTTGGGCAAGAATTAGACAATCAATCAGATACTTTTGAAATCAAAGATTTTCAAAAAACAGATTCTATCGAAATCTATAAAGTAAAAAGGCTGTTCGTTGGAATAAAATTAGGGATCCCAAACATTGCGGGCTTATCTTTAGAAGGCGTATCCCCTTTTTTCGGAAACCGTATTGCTCCTTTTGTTGATTACAGCTCTTTTCCTGTAAATACAGTTGATACTGACATTGACTTAAAGTATGCAGAATTTGGTTCTAACTTTTACTTTGGAAACCAAGGAAAAGGAGTTTATGTTGGCATTGGTTTTGGAACCTTAAAGCCAGAGATTATATTCAAAGAACAAGAGTTCGAAGAGAATGGAAATCGAGGCACAGGGACTGCGGTTGTTTCAACACAGATAAAAACCACCAACCTAAAACTAGGAATCAAAACCGGAGGGCAAGTATACTTCCGTCTCGAAATAGGCTATGGAATTGGTGCCATTCCAAAAACTATTGAATTGAATGGTACGTTTACGTATACAGACGGCGATGGAAACACACAAACAGACACAGGAACTGAAACTGAAAATTTTCCAGCTATCCCAGGGGTGAGTACCAACGGAGTTTTAGTAGGTAATTTTGGCTTTGGTGTTTCCTTTTAATAAGTAGCCTGTTTAAATTATATCGCATTGAAAGCCCTTTTGAAAAGAATAAATTTTTTATTTAAACCAATAATAAGTGAAAATTAGACAACAAAAAACCCTCTATATAATAGAGGGTTTTTCATCTTATAGTACTTTACAGGGTGTGAGGAAAATAAAAGCTACCTTTTCAGGCAGCTTTTATAGAAATTAGTTACTCTTTATCTTTTGCTCTATCGTAGACATATAATTGTTTGATTTTTCCATCAACAATATTAACATCCAAAATAGAATGTATTGTTGTTGCAACACCATCTAGCGTATCGGTAACATCATTTCCAGTAGTTAGCCAGTTTTTATTCTCACCGTCTTTTTGTTCAACAGTATTGGTTGCCATCCAATTAACTTTCCACGTAGGATTACTAGAACCGAACCAAGCACTTAGAGCTATCTTATGAGCATCTCT
>Ga0307998_1002069_pt1 | contig 10454 bp, 11 predicted proteins | sample Davwhametageno37_FD_203147 | JGI IMG/M metagenome (GOLD analysis project Ga0307998, IMG submission 203147) | Marine microbial communities from Davis Island wharf, Antarctic Ocean - #37 | ecosystem: Environmental > Aquatic > Marine > Unclassified | place: Antarctic Ocean: Davis Island wharf...
ATGATGGTAATGGCGCGGCTAAAGATTTAGTTTATAACATTTCAAAAATAGATATGGTTGGCACGGCAGCGAATGTACGAATTGAACTTGATAACTGGAAGGGAGCTCGTTTTACTGATTTTCTTAATATGCTTAAAGTTGACGGTAAGTGGCAAGTGATGAACAAGGTCTTTTACCTTCACACATAACAAAATTAGTAGAATTTATAATACGCCTTAAGATTTAATTGCAACCATGACGAAGGATGTTCATCTTAATTTACTAAACTAAACTAAACTAAACTAAACTAAACTAAACTAAACTAAACTAAACTAAAATTATATAATGTACTGATTAATTGAGTACAGTTTGACTATATTAAACATTATAAAAAAATTGCTATGTTATTTATCATAAAGTTTCACAGTTGCTTTTAATAACCATTAATAAGCTACACTTTAACAAATTTTATACCCAGTTAATTTTGTTAGTGTTATATTGAATAATGTAAATTAATCTTATAATTTCGTAATTAGATACCTATGTATAAATGAAAAAAGGGAAAAAATGAAAGCAGTTATTCTTGCAGGCGGTTTAGGAACCCGGATTTCTGAAGAAACCACTTATAGGCCAAAGCCAATGGTAGAAATTGGGAGTTTTCCGGTTCTTTGGCACATTATGAAAATATATTCACATTATGGAATAACTGATTTTATTATTTGTTGTGGGTATAAGGGGTACATGATTAAAGAATATTTTTCAAATTACTTCCTACATACATCAGATGTATCATTTAATTTTAAATCTAACGAACATAAATATTATCGAACTAAGGCTGAGCCATGGAATGTTGTTTGTGTTGACACCGGTGATGAAACAATGACAGGTGGAAGAATTGAGAAGATTAAAGACTATTTAGGTGACGATGAAACTTTCTGTTTGACTTATGGTGATGGTGTATCTGATATTAATATCAATGATTTGATAAAATTCCATAAAGAGCATAAACGCTTAGCAACAGTATCAGCTAGTATTGCTCCTGTAAGATTTGGAGCGCTATCAATAGATAATGATGGCATAGTAAATAAATTCATAGAGAAACCTAAAGATGTAAATAATTATGTTAATGGTGGTTTTTTTGTCCTTTCAAAAAAAGTAATTAATCTAATAAAAGACCAAGAAACAGTATGGGAAAAAGAACCATTAGAAAATCTCACAAAAAATAAGCAATTAGTAGCATTTAGGCATAATGGGTTTTGGCAACCTATGGATACATTAAGGGAAAAAAATTACTTAGAAGATTTATGGGCTACTGGAAATGCCCCATGGAAAGTCTGGAATGAATAAAGATTTTTGGAGTAATAAGAATGTATTTATTACTGGGCATACTGGATTTAAAGGGAGTTGGTTGTCTATCTGGTTAGCTGAGCTTGGTGCTAATGTAACAGGCTATTCATTACCCCCAGGAACTAGCCCAAGTATGTTTGTATCACTTGGTCTTGAAAAAAAAATAAAAACAATTTTTGGCGATATAAGAGATTATAAAAAATTAAAAAACCATATTATTTCAGCTAAGCCAGAAATTATTATCCATATGGCTGCACAAGCACTTGTTTTAGATTCGTATGAAAATCCAATCGAGACATTTGAAACTAATTTGATGGGCACTGTTAATATTCTAGATGCAATAAGAGACAGTTCATCAGTAAAAGTTTTTATTAATGTTACAAGTGACAAATGCTATGAAAATAAAGAAAAGTTAAATGCTTTTAAGGAGGATGATGCTATGGGTGGGGCAGATCCTTATAGCGCTAGTAAGTCATGTTCTGAATTAATTACAACTTCTTATAGAACTTCTTTTTTTAATGAAAGTGTTAATATTGCGACCGCAAGAGCAGGGAATGTTATTGGCGGAGGAGACTGGGCTGCTAATAGAATTATTCCAGATTTTATAAAAAAGATAAATCAGAATCAAAAAATAGCTATTAGAAACCCAACAGCAATTAGACCATGGCAATTTGTCCTTGAACCACTGAATGGATATTTAATCTTAGCAGAAAAACTTTTTCTAAAAGGTTCCAGTTATGCAGAAGCATGGAATTTCGGCCCAGATAGTCAAGATGATAAAACTGTTGAATGGCTTATTTCTGAGTTTGATAAAGAATATATAGGGGGAGGTAACGTCGAAATAGCCGAAAATAGTGGCTTACCTCAAGAGGCAAACTATCTCAAGCTAGATTGTTCAAAATCTAGGAAAAGATTAAATTGGAACCCAAAGCTTGATATTGAAAAGACTATTTCAATGACATCTGCTTGGTATAAAAATTTTTATAAAGAAGATCAGGATATGTATTCATTAACTGTTGATCAAATCAATCAATTCAATTCATTATAGAAAGATAAATTATGGAAAATATTTCTTATGCAAAAACTGTTTACGGTCAAGAGGAGATAGACGCAGTTGTTAAATGCCTTAACGAGTCTACTCAAATGGGTAATTATTCAAGAAAGTTTGAAAACGAAATTGCCAAGTTATTTGATAAAAAAGAATGTTTGTATGTTAATTCTGGCTCGTCAGCATTATTTATAGGTATTGAGTCATTTGATTTTCCTGATGGAGGTGAGGTTATAACTCCCGCCCTCACGTTTGGCACATCTGTTGGATGTTTGATAAAGAACAACCTAGTTCCTGTTTTCGTTGATGTTGAGCCTTTGACCTATTGTATCGATGCAAAAGGCATTGAAAAGCTAATAAATAACAAGACGGTTGCAATTTTAGCTCCAAACCTTATGGGCAATCTTTGTGATTGGCCACAAATTAGACAAATTGCAGATAAATATAATCTCACTGTTATAGAAGATTCAGCGGATACCTTAGGAGCAACAATTGATGGTAAAAGCTCAGGATCATATTCAGACATGTCAATTACTAGCTTTTATGGCTCTCATATAATAAATTGTGCTGGAAATGGTGGCGCACTTCTATTAAATGATAAAAAGATAATAGAAAAAGCTAAATTATTAAGATCTTGGGGGCGAAGCTCTTCATTGTTTGATGAGAAAAGTGAAGCTATTGAAAATAGATTTGACGTTAATTTAGATGGGATTGACTATGATGCAAAGTTTGTTTTTGAGGCAGTTGGTTACAATGTAGAAGGTAGTGAGATTGGAGCAGCTTTTGGGCTAGAGCAATTAAAAAAATTAAAGAAAAATATCACAACTAGAAAAAATAACTTTGAAAGGCAATGTAATTTTTTTGAACAACACAAAAAATATTTTAGTAACCCAGTTGAGACGGATAATATCAATACTGCATGGCTTGCATTTCCAATATTAATAAATGAAAATGCACCATTTACTAGAAAAGATTTTCAAATATACTTAGAAAAAAGGAATATACAGACAAGGGTTGTCTTTACAGGAAATATTATAAGGCAGCCAATGATGAAGGGTGCTAAGTATAGAGTATCAGAAGATGGGTACCCAAATGCTGATGCAATTATGGAGAGAGGTGTTTTATTACCACTTCACCACGGCTTAAAAGACAGCATGTTTGAAAGACTGCATGCAACTATTAATGAATTTATAGAATCCTTTAAATAACTAATACCCATTTAAATCTCAAATTATTTTATTTAAAAATTTAATTATCTCATTAGATTCGTAAAGCCATTCTGTTTTAGAATTAATCTTATCTATCCTTAAGCATGGTACTTTATGTTTTCCGCCTCCATTAACTAATTCTGCTTTATAATCATTATTGTTTTTTGCATCTTTGATATTTATTTTGAGACTATTTTTCCATATGAATCTTCTTACTTTTACACAAAATGGACAGGCCTCAAATTGATAAATTGTTAAATATTTTGTTATTTTATCGATCTTACTTTGAGTAAACTTTTCTCTAAATATTGGTTTAGGTAGCGTAAGTAAATTTATAAATAGAATCAATCTTCCTACAAACCATCTTATTGCACTCATAATATTTCCTTAATTTTTATAGGTATTTATTCGATTAATCACAGAGTTAGTAGCTTTAAAACTATCTCAACAACTTAATTTTATGTAAATTATACTTATTTAATATTATAATTATAATGCTTTCCAGATTTTTTTTAAGTTATAATTTTAAATTAAATAATTTAATTTACAGAATATGATAAACAGAGACGCTCGAACACATACCGAAATTCAGGCCCATATGGCAAAAGCTAAGTCTAGTGTCAATGTTGGTATGCCCTTTACCGTAGATGAATATTGCTGTTTAATTTGTAATGCATATTTCACAAATAAAATTTTCCAAGATGATTTACCAGTTATTGAAGATTTAATCCAATTCTTTAGGCATTTGGCTAGTCTTGACAACGTAGCTTCGCTTCAGAAAATTTTATCTGATACAAATAATTTAAAAAAAAATATGCAAGACCTTTCTTTGGCAAATGATTTCCAACCAGTCTTACAAGATGAAGTTAAAAATAAACTAAGAAGTCTTCACAAGCTGAAAATAAATAAGGATAGTCGTGTTAAAACCATTTTAGGCGAGGATAACGATAATTTTTATGCAAAATATTCTCGGGATCTAGACAGTAATTGGATTAGAAATTCGCAGAGGTTTGCTAGTTTAAACTTAATAAAAAAATCAAGAATATTAGATATTGGCTCTGGTTTTGGCTTTTTTTCCAAAATTGCTACATTCAATGGTCACGAGGTTGACTCATTAGATATGCCTAATGCTAGTCCGATCCTTAAAGCAGGAGCGAAACTATTAAATGTAAGATTGCATGAGTTTACAATTAAGAAAAAAACACCACTATTAAAATTTAAACATAAATTTGATGTGGTTACGGCTTTTCAAATTGTTTTCAATGAGCATACGTCTAAGGATCTTTGGAATGTTGATGATTGGAAATATTTTCTTTTGGACATACACGATAATATTTTAGATGATGACGGATCTATTGTTTTAGTATTTAATATGGAACACAAGAAAAAAATACCAATAAAAATTGATGGTGAAATTTTACCGTTGGGTAGTAAAGAATTAGAAGAGTTTTTTAATCCTTTCTTTATTGCAATACCAGGTATGCACCGTTCCAACAACAAAGTGTCGGCTGTACTAACAAAAAATAATATCAAAATGGCTTGTCAATCCAATGTGTTTAAAAAACGAAGTTATTCTATAGGTATTAAAGCTAGTAAGTATGGAGCCTAAATTTTATATAGATTATCCTCAGGAAAAAATCAAACAAGGGGCAAATCTTTATCAGTGTTCAATTTGTAAAGAAAAAGCACTGACAATTAATGGTCTATTAGACAATCACAAAGCTAGTTGCATTTACCGGATTGACAAAGAGAAGCTTTTGAGTGGAAAAAAATAATCAGGATTGCTTAGAGGCAATTGAATTTGCTTTAAGTGAGCAATGGGATGCTGCCCACAAGATAGTTCAAGAAATAAGTACGCCGAATGCTCAATGGATTCATGCAGTGTTACATAAAATTGAAGGAGATGAGAGTAATAGTCGATATTGGTATTCTCGCTCAAGTATTGAGGTCTACGAATCCTATCTGGATTCAACTCAAGAATTAAAAGCGATTAAAGAGCTGTTAATATAAGGTTTAACCTTTCCAAAATAAGTCCACATATTCATTCACTGGTAAAGTTTCCAATCTTGACTGATCAAGACTCATATTAAAAGTATATTAATTTATTTCTTTATTTTATTTAAGGCTAAATACTATTAGATAAGATAAATATTATAATTACCAATATAATCAATAACTTAAATAATTATTTAGTATCTATTTTTTATATGAAAGGTAGTTGATTTATTATTGAGTCTTATATAAGATATATATAAGTTAATAATAAAATTTCAAGGATATATTTGATGGACCCTCTCTATATACAAGTAAAAAAAAGAATTACTGAAAGCTTGGTCAGTGCTGAATGGGGCCCTGGGCAAACTATCCCAAGCGAGATGGAGCTTGCAAAAAAATATAATGTGAGTCAAGGGACTGTTAGAAAAGCGATTGATGATTTGGCTGCAGATAAAATTCTTATCAGGAAGCAAGGTAAAGGTACTTTTGTTTTAACGCATAACGAAGAAAATATCCAATTACGATTCTTAAGACTCACTGAAAAATCAGGGAAGAAAGAAAAGTTAGAAAATAAGTTAATTTCTTTCGAGAGGGAGAAGGCAAGCAATCAAATTGCAAAAGCTTTGGGCATCAATACTTCATCAACCCTTATTTCAATAAAAAGATTACTTACTTTTAATGGGAAACCACTCATTTTAGACTTTATTAAGATTCCATCAGTTTTTTTTCGTGGGCTGACATCTGAAAAGGTTGTTGAAAAAAAAGGGTCGATGTATCGGATGTATGAAACTGATTTCGGCATTCAGATGTTACATGCAGATGAAAAAATTAAGGCTGTTGCAGCTAACAAAGAATCTTCATCAATCCTTAATATATCTGAGGGCTCGCCATTATTAAGTGTTGAACGACTGTCATACACTTATGATGATAAGCCTATAGAGTGGAGATTAGGTTTATGTGTAACCCTCGATCATTATTATAAAACAGAACTCGAATAGGAATAAAATGAATAAAAAAATAAAAGACGCGCTTGATTATCATGAATTTCCATTCCCCGGAAAACTATCAGTAAACCCTTCTAAACCTTGTGATACAGCAGATGATTTGGCATTAGCCTACACTCCAGGCGTAGCGGAACCAGTTCTTGCAATTGCAAAAGATCCATCCAATGCTTATCGATATACTAATAAAGGTAATTTAGTAGCCGTTATAACTGACGGCTCAGCTGTTCTAGGCCTCGGTAATGTAGGAGCTTTAGCGGGAAAGCCAGTAATGGAGGGTAAGGGCGTATTGTTTAAGAGATTTGCTGATATTGATGTTTATGATATTGAGATTGACTGCTCTGACCCAGATGAGTTTATTCAAACAGTTGTCAATATTGCCCCTACTTTTGGAGGCATTAATCTGGAAGATATTGCAGCTCCTCATTGCTTTTATATTGAATCAGAATTGAAAAGGCGACTAGACATCCCTGTTTTTCATGATGACCAGCATGGAACAGCAGTAATTGTGGCTGCTGGATTAATTAATGCCCTTGAAATTCAGAAGAAAAATCTATCAGAAGTTAACATCGTATTTTTAGGTGCTGGGGCAGCCGGATGCTCTTGTGCTCGATTGCTTAAACTAATGGGTGCCAAAAAAATTGTAATGGTAGATCGAAAAGGAGTTTTAAACAAAAGAAGAGATGATTTAAATAAATATAATCAAGATCTTGCAATAGAATCAAAATGTAGTACATTAGAAGAAGTAATGATTAATTCAGATGTATTCATTGGGGTTTCTGGTGCCAACCTTCTTTCGCCTAATTTAATCTCTAAAATGAATCAAAATCCCATTATTTTTGCCCTTGCCAACCCAAACCCAGAAATCTTACCTGATGAAGCTCACGCAGTTCGAGATGATATTGTTATGGCAACTGGACGATCAGATTTTCCAAACCAGGTTAATAATGTTTTAGGTTTCCCCTTTCTATTTAGAGGGGCATTAGACGCTAAAGCAAAAGAGATTACCAATGATATGTTAATTGCTGCCGCAATTTCTTTGGCCACCCTTGCTAAGGAAGAAGTTCCGCAAGTAGTTTTGGATGCATATGGGGTTAAATCTATGTCTTTTGGAAGAGAATATTTTATTCCTAAACCTTTTGATCCAAGACTTCTTGATTGGGTTGCAAAAGCTGTAAGAGAAGCGGCCTAATTTTGGTTTCTAAACAAATTAAAAATTTAAATCTTTTTTCAATTAGACTTCCTTTGCCCGCACTGGTGTCAATTCTGCATCGATTGAGTGGCGTTCTATTGTTCTTATTAATGCCTTTTCTTACATGGGCTTTTTGCAACTCAATATCATCAGACTTAAATTTTAACAAGACAGCACTTATCTTGAATGCGTGGCCGGTAATAATTATTCAAGCATTTTTTATTTGGGCTTTAATTCATCATTTAATGGCTGGTTTACGACATTTATTATTGGATTTACAAATTGGTAATGATTTAATTGTAGCTAGATTTAGCAGTAAAACTGTTTTATCGATCAGTTTTTTATTAACAGCTATTGTGGTTTATTGGGTATGAATATTAAATGGATAAAAGAACCTTTTGGAGGAATGACCCAATGGGTATATCAGAGATTCACAGCTTTATTCATGGTCGTTTATCTCTTGGGCATGGGTATTTTAATTTTAAATCACCCTGTTTTTGACTATACAGGCTGGATTTCTATGTTTGATATTTGGTTAGTACGCTTTGGAACTTTAATATTCTTTTATGTAATGTTTTTTCATGCCTGGATTGGCATACTCCATGTCACAGAGGACTATATCAAAAATTTTACTATGCGCAGAGTAGTCAATTTTTGTTTCTTAATGATGATAACTTCCCAGCTTTTAATTTTAAGCTTTTATTTAATTAAATGAGGCTAGCTTGATGCTTAAACATTTTACTTTTGATTCAGTCATTCTTGGAGGAGGCGGATCAGGGCTAACTTCAGCAATTCAACTTTCTAAAGCGGGGCAAGATGTCGCAGTTATTTCAAAAGTTTTTCCAACGCGCTCGCATACTGTTGCAGCTCAGGGAGGCATCGCAGCAGCTTTAGCAAATGTATCTGAAGATAAATGGCTTTGGCATATGTACGATACTGTGAAAGGATCAGACTATTTAGGCGATCAAGATGCAATTGAATTTATGTGTAAAAATGCTGCTGAGGCAATCTATGAGCTTGAGCATATGGGTATGCCTTTCGATAGGAATGACGATGGTAGGATTTATCAAAGACCTTTTGGCGGGATGACTAAGAACTTTGGTGAATCATCAATATCTAGAACTTGTGCTGTTGCAGACAGAACTGGCCATGCAATGCTTCATACTTTGTATCAAAAAAATATTGAGCTTGAGACGAAATTTTTTGTTGAATGGATTGGTTTAGATTTAATTCGAAATCAAGAAGGAGCAGTATTAGGAATCGTGGCGCTCGAACTTAATACGGGAGATCTAGCCATTTTTCATGCTAAAAATACCATTTTGGCAACTGGCGGGGCCGGACGTATTTTTCAAGCTAGTACCAATGCATATATCAATACGGGAGATGGATTAGGTATGGCTGCGCGCGCAAATATTGCATTAGAAGATATGGAGTTTTGGCAATTTCATCCGACGGGAATTTTAGGTGTTGGTGTTTTGATTACTGAAGGTGTTAGGGGTGAGGGTGGTTATTTAGTAAATTCAAATGGTGAGCGATTTATGAATAAATATGCTCCGAAAGCTAAAGACCTTGCTAGTCGCGATGTCATATCTAGAGCAATTGCTACCGAAGTTAATGAAGGGAGGGGTATAGGTCAAAATAAAGACGGTGTTTATTTAACATTATCTCATTTAGGCGAGTCACTAATAAATGAAAAGTTACCTGGCATTCGTGAAACTGCAATTAAATTTGCTAATGTCGATCCTGTTACCGACCCTATACCAGTTATGCCGACTGTTCATTATATGATGGGAGGCATACCTACAAATCTTGATGGACAAGTAAGGGATACAGCTAATGGATCTATTGTGGATGGCTTGTATGCCGTTGGAGAATGTGCATGTGTATCTGTACATGGTGCAAATCGTTTAGGATCAAATTCTTTATTAGATTTGGTGGTATTTGGAAGAGCGGTAGGTTTAAATATTATTAAACATTCAAAAAATCAAAAACATAAGACATTGCCTAAAAATGCCGCAGAATTTACTTTAGATCGATTAGAGAAGTTAGATCAAAACATTGATGGTGAGAGTCCAAAAGAGGTAGGTGATGAATTAAGGCAGGTCATGCAGAACCATTGTGGCGTTTTTCGATTTCCAGAGTTGCTAGAAAAAGGGCTAAGGGAGATTCAAAATTTAAGAAAAAAAACTAATAATCTAGAAATTAAAGATAAGTCAAAAGTTTTTAATACTGCTAGAACAGAGGCATTAGAGATTTCTAATTTAATCGAAGTAGCCGAAGCAACTATGAGTTCAGCACTTGCCCGACAAGAAAGTCGAGGCGCACATTCAAGGTTTGATTTTCCAAATCGTGATGATCAAAATTGGCTCAAGCATTCACTATATAATTCTATTGAAAAAACTATGTCATTTAGACCGGTAAACTTAAAGCCACTAACGGTCGAATCATTCCCACCAAAGGCAAGAGTGTATTAAACATAATATGAAAATTTCAATCTATCGATTTAACCCTGACGAAGATAAAAAGCCATATATGCAAAGTTATGATTTTGAGCCTTCGGAAACAGATGTGATGCTTCTGGATGTTCTAATTAGAATTAAAGGTATAGATGATTCTTTGTCAATGAGGATGTCATGTAGAGAGGGCGTTTGTGGCTCGGATGCAATGAATATTAATGGTAAGAA
>Ga0307998_1002070_pt1 | contig 10453 bp, 8 predicted proteins | sample Davwhametageno37_FD_203147 | JGI IMG/M metagenome (GOLD analysis project Ga0307998, IMG submission 203147) | Marine microbial communities from Davis Island wharf, Antarctic Ocean - #37 | ecosystem: Environmental > Aquatic > Marine > Unclassified | place: Antarctic Ocean: Davis Island wharf...
TGGAATGTTTTGAACATCATAAACAATTCCTAATTTCTCATCAACCAGACTTGGAACACCAATTCCTATTCCAACAACACTTTTATCCAATAATTTAGAAATTAATTCTTTAATTACATCAATTATTTCTTTTTCACTTCCTTTATTGGGGACTAGCGAATGAGCATAAGTTTGACATGACTCTCCAACTATTTTTGCAGCTCTTACTTTTGTTCCACCAAGATCTATTCCAATGTAAGACATGAAATTATTTTACGATGTTTTATTATTAATAAGAGGTTTTGCCCAGAACCCAATTGAGAGAATGAAAAGTAATGTTGGAATTAAAAACAACATTCCAGTCTTTAACCCAAAAACATCCCCAATTGCTCCAACTACAAATGGCACAAATGCACCGCCAATAATTCCAGTAACTAAAATACCTGATAATGAGCCATGATTATCTAAAACAGAATTTAAAGCCAAAGAAATTATAATTGACCACATGGTAGCAATAAAAAATCCAATTACAGGAAATGCAATTAATGCTTGTTGGCTTGTTCCAAAAAGAGCTGCCAAAAGTGCTATTATAGAAATAAGTGAACTAAAAATAAGAACTTTTCGGCTATCTAAAAACTTAAGTAATACGAGCCCTAAAAGGGTGCCTAATGTCATCATACCCCAAAAATTTGAAATTGTTTTAGCTCCTTGAACTTGTGGATTTATATTATGATATATCTCTAAAAATTGCGAAATCCAGTTAGCAATACCTTGTTCGGTTCCTACATAACAAAAGATGGCCAAAAAATATAACAAAACCATTGGATTTTTTAATAAAACTAAATGAGTTTGAATAGCTCCAGCTTTTTCATCTTCTTTTTTTTCAACAAGGGGTAATTTGGAAAGGAATATTATAATTACCATTATAAATGATATTATGGCAAAAATCCAATAAAGAGAGATCCATTCCATTTTAGGAATTTTCACAGTATTTAAAAGTCTAATTATCCAATTATCTGATTGAGCTTGATCTGTTACATTGTTAATTATATAAGAATATATCAATGGACTTATAAAGGATGCTAATCCAAAAAATAATTGACCTAATACAGAATTAAAAGCAAACTCTTTCTCACCTCCTATTGTTCTAAGAAGTGGATTTATAGCTACTTGAAGCATAGCCATTCCAGTTCCAATCAAAAAAAGAGAAACAAGATAAAATGAATAAGTCCCCGTATATGCAAATAAAAATGCTCCAAATGAGGATATTAAAAATGCAATTATCATTATCCTTTTTTCTCCAAAAGTTTCAATTAAGAAACCTGATGGAATTGACATTACACCATAGGCTACAAAAAAAGAAAATGGAATAAAAGAAGCCATTTTAAGGCTTAGCCCAAAGCTTTTTATTATGTCAGGGACTAAGGGACCTATGATGTTGGTCAAGAATGAAATAACAAAAAAGATTATAAGTATTAGACTTATAAGAAATGGATTTTTTTTCATGTTGTTTTATTTTTATTTTTTTTACTGAGTATTCAATTCCCATCTAACCTGAAAAAATATATTCTTATGCATAGTATTTAAAAGTATATAATTATAATCAATCTATTGATAGCTTTAAACATGAATATATAAAATCTCCTAAACTTAATTAGAGGGTTTAAATAATATATCCAATAATTAAGTTTAAGGGGTTTTTATATCTTGTAATTTCTTAAAACTACAATAATGAAAAAGTTTTTAATATTTTTTGGATTGATTTTTTATTTCTGTCCTGCTCAAAACTTAAAAGTAAATAAAGATAGACTTGAATCAAGCTGGAAAGAATTAAAGAATTTTGGAGTTAATCGATCTACAAATGGAAATAATCGAATTGCTTTCAGTGAATATAATATTGAAGCATTGGATTATTTAGAAAAAAAACTAAATCGAATGGGTTTAGAAACTAATAGAGATGCAGCAGGAAATTTAATAGCTTTAAAAAAAGGAAAAAACAACAATCTTAAACCAATTGCTTTTGGTTCGCACATTGACGCTGTTCCTAATGGTGGTCACTATGATGGACAAGTTGGAGTATTAGGAGCAATCGAATGTCTTGAAGTAATTATCGAAAATAAAATCATTACATCTCATCCGCTAGAACTTATAATTTTTTCAAATGAAGAAGGAGGTGTATTTGGATCAAGAGCCATTGCAGGATCTCTAACTAATGAATCACTAAAAGTGATTACAGCATCGGGTTTAACTAATTCTGAGGGTATAAAAAAACTTGGTGGTGATCCAAATAATTTACTTAAAACAAAAAGAGAATTTCAAAGTTTACATGCATTTATTGAACTTCATATAGAACAAGGAAGTATTCTTTATGATGAAAAAATTGATATAGGAATTGTCGAAGGTATTGTAGGTATAAGATGGTGGGATGTTCAAATAATGGGCTTTTCTAATCATGCAGGTACTACTCCTATGAACAAAAGAAAAGACGCCATGTTAGCAGCAGCTCAATTTATTTTAGGAGTTAATGAAATTGTTAAATCAATTCCAGGAACTCAGGTTGGAACAGTTGGTAGAATTAAATCTTTTCCTGGTGTTCCAAATGTTATTCCAGGAAAGATCATTTTAAGTCTAGAATTAAGAGATTTAAACGAAAATAAATTGGACAGTATTTTTAATTTAATTGAAAATAATGCAAAAAAAATCGCAAAAGAAACAGGGACTAGCTTTTCCTTTAACTCTATTCCTATTGGTAAATCTGCTTTTACAGATACTATTATTCAAAAAATAATTAAAGATCAAGCTGTTGAACTCAATCTAAAAACAAAACTTATGCCTAGTGGTGCTGGGCATGATGCTCAAGAAATGATTCATGTAGCACCAACAGGTATGATTTTTATTCCAAGCAAAAATGGAATTTCTCATTCTCCCGAAGAGTTTTCATCAATAAACGATATGAAAAACGGTACTCAACTTCTGTTAAGAACGATTTTAAAAATAGACAAAATAGATTTATAAATATTTTCCACACACTATTTTTATAATATTATAAAAGGTCTTTATAACACTAAATAAAAAATTTAAAAATATTATAGAGTTTGGACTTTGTTCAATTCTCCTTTAAATATTTATTTATCTTCCCAATAATCATAGACTACAAAATTTGATATATAATCATCCCAATATTTTTTACCAAATTCTAAATGCTTAGGGTGAGGTAAGTAAATTGAATCTCTGTCATATTCAGAGTTAAACTTCATTGAAAGAGCATACATAAACCCTCTATCAAATCCCTCATGAGAAATATTTTTAGAGAATAAAAGGTCCTCAACGACATTAATGGAATTTAAAAATTTATATGCTTCATTTTCAAAAATTGCAGGGCTAACATTATCTTTAAATTTCAATAAAACAAGATGAATTAGTTCTTTATTTTCTTTGCTATTTTTGTTTTTTTTCTGTGCAAATCCCAACATAGGAATAAGTAGAGAAATTATAATAAATTTCTTCATGTAACTAAAATATAAAAAATCTAAAGTAAATTAAAAATTTAGGTTAATCATTTACCAACTATTTAATCAATCGATTAATTTTTTTGTTTGGATCACTTGGTCTTCTTTTAGGTAAAAATCTAAAAATTTTTTGATTTTACTATATCCTTCAAGCTGATTTTCTCTCTTTCTGAATCCATGACCTTCATCTTCAAAAACAATATATTCTACTGGCACTTCATTCTTTTTCATGGCATCAACAATTTCATCAGATTCAACTTGCAGTACTCTTGGATCATTTGCTCCTTGAAGAACTAGAACGGGATTTTTTATATTTCGTGAATGGAAAAGAGGTGAAATGCTTTTAAGCCTAATTGAATCTGCTGAAAAAGGGTCACCTATTTCGTTATAAAGAGCATTTCGGCTAGCTTCCCAATAAGGAGGTATCGATTTTAAAGTTCTAATCCAATTTGTTACTCCAAAAATATTTACACCTACTTTAAATTCTTCAGGAGTGAATGTCATAGCTGCCATTGTCATATATCCACCGTAACTTCCACCGATAATTCCAATTCTATCTCCATCAATATAATTTAATTTTTGTAAATATTTTTTACCCCAGATACAATCTTGAAGGTCTTTTTCACCATGATTTTTATCATCCAATTTATAAAAACTCTTTCCATATCCACTACTTCCTCTGTTGTTTACAGCTAGTATAGCATAGCCTTGATTTGTCAAGTATTGAATTAATGGACTGAAATTTATTCTAGATTGACCTCCAGGTCCACCATGAACCCAAACCAAAGCAGGAACTTTATTTTGAAATGATGCTTGTTTAGGTTTATATAAGATTGCAGGTATTTCCAACTCATCAAAAGAGGGGTATCGAATAACATCTGCAGAAACTAAATTATTAGGATCAATTTCAGGATTGTTGCTTTTGGTTAATTGTTTTAAGTCTTTACTTTTGAAACTATAAACATAAAGATCATTAGGTTTTGTTGATGAGCCAATACTTAACCTAATTTTATTTTCACTCCTCGAAAAATTAACATCTGACACGCTACCATCAGCAAAAGTCGGAAAATAAACTTCTTTATTTAAAGTCACATCAAAAAGTTTAATGTTATTCTTCCCATCTTCATTTATACCTATAACTCTGTATTTTTCACTTTCGCTTAAATAGCTATACATTACGTCCCAATTTGTTTCAAAGACCACTTTACTCTCTCCGGATTCAACAGAATACTTCATCAGATAACTGAATTCTTTTCCTGCATTAGTAATAAAGTATAAATGATTACTGTCGTTTGAGAATCCTGCACTAGAGTAACTTCCTTTATCAGTTGAAATTTCAATCATTTCATCAGTTTTCTTAGAGTATAGGAAAAAAACATTTTCGCTTGTTGTTATGTTTTTAGATAATAATAAATAGTTGTCATTGTTTGAAATTGAACTGACACTAAAGTTTTCTTTATTTTCATAAATCATTTTAGTTTCCAATAAATCTATATTCATTTTGTATAAATCAAAAAATTTAGAGTCTCTATAGTTTGACAGGTAATAAAGAGATTTTTCATCATCAGACCATTTATAAAAACTTGCTTTTTCATTTTTCCCCGGTGTTAAGTCAATTACTGTATCATTTTCTTGCTTTAGATACAAATGCGATATCTCATTTCCTCCTTTATCTGCTGAATATATAAAAGCTTTGGAATTTGGTATATAAGACTTTGCTATAAAAGATTCTTTGTTTGAGTTTGTTAACATTATTTTATCCCCACTTACTAAATCTACTTCATAAACATTAAAAATACCAGATTCATTACTACTGTAAAGTATTGATTTTTCATTGCTAGAAAAGTAACCTCCAGAAATTCTACTATTATTAAAAAAATCTTCAATAGCATATTCTGGGATAACTATTTTTTTTTCTGTGTTACATCCAAAAAGACTTATAAATAAGAGTAAAGTGATTTTTTTCAAAGCATTAATTTTATAATGATTAAATATAATAAAAATCTATAAATCAAATAAATATAATAAAAATCTATAAATCAAAAAATATAGATCCAATCATTTCCAATCGAGCAAATATCTATAAATATAATTTTTGTTTTTTAAATTGATATACAGGGCTATTCATTTTTTGATTTGATTATTAAATTAGTTTTAAAAATTATATCTAATAGACCTTAGGATTTTTTTATCTTTAATGAATTAACTTATTAATGATTCGTAAAAGTAAAGATTGGTGGGTTTATATTGTTAAGTGTTCCGATGGATCTTTATATACTGGAATTACAACAGAGCTAGATAGAAGAATTATTGAGCATAACAATTCGATAAAGGGTGCCAAATATACAAGAACTCGAAGGCCAATTTATTTAGTACATTCTGAGGCACTTAAAGATAGATCATTAGCATCAAAAAGAGAGAGTTACATTAAAAAATTATCTAGAATCGAAAAATTAAAATTGATAACAGTTAAGCTATATTAAGTAATTAATTAAATTATTTTAAAGGGTAATATTAAAAACAAAATAGTGGAAAAATAAAAAAGATTGCCAGAAGAAATTCAACCTCTAAATATTGTCATTTAGTGAATTTAAAACCTAAATAATTTGATAGAAGCAGAAGCATCAGCTAGAATTTGTTTTTTTGGAGATCATCAAGATTACCTTAATTTACCCGTAATTTCTGGTACAATTGATCGAAAAATTAAAATTAAAGCGGTTCCGAATAATAAATGTAATTACTTGATTCAATTACTTGATTTAAATCAAGTAATTGAAATTAACCTTAATCAAAAGTTAAATAAAATTGATGCTGAGGATTACTACCGATCATCTATTTCAGTATTGCAAAAATCAGGGGCTGTTTTTCAAAAGGGATATAATATTGAGATTTCAGGAAAAATCCCAATTAATTCAGGTATTTCCAGTTCTTCAGCATTGGTTGTTGCTTGGATTCGTTTTTTGGTTCAATCTCAAGAAGATTCAAAACCAGTTTCCAAAGAACAAATAGGAATGTGGGCTTATGAGTCTGAGGTTTTATTCTTTGATCAACCAGGAGGATTGATGGACCAATATACAATAGCTCAAGGAGGTTTATTATATATTGATACTCGAACGGGAAAAAGTACCAGATTAAATAATCATTTAGGCAAGTTAATCATAGTTGAATCGGGTATTTCAAAACAAACCTCAGCTGTCCTTAAAAAAGCACGGGTATATGCTCAAAATGCTATTCAGAATGTTAAGTTAATTAATGATTCTTTTGATATTCATTCTGCTGGAGTTAAAGATTACGAAAAATATGCTCCTTATGTTTCTGTAAAATATTTAGATCATTGGTTTGCTGCAATTCATAATCATATATTAACTCAAAAAGCAAAAAAGATACTCCTAGATAAAAAAGGAGATATAGTAACTTTGGGTAAATTGATGAATGAACACCAAAATATTTTAGATCAACGTATACAAAATACACCTGAAATAATGCAAAAACAGATGAACTCTGCAATAAACGCTGGCGCTTTGGGGACAAAAATTATTGGTTCGGGTGGAGGAGGATGTATGGTAGCAATGGTAACAGTCGAATCAAAACAAAAAGTTATAGATGCTTTTCTGTCTGAAGGGGCTTTAGCAGCTTATGAGGTAAAACTAAACTCTTATTAAATAAAAAAATGAATACTTTAATTATCATGGCAGGAGGTGCCTCTTCAAGAATGAAGCGTTCTATAGAAAACGTTAAACTTTCTGAAAGTGACAAAGCAGTTGCACTAAAAGCTCATAAAAGCTTGATTCCTCTTGGGTTGAATAAAAAACCTCTTTTGTTTTACCTTATTTCTAATGCAGTTCTAGCTGGCTATAAAGAGGTTTATTTAATTACCAGTCCTGAAAACAAAGCGTTTAAAGCTGAGGTTGGGATTAAGTCACAAAATAATTACTATGCAGGAGCCGAAGTTCATTATGCAATACAGAACATACCTGAAGGTAAAAAAAAACCATTAGGAACATCCGATGCAATCTTGCAAGCTATGGATCAATATCCTATTTTAAAAAGAATTCAATTTTCAATATGCAACGGTGATAACCTTTATTCTACTACTTCTATGAAATTACTTAGAATGAAACGTAAAACTCCACATGCTACTATAGGTTTTGCCCGCACGGGTATGCGTTTTTCAAATGAACGTATTTCTAAATTTGCGGTTATATCAGTTGATTTACAAGGATATTTAGAGCAAATTATAGAAAAGCCTAATACTAAAACAATTGAAACATTTAAAGATAAATTGGGTGAAACTAGATTGAGTATGAATATTTTTAGCTTTGAGGGTAAATTAATATATCCATATCTTAAAAATTGTCCCATAAATATTGAAAGGGGCGAAAAAGAGCTGCCAGAAGCAGTACGAAGAATGATTCAGGATTTTCCAAAACAATTATTTTGTTTTCCTCTTTCAGAACATTTACCTGATTTAACATCTGCAGACGATATTAAAGCTTTTTCTTTATTGTAATATAATAATAAGCATAGGACAATTCCATTCTGCTAAGTTCCATTCAAAAAACTATTCAATGAGAGATTGAAAAACTAAGTCTCTAAATTGTTTTGGATGTCCCCCGAATAAACAACTCTATTTTAAAAACTTTTATCTACACTTATCCTTATTCAAACTCATAGGTTTTCATTTTAATGCACTTTGAAAAAGATATAAAATAAAACTTAAAAATATTAAAAATAAATTTTTGGCACATTAGCCTTATCTAGTAGATAATTACTGGCTGTATTATTGAAATTTTGTATTTGTTCTAGTTTCCAATCTTGGTCTTTATTTAGTTCTTTTGCTAATAGTTCTGCAACAACAGGTGCAGACTCAATTGCTATACGAGCATCTAAAAATAGTATTCGTATTCTCCTTGCTAAGAAGTCCTCTACAGTTCTCGCCATTTCATATCTTGCGGCCCAAACAACTTCTGCTTTTAAATAATTTGCGTCGAAGTGTATTTTTTCGCTCAACCCTATATTTTCCTGTATTAATTTGTTGATCTCTTCCTGATCACTTCCGTATACAGATAAATGGTTATTTAAATTATGGATTTCATTTGCACCATGAATTTTTAAGTTTTTGGTAACACATTTTTTTTTCTGTAACATTCTAGCTTTTATAGCAAAGTCTATGGTGTCTTGTGCTATTTTTCTATAAGTGGTCCATTTACCACCTATAACTGAAATTAGTCCAGAATCGGAAGATACTATCTTATGGCTTCTTGATATCTCTTTTGTTTTTTCGGACTTTTCCTTTGGAGCAGCCAAAGGCCTTAAACCTGCAAATATACTGCGAACATCTTTCCGAGTTACTTTTTTAGATAGATAGGCATTGGCATTGGAAAGGATAAAATCAACTTCCTCATCTAAAGCTTTGGGTTCAAGGCTGCTTTCGTTTAATAAGGTATCTGTTGTACCCACCACAACTTTTCCATGCCATGGAACTAGAAACAGAACTCTACCATCATCTGTTTTTGGTATCATAATGGCGTCCTTGCCAGGTAAAAAAGTATTATCCAAAACCAAATGAATCCCTTGGCTTGAACGTATAATACTTTTATTTGAAGATTTATCCATCTTTAATATATCATCCACAAAAACACCAGTAGCATTTATTACTGTTTTCCCTTTTAGGCTATATTTTTTTTTAGTTTCAGTATCAATTGCAATTACACCGTTTACTGTTCCGTTATCGTTTTTTATCAATTCTTTCACCTTAAAATAATTCAATATAGTAGCGCCTTGTTCTATACAGGTCTGGGCGATATTTATGGCTAAGCGCGAATCATTAAATTGACCGTCTTGGTAAATTACACCTCCTTTTAATTTGTTTGAATTAATAGTTTTTATTCTTTCTAAAGTTTTAGATTTAGATATAAATTTAGATTTACCAAGACTAAGTTTGCCTGATAAAAAATCATAAACTCTTAATCCGATAGAATAGAATACTACATTCCACCAGCTGTAAGCAGGAATAATAAAAGATTGATTCTTTGCCAAATGGGGAGCATTTTTTAAAAGTACATCTCTTTCATACAAAGCTTCTATTACTAAATCTATATTTCCTTGTGCCAAATAACGAACTCCACCGTGTAATAGCTTGGTACTTCTGCTAGAAGTGCCTTTCGAAAAATCAGCTTGTTCTAATAATAATGTTTTGTATCCTCTGGAAATACCATCGAGTGCTATACCCAATCCTGTAGCTCCTCCACCTATTACAATTAAGTCCCAATCTAGTGTTATTTCTAATGGCTTTTTTATTGTACTTCTTCTAAACACTTCGCTATTCATTTCATTTCATTTCGAAATAATAACAAATGTAAAAAAAATAGTAACACGTAATATTTCGAAGTATAATAGGGTTTGATTTAAATTTTTTTAAAAACAATTTATTTTATATATACATAGGGTTTAAGCGTACTTAGTTTCGTTTGATTACACTATATTTATTATAATATAATTTTCATGAAAAGACATCAGACTATCCTTGATAAGTTAAATAAAGAAAAGCATATTGAAGTTTTAGATTTATGTATAGTATTGAAAGTTTCGGCAGTTACTATAAGAAAAGATTTGAAGTTATTGGAAGGAAAAGGACTTTTGTTTAGAACCCATGGAGGCGCTTCCTTAAAAAACCCTTACGCAAACGAAAGATCAGTCATTGAAAAAGAGAAAATGTCCATAATCGAAAAAACTGGAATTGCAAATGCTGCCTCTACCCATATAGTAAATAACGATTCTATAATAATTGGCTCTGGGACAAGCGTTCAGGCTTTGGCCAAAGCTTTAGATCCTGAAAAGAGTTTAACAGTGGTAACTTCTTCTTTAAATGTATCTCTGGAACTTAATAAGAATAAAAATATTAAAGTTTTACAACTCGGAGGCTTTGTAAGACAAAGTTCATTTTCTGTGATTGGAGATTACGC
>Ga0307998_1002072_pt1 | contig 10440 bp, 8 predicted proteins | sample Davwhametageno37_FD_203147 | JGI IMG/M metagenome (GOLD analysis project Ga0307998, IMG submission 203147) | Marine microbial communities from Davis Island wharf, Antarctic Ocean - #37 | ecosystem: Environmental > Aquatic > Marine > Unclassified | place: Antarctic Ocean: Davis Island wharf...
ACACGGCTCGCAAGCTCTGTCTTTCTGTTCCAGTTTCTGAGCGGGTCAATGCTTGTCGATTTCTCGGGGTGCGCCGGATGGAAGTAGACAAATCGTTCCGACTGTCCCAGGACCTCGCATACGCGCTTCGCATTTGCTGCAAGCCCATGGTCGCCCTTTGGGTCGATGATGATTACGGGCTCACCTCGTGCAATCGCCTGACCAATCAGCAAGTCGAAGCAACGTGTTTTCCCCACCCGAGTTGTGCCCGTAATGAGAGTGTGACCGTCGAGCATGCTCATATCGATGAGCACGTCCTGTTCTTTGCCTAGACCATGCAACCAATAGGCACCGTCTTTGGCCGTGGCCTCTCGACCCAGTTGTGCAGCGACTCCACCACCCAACAATGAGTGCATGGTGTTCGCTTCGATATCGGTCCATTGGAAACCTTGGCCTAGCCAAAGCTCATTGGTTTTGGCCGCATTCTTCGCTTTGGAGATCAGCTCTTCAACCGTGATGAACGACTTTGTTGTGTTGGTGGCCCGTGCCTTCACATCACGTCGTTTGTAGGCCTTGGCACCACGGTACGCTCCCGCTACGGCACACGTGCCAGCAGCAACTGCCGCGAATGTCGTGGGCAGGGGTAGAAAAGCACCAGTTGCTGCGCAGCCAATTGCTGCGCCAATCCAGCCCATGGCCTGTGGAGCCTCGTAGATTGGCCGCCACGGGTTGTCGAAGTCGAAGATTTCTTGCTTCATGCCCCACCCTGCAGGTAACCAGCGACCTTCGTTGTCTCGATACTTCGGACACGGAAAATCAATTCAGCCTGCTTCTTCACTGCCGCAATGACACTTGGAACCTGGCAGTCGCCATTCGATTCATTAGGTGATGGTTCTTGGGCGATTTTTTGAATGAGAAGCTTTTTCGCTCGTTCGTAAGGAATGAGGGGTACCGACACCATCACGTGGCGCAGCTTTTGACCAGCAAATCGGTCCGACCTGCTGTTCCAGTTGTTCACGCATTTCGTTGGGAAGCGTGTCGCGAACATACGCAGCTCGGAATTCTGCAGCTCGCACACAATCACATAGCCGCCTTGCTCTGGGCTCGCGTCAGGAACGCTCAACCCAATTTCATCTGGCGGACCTTCGTACAGCCACACATCGTTCTCCAGTGCTCTCATTCCTCTGGAGAATATCAACCGGGCTCAAAAAAACCCCCTCGAAAAACAGCACCTTCGGGCGTGTTTCGAAATGGGGTTCTCCTAGCTTCGTTGCAGCGATTGACCGCGTGTCCTGGGACCCTCTCAAATCCCCGTTTATCCGACTTGTGTCACATTGCGACTGCATCAGCTGCCATCATTGTGATGGCCATAAAAAAAGGCGCCATTGCGGCGCCATTTAATTGATCACTTGTTGATCAGGTATTTATCAAGGCTTTCGCCCTTCGCTTCGACCTCTCGGACCCAATCGGGCTTCCGTCCAGATCCTCCACCCCAGGTCTGTCCGTTAGGACCACGATATCGTGGCTCACGTTTTTGCCGACCATTCGCCTTAGTGTGAGTCTTCGTGATTCCAGGAAAGAGGTCTTCAGGCCTCAATTCATGAGTTTTGATCTGCTCTTTGATGTCTGCAATGATCGCTGCGACTTCTTGCTGGCGTACTTCCTGAGCTTGCTTAAAAAGCGATTCGGCTTCGGCTAGCAACTCCTTGGATGACTTTTTTTCTGTCATTGCGCTTTCCATGGATGTCAATGAATCATTGCATTGTAACCATTCAATGATGTTAAACGTCAGGTCAATTTCCCATCAGCTTGACAAGACCAGATGGTCCATTCGATTGGTGTACCTGTTCATTGATTCGGGTTCAAGCATACGCAAGTCAGATCAAGACGACTTCCCTCCGAAGAGCAGGTTGTTTGCGTACTCCAAAAGTTGCTCAGGTGTCAGAGGTCCCCAAGTCTTGTGCGCTAGCCATCGATAGAACGTCGCGGTAGCAGCTTTTCCATGGGCCTTGCCCTTTCCAATTTTGATTTTCAAAGTGGCAAGCTCCTGCTGGGCGTTGTACTCGTCCACCATCATCTGCTGCTCGGAGGGATCCAACTCGTGAAAGTATCCTTCCGCCTCTTTGTCTCGCTGTGCCAGGCAGGCCTCTTGGAGGCGGCTTTGATCTGGTGCTGAGGTCTTCTTAGCTGCTGGTTTCGTAACGGCCTTTGCTTGAGACTGGCCCTCAACAATCGCCCATTTTTCTGCCAGCGCTCGGCGCAGGTAAGCGGCCGGATTGTCGAGCTTGTCCAAGTTCTTGGCTTCGATGCGTTTCCGCGTGTACTCGATAGCCGCTGCTATCTCGTTATGGCTGTTTGTCTTCGCTAGTTTTGTAGCCTCTGTCTGCGGGATACCGAGCGCGACCATTGCCGCTGTATCGGCGAGTTCGTCCGGCGTACTGAATTCCTCAACGGGGGGGGTCTCAGGCCGAATGATTAGGAAGTAGAGGCCGACTACCTTTCTGCCCTTTGTTGTTTCCTGTAGCTCGATTTTTAGCTCTACCACTGTGTTGACTTCAGCAATTGCCGGCTTCAACACCTTGTCTTTGAAGACCTTGTATTGCTTGTATGACTTGGCATCGGCAGATGTCCCCATGATCATGTCCCTAAAGGTCTCCCATGGGACTTCAGGTGTTTTGGGCAACCGTTGATACCGTATGCAGAACTCGTACAGGCCTATTGACGTGCCACGTCTGAACTGGCGAATGATTCTTTGGTCGATCAGTGCGTATATCTCTGGGCTCAGCACCTTTTCCTGAACCTGCTTGCTGATCTGATACCGAATCAGCCCGGACGTGATCTCAACCTCTGGGAACAACACCGATGCTTTCCACAAGGTGCGGCGCTGCACTTCGGCCATGATGTCCCACTCGAAAACCATCGTCATCAGATCGCGTGCAGATGACGTCAGGTAGTCGCGATTGTTCGAGTCGAATCCAATGCTCTCGGACATCTCGACGATTGGAAGTGACCACCACCCCTCTTTGTCTGGTTTGGACTCCACAGCGTTCTTGAGCCATGCGTTGAGCAGCTTACGGTGCATCAACGACATGGGGGCACGCGGCTTGCTGTGCAGAACTTCTACGGCCTTCTTGTAGGGTTCAGGTACTTCAGGGAGTCTGAAGAGCTGGATCTGTCCTTCAGTTGGTTGAGTGACCTTTGATTGGCGTGCCATGGAAGGGCATTCTATGGTCTAAAGCTAGCGTCGATCAATAGACCATAGCCTGGTTTTTCTGATTTTGGGATTTCTATACAAAATGACGCTACCGGTGCTTTCCTTCTTTAAGAAACACTTTCGTGTTTAATACATTTAGGAGCGTGAAAGCTAAGGCTGATGCGGGTTTGCGGCCGATTTGGGCTACAGCTATGGGATTGTTGGTCCCCATTCATGGGCGTTAAGGGCTGTGGATATGGGATTTAGGTCACCACGAATGGGACTTTTGGTCTGTGGATATGGGAAATCGCTTCTTCCCATATCCACAGACCATAGTAAGGGCTGTGGATATGGGATGTTTCTTTGAGATGGCCATATCGTTAAGGGCTACATCTCTGGGATGCTGGGTTTTTCAGCAATTTTCATCACTATGGTCTAAGTTTTTGGGAGTCTTCCTTCGCTCTGACTCTCTATGGTCTATGTTTCTGGGTCTCATGAGTGGCCTCTTTTTACAGTCGTCCTGAAGGTCTATCTTCATGGGACTGCTCGCCTAAGCGCTTTGATCTCTTGATCCTCTAGACGCAACGCCCTCCTCCGTCCATTTCTGAAGCGCCCCTTCTTCTTGGTGTGGCCTACCAAGGGCTATGGTTATGGGACGTTTCAGCCTTTCTCTATGGTCTACGTTTCTGGGTGACTCATTCACTTAGACCCAGGGGCGCCTATGGTCACCATTTGTGGGATAGTTTCTTCCACGAGAGGTACTTGGCCTTGCTAAAGGTCACCGTCTATGGGACCTTTTTTCTCGCAATGGCCTTGCGTACCTTGGTCACCGGCCGTTTTCATGCCTCTAGTCATCTATGGTCTATGTCTATGGGACCGAAAGTTGGTTTTTTGACCCATTTGGACCTGCCGATGGGTGACCTACTCCCATGACTGGTGACCATATGCGACCTCATAGGTCTTTTTTCAGACCCAGTTTTTCCCCACCAAAGTGGTATGCCGGTCCCATACGTGGTGACTTTTGATGCCCAATGTAAGTGCTTGCTTTCATTGTGATCATTGATAGCCCGTGATGAGCACGCTCGGTACTGTTATGGGCTAAGGTTGTGGGAGCTGTGGTGAGCGGGGGAGGAAGGCGTGGCAACCCCTGCCCTGCCCTTCCTACTGGTTGTCTCGGGGCCTATCGATGCTCAGTTGTGAACCGCTCGATGAGAGCTTGAAACTCACGTTGCAACAGCGGCAGCTTCTCTTCTTCGACGCCCTTTAGGGATAGGTCGATCTGACCTCGCTTGGCGAAAACTTTGATATGTCCCTTGTACGAACCATACGCAATAGGCTGCTGCATGCTGCGTTCACGATGCTGCCGTTCGTTTGAGACACGTGACTTCACCAAGTCTTGGACCTGTTTTTTGGTCAAGTCTTTGGTCTTGATCTCCTCAATGAGCTGGACGGCCAGATCGATTTGTTCGGTGGTCGGATCTTCATCCTTCGGGAAGATTTCGCTGATCGCGTACAGCACTGTGAGTTGGCTTGTAATGGCGCTCTCTGACATCCGCTCAAGGATATGCCTGGGCATTCTTGCAATTCGCAGATAGACAGACACTTGGGCTTCGGCCATTCGCCCCTTCCCATTGAGGTCAGGCACCTTCTCAATCAGCTCTCGTGAGCTACCTACTGCCCCCGAGTCAAGCAGGAGGCGTAAGCTGAGCGCATGGTCGATCACTGATGGCTGTGATCGTTGGTCGTTGTATCGGCGAGCACGCAGATAGAGGTCCAGGTCACCCTGCGGCGCTTCTTCGAACTTAACGTCCAGGAAACCAACCCCAGATATTTTTGCTGACCGGTAACGTGTTCCACCGTCAATGAGAACTACGCGTTCACCTCTCACGAAGCCGTGAGCTGCATCATCTTGGCCATCGACAAGTGTCTGTGCGATCTTGTCGATTTCCTCCGATCTATAGATTTGTCGCGGCCCGACAGGGTTTAGGTCAATCAAGTGGAATGGAACGCTGATCACTGCACCCGGAACGCACTTCGAAATGTCGAAGGCTTCTTGGGCTGAATGGTGCACTGGCTTCTGCGTTGTCAGAGTGGCTTGAGACACTGCTGGCGTTGTGTCGGCGACAGGCTGTTCTGGAGACAAGCCAGTCGGAATGCGAGTTATCGTTTCTGCTGCAAGTGCGAATCGATCCTGTGCGGTTGCGGCGGATCTTGCGAAATGTCGATTCATGGCAGCTTGAGGGTCAAGCTTGATTTTGGGCTGTGTTGCCATGGTGTTACTCCTTATTTGGCCTTCTTTTTCTTAGGCAAACCAAGAAGAGCTGATATCTCATCGGCTACCGATTCCAGTTCAGCTATTGCCTCATTTGACTTGGGCATTGAGTGGGCCGTAACGCCGTACAGCATTGACCTGGTGAATGAGAGACGGTCGGCTAGTGAGGTCTTCAGCGCTGGGAATTCTGGATAGGCGTCATTCACTGCAAGCCTCTCCAGTGCGAGGCGCTCATCCGTTCGTGCCTTTCGATAGGCCGTAGCTAGCACTCGTACTGGGAAGTCGAAGCCAGCTTGGCGTCTTGCTTTTTTTGCAAGCTCGAAGGCATCGTGCAAGGCATCCGTGTCTGCTGGGCCTAGCTTCGTCGGAATGATGGCGAGGTCACTGACCAATAGCGATGCCCATGTACCCGGCTGATCAACAGCTGGAGCGCAATCAATGAAAATTAGCTCGTATTTTTCCGCTAATTTCCCAAGTTCAGTCGCTATGTTTCCCTTGTACATATGACCCGACCACAAACTGGCCGGGAACTGACCTTCTTCTCCCGCGCTAACCCATTTCGATGCCGAATTTTGTTTATCGAGGTCTGCCACAAGAACGTCATAGCCGCGATGACCAAACGTTCCAGCAATCTGACAGGTGGTAGTGGTTTTTCCTGCGCCACCCTTCTGATTGAAGATAGTGATGATTTTCGCTGTTTGCTTTTCAGTCATAGATCCTCCTGCTCTTAATTATTTTCGATTGCACCAATACTGTCAATCATTTACTAAAAATTCAATCTATACAGCTATGCCCTGACTCTTTAACCGGTCAAAGATATTTCACCCTGTAACCATCCTTTCATCAGCTTAGAGGTTGCTGGTCCTCCCACTCGTCGCTCAGGGGGGCTTATTCTTCGGGGCCAGGCTTTAACCGGTTAAAGCCCCCGCACTCTCAGCCTCGGCTGGCGATCGCACAGGAGCAGGGGTAGATTCGGCGGCACCTAAGGTGAGTCTTATTGCGCAGCGAGCCGCCTCACCGGCAACCGGTGATCTCGGTTGTGTAAAGCATTTCCAGGTTTCCGCGCCGAACGTTGGCCCAAACCTTTAACTGGTTAAAGGTCCGGGAGGTGGCGTATGCGCGCCTCTGTGACTGTGTAAATCGATCTGTTCTGCGCTAAGAGCCGTGCGGCGATTGGGCTTCTAGGTTGCGGGCGTCCGCACGATTGGTGGTCGTTGCATGTGTGAATGAATGAGGAACGCGCTCCCGATCTTTAACCGGTTAAAGAATTTCGGGGTGAGTTGTGCTGACTGGTGTCTTGCCATGGCATGAGTCATCTTGTCTGGAAGACTTGTTGTCTGGTTTGGTCGAGGTGCAGTGGGTAGCTCCGACCTGGGGCGGATGCGTTGGGGACAACTGGTTAACCAAGGTATGTCCCATTGCCAGCGCATCAAAGAACATATGCTGGGCCTCGATATCAAACCAATCGTCCAGCTCTATATGCATAGCCAGCTCCTGTTCGGCAATGCGCTTGTCCTGAACTGGTTGGGCTCCGTTTCTTTGACCGGTTAAAGAAATTTCTACGTTTGGATTTTGTGTTGTGGGGGGTGTCGCTCGATGGGTGGCGTGTGCCTTGTCCTTGGTCTTGAGACGTGATCAAGCGAAGCTCGTCAATCAACTTGTCTCACGCTCTGCAATCTAAGCCCGGAATGGCGGGTTGCATTGCTTGCGTGGATTCAGAGGGTCGATGGGTGTGGCGGGGCGGGGCATTCTTTAACCGGTTAAAGAATTTACGTGACAAGAGGTGGAAGTGGGGCTGGAAGAAGCGACAAATTGGGCGAGCGAAAACCTCTAAGGTGCTGGCCACCGGCGAGGCTTGTCTTTGGTGGTCGTACTCAAGATGGGTCGGTGCCGAGGAGATTGCGCCCAGGTTGGGTATCAGTCCTCGAACAAATCACCAAGCTTTGTTGGTGGTGCAATAGATGCGCTAGAGGTGCACTGGTGGTGCACTGGCGGTACACAGGGTTGTGCTGTTTGGGGGGTAGGGCTGATTCCCGGTACACATTCCCTAGTGGAAGTTTTCTGGCGGTTTGCTAGCAGTTCACTAGCGGTTCACTGATGGTGGTTAAGCTGTCTATAGCCATTCATTGGCTATAACTTCAAGGGCTTGGCCTTTCACTATCGACAGCATGTGCGGCAAACCTCGTAGTGCTTCATCCCAGTGAACTGCCCGATCGGGGCGATGCGCGAGGCGTTTGATGTAGGGGCGTGTGACATCCCATCGTTCCGCAAGGTCGCTTGGATTCCATCCTTTGCGATGTGCCTCTGCAATGAATTCTGCCGGTGACATCTGCTTCGGCGACGGAACCTGGGACAAGGAGGAACCATCTTTGGACGACAAGTAGGGGAGGGCGTGAATGGCATCCTCCCACTTTGGTGGCCTCTGTTCGCTCCGGCAGACCCTGTTTAGGTATGTCTCAGAAACCGACCATCGCACTGCAATTTCCCTGAACGACCATCCTCTGCGATGAACCTCCGCTCTAAATTCTGAGGGGGAGGGCCGCTCGCTAGTAAGTGCTCTCTTTGCGATCGCCGGGGACTTTGCTGGTTGGGCCACTTGAGTTTCTTGTGTGTAAAACGTACTGGTCGAGAAAGAAGTTCCAGCACTACAGAACGGATGAACGAGGGCTGAAACTATGTACTGACTATAGTTCTTTCATTTCTCACGTTTCACCTGAGCGCAACCCTCATACATTGCGAACTGAGGATGTAACGAGTTCTCCTTTTTTTGGGTTTCAGTGCAAATTTGCATTGCTGAAACCCGGTTGCGTGCCTAAACTCACATCCGTTTTTCTGTGTTGATGTATGGGATCGACAATGGCTGCAGTACCACTAAAGGCCAATGCCGGGGTCAAAGATGATTTGATGCTGGCACATGCGGATGTGGATGTCCCAAAACTTGTGCCAAGTAGGGCTGGAGTCATCCAGGCTGAGATTGATGCTGTTCTCGAACATGGTGGAAGAGCCGAGTCTTTCCCGGCCGAGCAAACCATCGAAGTGAAAGCGCTTGGGAAGAGGGTGCTCATCCAGGACGCAGATATGGAATGGGCTCCCCCTCGCAAGCATGCCAGTGACTTGTATGCGTCTTTGTCAGCCGTTGTCAAAACGCTGGATACCGCTACGCGAAGGCAACTGGCTGAGATTGAGAATTTGCCAATTGCGGCTCGCAAGGGGCGAAAGATTGAACTTGATGCCGCGACCTTTCTGGAACTGTTCAACGCTCATGTGGCTGCAACAGAGTTCCGCGCCACCAAGAACAAAAAAGCTGCTCAAGCGAAAGCTGCGAAGTCTCAGCAGCAGCTCGATATAGAGATTCCAGGTGATGGCAGAGCTGGAGAGCCCGAGCCCCTCAAGCCCACGCGATCAGTAGTGACTGACGTGGCCAGGCAATACATAGGCGCTCCGAGCAACGATCCGTTGCTGGTACAGGCCAAGTCGCTTGTCATCGAGGACCAGAGGGCTTCCCTCTCGTATCTGCAACGCAAGCTGCGCATTGGATACAACCGCGCAGCAGCCATCATCGAAGAACTGCATAGAGTGGGCGTGATATCAAACCCCAACGAACAAGGCGTCAGGTCAGTTCTTGCGCAAGCGCAAGCGTGAGCGAGTCGGGGCCTAAGCCTGGCTGTCAAACCCTACTGGGGGCTTTGATTGCGGGGCTGACCATGTTTGGTCCCAAATAGGCAACTCTTCTGTCTCGTGCAGGTATACCCCCAGTAGGGTTTGCGTGGCTGTGGTCGTGACAAGAGACTGCAGGCATGAACTCCATCCGATTCACACGCATTGCAAGCTGCATCTGGAGTGCCATCACGAGTTTTCTCGTCTTGGCACTCGTGCTTGGCTTCATCATGGTCATGTCGGCCCAGTACATGGAACGCGAGACAGAGTTTTCGCTGTCTTTGATAAACGGACTGAGCTACAGATCAAAGCCTACTGCGAAGCCCAATCCCGCGCTACCGGCTAATTCTGCAAGTAGCAAGAGAGGGGGTGACGGCCTGGAAAGCCGATCTTCTGCTGAACCAGCTAGCAAAGGTCACCCACCCCAGAAGCTGAGGCCATCGCAGTGATGGGCATTTGAGCGCGGCGATCGTTCTTTGGGAAGGGCGTTGCACCTGGTATTGGGATGTGAAGCCAGAATGAGGCGCCGCATTCGGCACATCAGATTCGCGCACCGTCATGCTTGAATTTCATGCGATGTTCTCGCCGGTAAACTGGTTGTCCCATGCGCTGAGCCGATGCTGATCCTCAAAGTACAAAATGAAATTTCCTAGACTCAACGGTTGGCTACGCATGTATGTCGTGGCAGCTGCCTTGTGGATCTCGTACACCACGTACAACTTCGTGGCCCTTCTACCGCCCCAGCTGGATACCTCAACGGTGGAGTCCCGGGCTTTGCTCAGTGCCACGGCTGAGATTGAGGATGCGCGCCGCAAACCTTCGGCAGAAGCAAGGTACGAGGCATCAGACCCGATTTGCGAATCTGCTTACATGGGAGCCGGCATCAACAAGAACGAGTGCATGGAGTTCATGATCGGCCCTACCACCCTGAGTCCCTCGGCGGTGGCGCTCATGGAGTTGCGCATCGCATCAGCAACCAAGAGTGACCGAATCAAGCGCGTGCGCCAAGCGGCCGACGAACGCTTTAGTGCAACTTTCACCGAGCTTCTTCCCGACTATCTGGCTCGCACTCTCGCCGTTCCCTTGGTTGTCTTCCTGCTAGGGCACACGGTCGCTTGGGTGCGACGAGGATTTCAGAACGGAAAGTAGCAACCGTTCTGTCTTGAAGGGTCACATCAGTTCGAATGGCGATAGAACGCCAGCTAAATGTTCCGGGCGGCGGCTATCAACGACCAGCCACAGCATGGGTCCCACTTGCACTGGTGATCGACGCAGTACGTCTTTAATCTGCATATCCGTCGTGAGTAAGGAGCTGTCCTGAATCGGAATCAATTCCATG
>Ga0307998_1002073_pt1 | contig 10439 bp, 9 predicted proteins | sample Davwhametageno37_FD_203147 | JGI IMG/M metagenome (GOLD analysis project Ga0307998, IMG submission 203147) | Marine microbial communities from Davis Island wharf, Antarctic Ocean - #37 | ecosystem: Environmental > Aquatic > Marine > Unclassified | place: Antarctic Ocean: Davis Island wharf...
CCGGACGGCCCTGCCGCGCCCGGGCAGCGACAAAGGCCTCGAACGCCTGGGCGCTGGTTTTGCCCGGCACATAGCCCAGTACTTCCTTGAGCGCGGTATTCAGCAGCACCGGCCGGTAGCGCAGAAAGTCGAGCTGCTCAGGGCCATAGCGGCTCATCCCCAGCGCGGAGCCCACGGCCAGTGCGGTGCGCAGCAACCCGGCAGGCAGCTCCAGCACAGGCTTGCCCAGGCGCTGGGCGATCTCGCGCAGGGGCAAGGCGCCGTCACCGGCCAGGTTGAAGCACCCGGCGCGCTGCATGCGCAGCGCATGCAGGATGGCGCCGGTCACGTCGTCGTCCCAGATAAAAACAAAGGGACTGGCACTGCCCCGGATGGCCAGCAGGCGCGGTTTTTCAAAGAGCGCGGTGATCTGGTTGTCCACCCGTTCGCCCAGGATGGTGCCGATGCGCAGCACCGTCTGCGCCAGCGCCGGGTGCCGCATGCGGTACTGCGCCAGCATCTCCTCCACCAGCCGCTTGTGGTGCGAATAGGCAAAAACCTCGTTGCCCCGCAGAGCATCCGTCTCGCGCAGCCACGCGGGGTTGTCGGCGTGGTAGCCATAGGCCGCGCCACTGGAGCTGACGACGAGCTGCTTCACGCCGGTGGCCACACAGGCATCCAGCACGTTCTGGCTGCCCAGCACGTCCACCGAATATTCAAACTCGCGGCTGGAACCCTTGCCGGGGGTGACGATGGACGCCAGGTGCACCACGCTGTCGATGGCGGTGTCTGCCAGCGTCTGCGCCAGACCGGGGTCGCGCACGTCTTGGACCCGATAGGTCACACCGGGCAGGCGGCGCTCGGCGGGCACATCGCGCACATCGGTCGCCACAATGGTCCCGACCCCTTCACGCGCCAGTGCAGCCACCACGCTGCGGCCCAGAAAACCGTCGGCGCCTGTGACCAGAATGCGGCGGCTTATCCACCCCATGCCGGTCATGTGCGCTGCTCCTTGCGGGCATCGGCCGCCGGTAGTTCGGCGGGCCGGCGCCCCCACCAGCCTGCCAGCGCCAGCCCCGCGATGATGTCCCAGAAGCCCCAGACACCCGCCACTACGGCCATGCCCCCCAGCCCGCCAAAGAAGCTGAAGATCAGCACCAGACCCAGCCCTGCGTTGCGGATACCCACCTCGATGCTCACCGCGCGCCGGTCGTAGTCCGGCAAGCCACTGAGCCTTGCGCAGGCGTAGCCGGTGCCAAAGGCCAGCGCATCGTGCAGCGCCACGGCCAGCAGCACCAGGCCCACGTAGTCGAGGAAATAGCGCCAGTTGCCCGCCACCGCGCCCACGATGAAACCGATGAGACACAGAAAGCTGAGGATGCGCACGGGCTTGTTCACGCGCTGCGTGAAGCGCGGCAGCTTTTCTGCGCACAGGATGCCCAGTACAAAGGGCAGCCCGATGATCACCACTATGTGCCCAGCCATCTCCAGGGGGTCGAGCGCAATGCTGCGCAGCAGCGTCGCCGCCGTGGGGTGCATGCCCCCCCAGAAGGCGAAATTGAGCGGCATGAGCACGATGGCCAGCGCATTCGAGATGGCCGTCATCGACACCGAGAGCGCCACATTGCCCCCGGCCCGGTGCGTGAGGATGTTGCTCACATTGCCCGGCGGACAGCAGGCCACCAGGATCATGCCCAGCGCAATGCTGGGGCCAGGCTTTAGCAGCAGCGTGAGCGCGAAGGTCACCGCAGGCAGCACGATGAACTGAGCGGCAATGCCCACCGCCATGGCGCCAGGCATGCGCAGCACGCGCTTGAAGTCCGCCACGCGCGTGTCAAGCGCAATGCCGAACATGAGGAAACCGAGCACCACGTTGAGCACCACGAGCGATGCAGGGTTGAAGTTCAGGCGTATTTCGTCGACGGGCAGCATGGCGTCGGTCCTTTCAGGCCAGGCCAGCTGAGGCTGCGCGCACGGCGTTGCGGTAGGTGTCTTTGTGCACGTAGTACGCCATGCGTTCGAGCTTCAGGTATTTGAAGCCGCCCGACAGGTCAGGCTGCGGGCCGGCCTTGGCCTGACGCAGGGCCTCGGCGCGCGGCGAGCCCTCTGCCTGCGCCTTGAAGAAGCGCGCCACCAGCTCGGCCTGCTCATAGCGCCCCTGCCAGCCAATGCCACTGGCCTCGATCATGCCCATCACGGCCAGATTGTCGAAACGGGGCGACAGGATGTTGAGGTAAAGCTGCGGCGCCATGCCCTGCCAGTTGAGCAGGCTGTGGTCGATGAAGGGGTAATGCAGCTTGTAGCCCGTGGCGCAGAGCACCAGGTCGTAGTCCTGCGCGCTGCCGTCCTTGAAGCGCACCGTATGGCCCTCGAAACGCGCAATGTCGGGCCTGACGTGGATGTCGCCGTGGCCCAGGTGGTGCAGCACCAGCGAGTTCACTACCGGGTGCGACTCGTACATCTTGTAGTCGGGCTTGGGCAGGCCAAAGCGCACAGGGTCGCCGGTGAACCACTGCAACACAACGCTGTCGACCTTTTGCTTGAGCCAGGGCGGCATCTTGAACTTTCCCCCCAGCGTATCGGCCGGCTTTCCGAACACGTACTTGGGCACGAAGTAGTAGCCGCGCCGCACCGAGATGTCCACGCTGCGCGCGTAGTGCACCGCATCCACCGCAATGTCGCAGCCCGAGTTGCCCGCGCCCACCACCAGCACGCGTTTGCCCTTGAACAGCTCGGCACTTTTGTAGGCACTGGTGTGCAACAGCTCGCCGTCAAACTGGCCCTCGAAGCGGGGCATGTTGGGCTCTGCCAGCGTGCCATTGGCAATCACCACGCCCTTGAACTCCGCCGTCTGTGCAGGGCCGCCGCGCTGCGTCCATGTCACTCGCCAAAGCGGCGCGGCGCCCTCGCCCACCGGCTCGACCTTGAGCACGCGAGTGCCGAACCAGTAGTGCGGGCGCAGGCCGAAGTGCTCCGAAAAATCGAAGAAATACTGGCGCATGTCCCGGTGGCTCGGGTAGTCGGCCACGTCGGGGCGCATGGGAAACTCGGTGAACTCCGTGGTGTGCTTGCTGGAGATCAGGTGGGCCGACTCATAGACCGTGCTGCGCGGGTTGTCGATGTTCCACAGCCCACCTACATCGGTATGGGCCTCGAAGCCCTGGAAAGATATGCCGAGCTTCTGCAAATTGCGTGCAGCGGCCAGGCCACTCGGGCCCGCACCGATGAGTGCGATGCGGCTGCGCGTGTCCTCTGCTGCCAAAGGCATGGCGGTTTCTGTCTCCGGCGTCATTGTTGTTGTCGTCATTCGCTTTTTTCTCTTTCAGGGGTCGATCGTCTTGTCGACGGAAACGGGTAGACCGGGGATGGCCGTTGCCCCAGCCTCGCCCACGCGTGGCTTGCGCGGCTGACCCAGAAGCAGCCGGTCGTGCAGTGCTTCGGGCAACAGGTTCAGCAGGCGCGCCAGCCAACCGATGCGCGCAGGCAGCACGATGTGGGTGCGCCCCCGGGCCACCGCGGCCAGCAGGGCATGCGCTGCGTCCTCGGGCTCCATCAGGCCGGGCATGGCAAAGCGGTTACCGGCGGTCAGCGCGGTGCGCAGATAGCCGGGGCTGACCGTGCTGACCACGATGGAATCACTGCGCAGCTCGGCACGCAGACTCTCCAGGTAACGGATCAGCCCGCCCTTACTCGCGCAATACGCCCCATTGCCGGGCATACCCCGCCAGCCCGCAATGCTGGCCACCCCCACCAGCGCGCCGCGCCGCTGAGCGCGCATGGCAGTCACAAAAGGCTGAAAGGTGGTGGCTGCGCCCAGCAGGTTGATCTCCAGCATGCGCCGCATCACGGCCAGGTCATCGGTCTGCGCCGTGTCAAAGCCCCCAGCCACCCCCGCGTTGGCGATGACGAGGTCGGGCGTTCCCCGGCTGCCCATCCAGTCCGCGGCCATTGCCTGCATGGCGGCGGTGTCCGCCACGTCGGGGGTATAGACAGCGCAACGTTCTGGCGCCAGCGCCGCCAGTGCTTGCAGCACGGGTGTGTCCAGGCCTACCAACGCCACGGCAGCACCCTTGCCGATCAGCTCGCGCGCCAGCGCCTGGCCCAGTCCGCCACAGGCGCCAGTGAGCACTACGTTCTGGAATGAGACGGTCATGAAGCTCCTGGTGAATTGGGTTTGCAGCTTAGCCACAATGCTGAATAATCCCGAAATGTTTTATGAATTCGTCTCGAATTCCGAGATTTATGAACAGTACACCGCCCAGCCTGCGCTTGTTTGAATTGCTGGAGACGATGTGCGCCCAGGGCCAGCCCTTCAGCCTGGCCGACGCCATCGAGGCCACCGGTTGGCCCAAACCCAGCGTGCACCGCATGCTGGGCCAGTTGGAGGCCGGCGGCCTGCTGGCGCGCGAGCCAGACGGTCGACGCTATACGCCCGCTCCGCGCCTGCTCCACCTGGCCGAGAGCACACTGAGCGCTGGCACCCAGCATGGGGTGCGCCACGCCGTGCTGCGCCAGCTGGTGGCGGACATTGGCGAGAGCTGCAACCTGACGGCGTTGAGTGGCGCCGAAGTGATCTACCTGGACCGGGTGGAGTCGGCCTTTCCGCTGCGTATGGAACTGCGGCCCGGCACCCGTGTGCCTATCCACTGCTCGGCCAGCGGCAAGCTGTTTCTGGCCCACCTGTCCGCCTCGCGCAGGGCAGCCATCCTCGACGGCCTGCCCCTCACCCGCCACACGTCCACCACACTGACCGACCGCGCCGCACTGGAGGCTGAGCTCGAGCAGATCCTGAGGCAAGGCTATGCCACCGACGCCGAGGAATTTGTGGACGGCCTCGTCTGCGTGGCCGTGCCCGTGATGGCGGGGGGGCGGCGACAGGTGCGCAGCGCCGTGGCATTGCAGGCGCCCTCTGCCCGCATGCCGCTGGCTCGGGCCCTGCAACTGGTGCCCCGCCTGGGGGAGTCCGCACAGGCCCTGGGCCGCACCTGGGCGTGAACCATGAACACCCGGCACTTCAAGAACCCGGCGCTTGCCGATAGCACGAGCTATCGTGCCGCCCACCCTACCTTGCATCCCCTCCCGGCAAGGTACTTGTGCGACCCCGAAAAGATCTTGAACAGGTTCTCAAAGCCCACTCTCACCATGCAATTGAACTACCTCGACTTTGAATACAGCGAAGACGCCGACGGCAACGGCACATTGGATGCCATGGCCAGCGCATTGCCCCCGCAGCTGCCAGCGTTACAGGGCGAGATCACGGGCGTATTGGCCTGGGCGCATGCGCACTGGCCGGGCACCTGCGCGCCGCTGGAAGATGGCGGCAGCTGGCACTTCGACCTGCAAGGCGTGCAGGAAGTCCAAAGCCCGCTGGACCTGGCGTTTGATGAAGCCACCGGGCAGCTGCGCGTGGCGGTGGGCAACACGGCACCGCCGCGCACGACCCTGACGCTCACCCTCAGCGGGAGCAGCGACTTTTGCGCCGCCCTGCGCGAAGCCTTCGACATGGGTTGAAACGCGGCTGGCGATCCTGGCAGAACTCCGCAAAAGCCTTGAAAGAGACACCCTGCGCAGACACTGGTCAAGGGTTAACCCCAGTTAGCGGCAAAAGGCCCCACGTTGCAAACAGGTTAGCACGCTGGGCTGCGCTTTCGCTGGGCAGAACGTTACAGTTGCGACTCATTAGTTCAACCCGAGACTGGAGAGTTTCATGCTGTCACGCCGTCACTTCCTGGGCGCAAGCCTGGCCACCACCGTTTACGCTGCGGGATCGTTTGTGCCCGTGTGGGCGCAGAACGCACCCAATTTCGGTACGCCCACCCTGCCCAGCCCAGGCTTCCGTCGCATGAAGGTGGGGGATGTGGAAGTGATCGCCCTGAACGACGGCATCACGCGCCGCCCTTTGGGGGAAGAATTTGTGAAGAACGCACCGCTGGCCGAAGTGCGTGCGCTGCTCGCGTCGCAGGGCCTGCCGACCGAGTACATCGACGTGCCTTACACCCCCTTCCTGGTGGTGGCGGGCGCACGCAAGATCCTCATCGATACCGGCCTGGGCGAGTTTGGTGGCGCAACGACCGGCAAGCTGCTGGATAGCCTGCGTGCGGCAGGCATGCAGGCTTCCGACATCGACACCGTACTCATCAGCCACTACCACGGCGACCACATCAATGGCATTCGCAACAAGGCGGGTGAGCTGGTGTTCCCGAAGGCCAAAGTGATGGTGCCTGCTGCCGAACATGCCTTCTGGATGGACGATGCGCGCATGGCCGCGGCCCCCGCCGGCATGAAGGGCGCGTTTGACAACGTGCGCCGCACCTTTGCCACCATGCCGGCCGACACGCTGGTGCAGTTTGCAGCGGGCGCTGAAGTGGCACCGGGCATCCAGTCGGTGGCTGCTTACGGCCATACGCCCGGCCACACGTTGTTCGAGCTGAAGTCTGCAGGCCAGAACTTCTTCTATGTGGCAGACCTGACCAACGTTCCCGCCCTGTTCGCCCGCAACCCCGATTGGGCCGTGACTTTTGACATGGATGCAGAGGCAGCCCGCAAGGTACGCCGCGAGGTGTTCCAGCGCATCACCGCCAGCAACGCCATGCTGGGCGGCTTCCACTTCCCCTTCCCTGCGTTTGGCCGCGTTGCGGCGGCGGGCAACGGCTATGCCTTCCAGCCTGGCGCCTGATACCGAGGCTGCTGCGGGTACTGCGGCGACCACAGGCACGCGCGTCACACGGCGCACCCTGCTGGGCAGGGGCGCGGCGGGCGCACTGGGCAGCGGCCTGGCCCTCACAGCCCTGCAGACCTGGGCGGCCCAGGATGCTGGTGCCGAGGCCTTGCTGCGCCAAGGCGGGGTGGTGGCGTTGTTTCGCCACGCGCTGGCCCCCGGCACTTTCGATCCGCCGGGGTTTCGCCTGGGCGACTGCAGCACCCAGCGCAACCTGAACGATGAAGGCCGGGCCCAGGCCCGGCGCATCGGTGAGTGGTTCCAGGCGCGGCAACTGCAGCCAGAGAAGGTGCTCTCAAGCCCCTGGTGCCGCTGCATCGACAGTGCCACCCTGGCCTTTGGTACGCCGCAGGTGTGGGCCGCTCTGGGCTCGCCCAGAGGTTACTCCGATACCACGGGTGAGAGCCACTTGCGCGAGCTGCGCCAGGCGCTGGCTGGGGCGTCTGCGCGCAATGGCCGGTTTGAAGTGTGGTTCAGCCACATGTTTGTGCAGTCTGATCTGGCACGCGACAGCACCAGCTCGGGCGAGGCGCTGATACTGCGCGCCCCTCGAGCCGGCGAGTTGCAGGTGTTGGCCAAACTATCAGTGACGGGCTGAGCCCGACTGGGGCCTTCGGCCTACACGCGGGCGATGTGCCGGGGCGTATCCTGAAGGTTCTTTGCCCTGCCGGATACCCCGGCGCGGCGCACACCCAGGAGCTGCCGATGACACCGTCCCACACACTGGGTGAGCCCGCGCCTTGCGGGCACTGCCACTGAGAGCTGCCATGGCATTCCTCTCCAGCACCCCTCGCCTCACCACCGCGTCCAACGAGCCAGCGCCATGGCCTGCGAACGCCGGCGCACCGTCAGCACAGACCATCCCCGGCAGCCAGCGTGGTGTTCGCATGGAGCTGCAGATCGACCTGCGCTATGAGATCGACAGCTATGGCGCCGATTTCGTGTTCAACATCCACGCCGCACAAACACCCCACCAGATCGTCCACAACGAGCGCCTGGTGCTCAGCCAGGACATTCCTCACCAGATCCACACCGATCCGGCGACGGGCAACCGCTATCTGCGCCTGCATGGCGAGCCTGGCACGCTGGCGCTGACCTACAGCGCCACGGTGGACATCCGCCACCACCGCACCGATCCCACCCAGCTGGCGGAGGTGCCTGTGCGACACCTGCCGCCGCATGTGATGGGCTACATCTACCCCAGCCGCTATTGCCAGTCCGACCGCCTGCTGCGGCTGGCGCTGAACGAGTTTGGCGCCTTGTGGCAGGGCCACAGCCGCGTGCAGGCGATCCGCGACTGGGTGAACCGGCATGTGGCGTTCACGTCCAACACCTCCAACTCCAACACCTCGGCTGTCGATACGCTGGTGGAACAGGTGGGGGTGTGCCGCGATTTCGCCCACCTGATGATTGCACTGTGCCGTGCGGTGAACATTCCGGCCCGCTTCACCACGGGCACAGACTACGGCGCCGACCCTGCGCTGGGCCCGCCGGACTTTCATGCCTATGTGGAGGTGTACCTGGGCGACCGGTGGTATCTGTTCGACCCCTCAGGCACGGCCATCCCCATGGGGCTGCTGCGTTTTGGCACCGGCCGTGATGCCGCCGACGTGGCATTTGCCACCATCTTTGGCGGGGTGCGCGCACAGCCTCCCACCATCCACACCCTTGCGGTCGAAGACCCCACCCAGGGGTGGGTGCTGCCCTACCACTGTGCCGAGGCACTGTCCACCGACCAGGGTACGTCGTACGGGGCCCGCTTCGTCGCGCAATAGGGATTTTTGGCCCTCCCTCTGCCACCACAACAAGGCCTTAGAAAGGCCTGCTGGCCGCCCCTGATTGCGGCTGTGGCCTAATATGCCCCTTTTCTCCACTTTCTCAGAGACCTACCATGGGCAACAAGATCGTCACCGAAGCAGACCGCAAGCGCACCCCCCAACCCAAGCCGTTGCCCGGTGTGACGCTGAACACCCCCGGCCGTGGCCAGCGCGTGAGCCTGGAGCGTGGTGTCGCCACGCGCAGCAAGAAGAACCCTGGCAAGCGTTCGCGCAAGGGCGGCTGATCAGTCCTCCGGGGGCGCTGCGGCGCCCCGCCAGCATCCAGAAAAAAGCCCTCGTCAGAGGGCTTTTTTGTGGGCGGTGCACCGCTTACTCCAACGGTGCAGGCATGGTTTCCACCTGTCCTCTGGCGGGCAGGACGATGTGAAATGCCGCACCGCTGGCCGGAACGTTCTCGGCAAAGATCCGTCCACCCATGGCCTCGACGATCTTGCGGCAAATGGCCAGGCCCAGGCCCGTGCCGCCTGATCCATCCTTGGTTTTGCTGGACTGCACAAAGGCCTCAAATATGCTTTGCAGCTCTGACGGAGGGATGCCCGGGCCCTCGTCGCGCACCACCAGATGCGTCTGGCCCAGGGAATCCGCGTATCCTTCCAGCGTGATCGTGCTGCCAGGCGGGGAAAACTTGATGGCATTGGCCACCACGTTCCGGATCACCTGCTGAAAGCGCAGCGGGTCGGCCTTGGCCACCAGCGGAAGGTCGGGCATGCGCAAGTCCAACATCAGGTGGCTGCGTTCGAGCAAAGGCTCCAGCTCGCGGATCACCGGGCGCACCACGCCGCGCAGGTCGATACGCTCCATGTGGAAAGTGCCCACAGTGCTCTCCAGCTTGGAAACCTCCAACAGGTCGTTCACCAGCATAAGCATGCGCTGGCCCGCCGAATGGATGTCTTCAAACATGTCCGCCAGCTTGGGCTGCGCGCGCCCACGCAGCATGCCCAGTTCGGCAAAGCCCAGAATGGACTGCAGCGGCGTGCGAAGCTCGTGGCTCATGTTGGCCACAAACTCCGACTTGGCACGAGACGCCTCTTCGGCCGCATCGCGTGCCTCCTGGGTAGCACGCTCTGCCTCGCGGAATTCGCTCACATCCATCAGGATGGTGAGCACACCTGTGACCTGACCATGCTCATCGGCAATCGCCGCCTTGACCACGCGTGTGTCGCGGCGCGATCCGTCGCCATGGCGTATTTTGGCTTCGACCAGGGCACGCCCACCCCAGCGCAAGAGCTGTTTGTTCGCCGACAAGTGCACCTTGACCTCGTCCGGCGGCAGGCACTCGGCCACGGCCTTACCCAGCACGGTGGAGCGCGCACGGCCCTTGTATTCTTCCCAGGCCTTGTTCACGCGCACGAACCGGTCCTGTGCGTCGGTTACAGAGATGGGCAGCGGGTTGGTCTCCAGCAGCAGGTCCTGGAAAGCGATCTGCGCCTGCAGCTGCTGCTGGGCCATCCAGCGCTGGGTCTCATCCACCGCGCTGCCTGCAAAACCGATAACACGCCCGGCAGCCACCAGGGGCACCACCGCCACCTGAAACATCATCTCCCTGCCCTCGGCAGAACGGGACACCACCTGGCATACCCGCACTCCATCCGGCGACCGGGAGTCGATGGCCCGGACCACATCGTTGCGGCTTTGTGGCTCTACCAGGTCGTGCAGGCGCTTGCCTATGGCGCGATCAGGCGCTGTGCCCGTCACCACCGTCCAATGCGCATTCACATAGGTGATAACGCCCTGGGCATCGGTGCGAAAAATCAGCTCCTGCACGCTGCGCATCAGCACAGACAGATCCCGCTCGTTGCGGGCAATGCGGGCCTGTGCCGCATCAATGGCCAGCCGAGCCCGATCACGGGTGCGCTGGCCCCGCCACACTGCAAAGGTCAGGCCCAGCACCAGGGCCACCACGG
>Ga0307998_1002080_pt1 | contig 10420 bp, 9 predicted proteins | sample Davwhametageno37_FD_203147 | JGI IMG/M metagenome (GOLD analysis project Ga0307998, IMG submission 203147) | Marine microbial communities from Davis Island wharf, Antarctic Ocean - #37 | ecosystem: Environmental > Aquatic > Marine > Unclassified | place: Antarctic Ocean: Davis Island wharf...
CATTTGCTTTATCAATTTTATGTGGCGGGGGGTAAGTTGAGTGCCTCGCTCTATATTCGCTCGAATGATTTGTTTCTAGGTAATCCATATAACACAGCTTCTTTGGCTTTTCTAACGCATATGTTGGCACAGCAGTGTGATTTAGAAGTGGGCGACATTGTTATCAGTATCGGCGATGCCCATATTTACTCGAATCATTTTGAGCAGGTAAATGAGCAATTAACCCGAGACCTTGGCAGCTTGCCTCAACTTGTTATTAAACGTAAACCGGCCTCTATTTTTGATTATCAGTTTGATGATTTTGAAATAGTTAATTATGAGCCTCAGGCTCATATTCCAGCACCGATAGCAGTTTAATGATTTTAGGCTTTTGGAATATTTTTGTGTATTGCTGCGCAAATAGATGGTTAACGGTTTTCTATCAAATCAGATGGGACCATTAAATTAAGGTCACTATTTATCTTGGTGTTTGTTGGCAAGCTAGTCCTTGGTAACCATTTATCACCTTTCCTGATTAATGATGTCATTTTCTCTTAGTAGAGTATTTTTAACAAAGAACAGTCACTTATTTTGAACTTGGAGGCTAAAAAGAGTAATCTAACCCACCCTTTTTTATGATTGAATTATGACCGGTAAACTTTTTATAAAGACCTTTGGTTGCCAGATGAATGAGTATGATTCATCCAAGATGGCAGACGTGCTTGCTGAATCTCATCAGCTAGAAATAACACAAGTTGCTGAAGAGGCGGATGTGTTATTACTTAACACTTGTTCTATTCGTGAAAAAGCACAAGAGAAAGTGTTTCATCAACTTGGCCGATGGAAGCGGTGGAAGGACGATAAGCCTAACCTTGTGATTGGTGTCGGTGGTTGTGTGGCCAGTCAAGAAGGCGATGCAATTCGACGACGTGCGCCATATGTTGACTTGATCTTTGGTCCACAAACCCTACATCGCTTACCGTCAATGCTAAATGATGTGAACAAAACGCGTAAGCCGCGAATAGATATTTCTTTTCCTGAAATTGAAAAGTTCGATAATTTGCCCGTAGCAAAATCTGACGGACCGACTGCATTTGTGTCGATTATGGAAGGGTGTAGCAAATACTGTACTTTCTGTGTGGTGCCATATACTCGAGGTGAAGAAGTTAGTAGGCCTGTCGATAAAGTGCTGACTGAAATTAGGGGTTTGGCTCTACAAGGTGTTCGTGAAGTTAATTTGCTGGGTCAAAACGTCAATGCGTATCAAGGTGATATTGATGGTGAAGAGCAGGCAGATTTAGCGCTCTTAATTCATTATGTTGCTGCAATTGAAGGCATTGATCGTATTCGATTTACGACATCTCACCCAGTTGAATTTTCTGATAGCCTGATTGATGCTTTTGCAGAAGTTCCGGAGTTGGTGAGTCATTTGCACTTACCGGTGCAGTCAGGTTCAAACCGTATTTTGTCGATGATGAAGCGTGGACACACTGTAGATGAATATAAAGATAAAATTAAACGTCTTATGAAAGTGCGCCCACATTTGAGTATGTCGAGTGACTTTATTATTGGCTTTCCTGATGAACAGGAAGCTGACTTTCAAGACACAATGACTCTGATCAATGATATTGGATTTGATCATTCTTTTAGTTTTATATATAGCGCACGTCCAGGAACACCTGCCTCAGCTTTTGTGGATTCAGTAACAAGTGAAACAAAGAAAGAGCGATTAAAAATAGTTCAAGATCGTTTACGCGAGTTAGAAAGTCAGTATAGTGAGAAGATGCTAGACACAACGCAACGGGTTTTGGTTGAGCGTGCTGCCCAGCGGCAGGATGGTGAGTTGGCCGCCCGGACGGAAAATAACCGCGTAGTTAATTTTGTAGGTGATAAAACGTTAATTGGTAAATTTGTTGATGTTTACATTATCGAAGCGTATAGCAATTCATTACGTGGGAAGTTATTGGCCGATAGCGTCATTCTTTAATCTAAGGAACAATTATTTGTGAGTGCACCATCTACTTCATTAGAAACTATTAATTTTGAATTAAGCCCTATCGATAACGAGCGCTTGGCTAATTTGTGCGGCCACTTAGACGAGCACTTGAGAATGCTAGAGCGTGGTTTTGGTATTGAAGTCAATAACAGAGGTTCTAAATTTCAAATTATAGGTCCAGTAGGTTTTCTGGCGGTTGCACAAGCAGTTATTAATGAACTGTATGCCGAAACATCCCAGTCCGTTCTTGCTCCAGAGGAAGTTCATCTAGCGATTCGGGGAGTAGGTGGTATAGAAACGTTGACACAAAAAACACCAGAAGAAATTATTATTAAAACTAAGCGTGGCTTAGTAAAAGCTCGCGGTGATAATCAACAAGCATACTTGCAGCGAGTTATGACTCACGATATTAACTTTGGCATCGGTCCAGCGGGTACAGGTAAAACCTACCTTGCAGTTGCATGTGCTGTTGAAGCTCTAGAGCGAGATTTTGCACGACGTATTGTACTCGTTCGGCCAGCTGTTGAAGCTGGTGAGAATTTAGGTTTTTTACCAGGTGATTTGACTCAGAAAGTCGATCCTTACCTAAGACCCCTTTATGACGCTTTATATGAAATGCTTGGTTTTGAGCGAGTCGCAAAACTAATTGAGCGTAATGTCATTGAGGTCGCCCCTCTAGCTTACATGCGTGGCCGGACACTTAATGAATCTTTCATTATTTTGGATGAAGCACAAAATACCACTGTCGAACAGATGAAAATGTTTCTGACACGTTTAGGGTATAACTCAACAGCAGTTATTACTGGAGATATCACTCAAGTAGATTTACCTACTTCTAAAAAGTCAGGCCTAAGAGATGCGATAGAAGTGCTAGAAGGGGTTGAAGGAATTGGCTTTACATTTTTCCAAGCTAAAGATGTAGTGCGACATTCTTTGGTTCAAAAAGTAATTGTAGCTTATGAGCAGGCAGGGAAAAAAAGTTAATGGCTGTGACGGTCGATATTCAACAAGCTTATTCTGGTTTGGTGCCATCTGCACAGTCAATACAGTCATGGGCAGACTTAGCCTTGAGAGAAGTAGCAGAAGATTGTGAGTTAAGCATTCGTTTAGTTGGTGAAAATGAGAGTGCTGATTTAAACTCGATTTATCGAGGTAAAAGAGGACCAACAAATGTGTTGTCATTTCCTTTTGATGCATCGGTTGAACTTGAACCTCGACTGTTAGGTGACTTAGTAATTTGCGTGCCCGTAGTTGAGGGAGAAGCCAAAGCACAAGCCAAAACTGTGGAGCATCATTGGGCGCATATAGTAGTACATGGATGTTTGCATCTATTGGGTTACGATCATATAAAAGACGAACAAGCAAAAGAGATGGAAGCATTGGAAATCGACATACTAGATTTGTTGGCAATTAGTGACCCATACCAAGAACAAGGTGCTGAGTTATGAGTGAGGGACAGCAGAGTGGCTCGAAGCTTTTATCTTGGCAGAAACGACTAAGTAAATTATTTATAGAGCCGCAAGATCAAGAACAATTAGTAGATTTAGTTCGCTCTGCATCCGAACGACATATCATAGATGCTGAAGCTCTTGCTATTGTAGAGGGTGCTTTGAATGTGGCTCAAATGCAAGCTCGTGACATTATGATTCCTCGCTCGCAAGTTGTTATGGTGTCGCGCGACGCACCAGCAAAAGACATTTTGAAATTAATCACTGAAACTGCACATTCTCGTTTTCCTGTTATTGATGATGATCGTGATGATGTTATTGGTATTTTGCTAGCTAAAGATGTCCTTTCCATGGTGGTATCTGCCGGTGAATTTCAGTTTGACATGCGTGAGCTATTGAGGCCTGCGGTATTCATTCCAGAAAGTAAGCGTTTAAATGTGTTGCTGGGTGAGTTCCGTGGGCATCGAAATCATATGGCTATTGTCGTAGATGAATACGGTGGGGTTGCGGGTATGGTGACTATAGAAAACGTACTTGAACAGATCGTTGGTGAAATAGAAGATGAGCACGATATTGATAATGATGTGCCTATTTTACAGCGTGATGAAACGACCTATGCCATTAAGGCATTAGCAGAGCTGGATGAATTTAATGAGCGTTTCCAAACGCAATGGAGCGATGAGAATTTTGACACTGTGGGTGGTTATGTCGTAAATCAGTTTGGTCACCTGCCGGAGCGGGGTGAAAAAGTGATTATAGGCCAGTTTGAATTTAGAGTCGTTAGGGCGGATAACCGAAGAGTGCACTTGCTTGAAATGAAGGTATTACCCAGATCTGAACAGTTGAGCGATACCAAAAAGTGACAATGTTAGATGTTACGGCTTGGTCAAATCGGGCTGGAAACACGATTGCATTGCTGGCGGGTATAGCAATGCCATTAGCCTTTGCGCCTTTCAATTATTATCCTATTGCGGTGTTGAGCGTTTCGCTGCTATTTTTAGCTTGGCAAGGTATTGATGAAAAGCAGGCTGCGATACGCGGCTTTTTATTTGGCCTAGGTTTATTTGGTGTTGGCGTTTCATGGGTTTATGTTGCAATTCATGAGTTTGGCCAAGCAAGTATGCTGTTGGCAAGCTTGTTAACTATCCTCTTTGTCGCTTTCTTTGCGCTTTATATTGCGGCTTTGGGCTGGGGTATAAAAAAAATAACGGCTAAAAGAAATTTCACGGCAATTGATTACGTACTATTGATGCCTTTAGCATGGCTTTTCTTTGAATGGTTTAAAGGCTGGTTTCTAACTGGATTCCCTTGGCTGGACATAGGTGTTAGTCAAATTGAGGGGCCATTAAGTGGTTATACTCCTGTGGTGGGTGCGTTCGGGGTGTCTTTGATTGCGGCGATGTCGGCAGGCTTATTAGCTAGTTTTTGGCAATTCAAAGAGATAAAATCTTTGTTAGTTATAGCTCTTATTTGGATTGGTGGGAGCGCTTTAAATACGATTGAGTGGACTTATGAAAGTGACCACCCCATATCAGTTAGTGTGATTCAGGGTAATGTGCCACAAAATATAAAGTGGGATAGTGAACAGGCATTAAAAACACTAATGTTATATAAAACAAAAACAGAAGAACAATGGCAAAGTGACCTTATTGTTTGGCCCGAGAATGCGGCAACTGTTTTTTATAATCAAGCTAAAACTGTTTTTTTTGATCCACTAGGAGCGGTAGCGCGTGAAAATAATACAGATATTTTATTAGGTTTACCTCTCTATGATGATGATGGCATTCGTTATTACAATGGAATGATATCACTCGGGGCTGAGACAGGTTTTTATCATAAGCGACACTTAGTACCATTCGGAGACTATGTACCTTTTGAATGGCTACGGGGATTGATTGCATTTTTTGATTTACCGATGTCATCTTTTCATCCAGGCAAGGCTGATCAGGTGTTGTTATCAGCCGCGGGTCAAAAAATAGGTATTTCAGTGTGCTACGAAGATGCATTTTCTAGCGAAGTTTTGGATACGTTGCCAGAGGCAAGCATACTGGTTAATGCAACAAATAATGCTTGGTATGGTGATTCACTTGCCCCGCATCAGCATTTGCAGATTTCACAAAATAGGGCGTTAGAAACTGGTAGGCCCATAATCAGAGCAACGACGAATGGTATTTCTGCGCTGATTGATTATCGAGGTAAATTACAGGCAACAACAGCACAATTTGAGCTCGCAGTTTTGACAGGTAAAATAGGCCCTCGGCAAGGCATGACTTTTTATGTTCAATGGAATCATTGGCCATTATTGATTTTAGCGCTGTTCATGTTGTTAGTGTGGGCGTATTATCGAAAAAATGATTTAAATAAGCAGGCCGGTTGATGCAGTTTTTAACTATACAACGTATTTTAGGCATTTTATTAGGCCTCTTCAGTTTATCCCTTTTACCTCCGATTGCAGTTTCGCTGTTTTATCAAGACGGTTCTACCCAAGCTTTCGTTTATGCTTTTATTTTATTGCTGGCAACTGGGTTTGTTTTTTGGTTTCCTGTAAGGAAACACCGTAAAGAATTAAAGGTTAGAGATGGTTTTTTAGTGGTGGTAATGTTCTGGGTGACGCTGAGTCTATCAGGCGCGGTACCTTTCTTTCTCACTCACGTACCAGAGATGTCATTCACTGATGCCGTCTTTGAGTCGGTATCAGGTCTAACCACAACCGGGGCGACAGTATTAACGAACTTGGATGGCTTACCAAAAGCAGTCTTGTTTTACCGCCAGTTTTTGCAATGGCTTGGTGGTATGGGGATTGTTGTTTTGGCTGTAGCGATTTTGCCATTATTAGGTGTCGGTGGTATGCAGTTATATCGTGCTGAAACGCCGGGGCCGATGAAGGACTCTAAATTAACGCCTCGGATCACTGAAACGGCAAAAGCGTTGTGGTATATATATTTAATGCTGACTGTGTTGTGTGCGATATCTTATTATTTAGCAGGGATGAGCTGGTTTGATGCAATAAGCCATAGCTTTTCGACAGTAGCAATCGGCGGGTTTTCGACTCATAATGCGAGTATTGGCTATTTTAATAGTGCGACTATTGAAATGGTTGCTGTATTTTTTATGTTACTAGCGGGAATGAACTTTTCGCTGCATTTCTTAGCATGGAGACATCGTTCAGTTAGCCATTACTGGGGAGATTCAGAGCTGCGGACGTATATCCTGGTTTTAGTAGCTATTTCTTTTGTCACAGCGGCTTATTTATTCTTTACCCGGACTTTTGATGATCCCTGGGCTGCGATACACCATGGGGTATTTCAAGCGGTATCAATTGGCACTACAGCTGGTTTTACAACAACCGACTATTATCTGTGGCCAGGATTTTTACCTATTTTACTATTGATGGCAAGCTATATTGGCGGTTGCGCTGGTTCAACAGGCGGCGGTATGAAGGTAATTAGAGTAATGCTTTTATTCAAACAGGGGTACCGTGAGGTGTTGCGTTTGATTCACCCAAATGCAGTTATTGCGATTAAAGTTAATAATAAAGCTATGTCTTCAAAAGTTGTCGGTGCAGTTTGGGGCTTTTTTGCCTTGTATGTGTTTAGCTTTAGCTTCATGCATTTGCTCCTAATGTCGACCGGTCTGGATATTGTGACTTCCTTTTCAGCTGTGACCGCATGCTTGAATAATCTGGGTCCTGGGTTAGGAGAGGTTGGTGAAAACTACAGTAGCATCAACTCAACATCAAAATGGGTACTTTGTATGGCTATGCTCTTAGGTAGACTTGAGATTTTTACATTATTAGTTGTATTGACCCCCGCATTCTGGAAGCGATGATTGTTTATTGATATGCAGATGATACAAAAAAAATGGGACCAAGTTTATCAACAGTCTGAAGAGGAGCCTAAAGTTGCAGAAGTCCTACAGAATAATCATTATTTATTGCCATCAAATGGAGTGGCTTTAGATTTAGCCTGTGGCCTAGGTGGTAATGCCTTATTTCTTGCCGACAAAGGGTTGACAGTTAAAGCATGGGATATATCGCCCGTGGCCATTAAAAAGTTGGGGGCAATGGCTACTGAGAATGGACTGGAGCTCGAGGCAACCGTGAGAGATGTGGTTACAGATCCTCCGGAAATAAATAGTGTCGACGTATTAGTTGTGAGCGGGTTTTTAGATCGCGAATTATGCCCTGCACTCTTCGCGGCAATAAATCCGGGGGGGTTATTACTGTACCAGACCCATTGTGTGCATAAAGTCGATAAAAAAGGCCCAAGTAACCCCGATTATTTATTAGCTGATAATGAGTTGCTCAGTTTGTTTCGAGGAATGATGGTGCGCGTTTATCGGGAAGAGGCTCTGTTAGGAAATCATGCGTGGGGTATGCGAAATCAGGCATGGTTGTTAGCAGAAAAGCCAGCATAGCATTTATTTTGGTCTAAATAAATTTGCTGTTAAATAGATAGATGAGTAGAATCATTCAGCCATGGTAGCCCTTAGACTAAATTTTGGGCAGATTATTAGTAAAATAAGAAACGAGTGTAGAGATGAAAGCCGATATCCACCCAGAATATAATGAGATTGATGTGAGCTGCAGCTGCGGTAATACCTTTAAAACTCGTTCAACACGCGCAACAGCATTAACTTTAGATGTTTGTGCAGAATGCCACCCATTTTATACAGGCAAGCAAAAAATGCTTGATACTGCTGGCCGAGTTGATAAATTCCGTCAGAAATATGGAAAATAGATTTTCCAGACTTCCTGTCTAGGTTTATTTAAAGATATTAATGATTGAGGGCGTACCGATGCGTACATGTCGTCGATTATTCAAAAGCCTCTGCCTTATAGCAGGGGCTTTTTTGCTTATGGGTGTAGTAGGTTGCGCGCAAAACCCTGTGACAGGTTTAAATGATTTTGTGCTTTTGAGTGAGGATAATGAACTCAACATCGGGCGTACAGGTCATCCTAGAATTATTGCAGAGTATGGTCGTTATCAGGATGAGGCCATGCAAATCTATGTTCAAACTATCGGTGAAAGGTTAGCGAGAGTTAGTCATCGTCAAGATTTGATTTATCATTTTACAGTTTTAGATTCAGCAGTTATTAATGCGTTTGCTTTGCCTGGCGGTTATATCTATATCACGAGGGGCCTGATGGCTTACTTAAACTCGGAAGCTGAGTTAGCTGCGGTATTAGGCCATGAAATTGGTCATGTGACAGCGCGCCATGGTATCCGCCAGCAAAGTGCAGCTCAAGCGGCTAATCTTAGCTACACAATTGGTTCAATATTACTGCCAGAGTTACGAGGTGGGGGTTCTCAAGATTTATTTAACACTATGAGTGGCGCTTTGTTAAGTGGTTATGGCCGTAAGCAGGAGTTGGAGTCTGATGGCTTGGGGGCTCAATACCTAGCCCGCTCAGGATATGCGCCTACAGCAATGCTAGATGTTATTAGTATATTAAAAAATCAATCTTCTTTTGCTAAAGCACAAGCTAAACAGCAAGGCTTTGAGTCTCAGGGTTATCATGGTCTGTTTGCAAGCCACCCAGACAACGATACACGCTTAAAAAATGTAGTTTCTACTGCAAATCAATATATTGTTCAAACTGGTGCAGTTAAACGTGGTGATTATTTAAATCGCATTAATGGTATGACTTTTGGTGATAGTGAAAAGCAAGGCATTCGTTCGGGTCAATATTTTTATCACTTAGAAATGGGCTTCTCGGTTAAATTTCCGAAAGAATGGCAAATTAATAATAAGGAAGAAAGTCTTCAGTCAATCGCATCTGGTGGCAAAGCGTTTATTGAAATGAGGGTCGAAGATCTAAACCGTCGGTTATCTCCTCATCAATTCATCCAACAGCACCTTGGCATTAATAAAATAGAAGGCGGTAAAATATTGATTGTTAATGGTTTAAATGGTTATACGGGGCTTGTTGGAAGGGAAGGAAAATGGGAGCGCGTTAGTGTGATTTATTTAGATGAGAAGGCATTTGTTTTTATAAGTGGTGCTAAGAACAATCAATTATTCAATCAATATGATGCCCTTTTTTTAGCGACAGCAGAAAGCTTGCAACGTCTTAAAGAGAATGAGTTCAGGTTGGCTAAGGCAAAAAGAATTGAAGTTAAAACTGTAACGAAAATAGATAATTATCAGCTATGGTCTACTCGTTCACGTATTAGTAATTCCCCATTGATGCAACTTAGACTCTTAAATGGAGATTATCCTGACGGTGAGTTGCGCACAGGCCAGAGAGCGAAGTTTATACAATAGAAACCTTAAAATATATCAATAAGTGGCTCGGGTTTTTCACTTGGTTTGTTTTTTGTGCTGTACGTTGAGCTATATTCAGTAGGTACATATTCTCTACGGAAAGTTTCAAATACTGCCTTTGGAGTATCGGGCCTTGCCAGCAGGCCAGTCTTGCGGTCTATTTTTACCGTTACCATTCCGAGAGGTTGCTTTAGAGGTACTTCAGAGCGGCCTAGTAATGCTTTCTGCATGAAGTCTACCCACATAGGTAAAGCAGCTCTTCCTCCTGTTTCATACCGCCCTAATGAACGGGGCGAGTCAAAACCTACCCAGCTTATGGCCACGAGCTTGGGTGAAAACCCATTAAACCAAGCATCAACTTGATTGTTGGTTGTACCTGTTTTACCAGCAAGATCATTACGGCCTATTGTCATTGCTTTTCTTCCAGTTCCATAGCGCACGACGTCTCTTAAAAGACTATTCATTATGTAGGCATTTTGTGGTGTCATAATCCGCTTTGCAGGTATAAAGTTAGTTAGTGCCCCAGTAGATGCTGTTATCGAATCTGTTAAGCAGGTAACACAGACTGTTGCAGGTGCGGCCTCCATAAGGATATTGCCATTAATATCTTCAATACGTTGGATTAGGAAAGGCTCTATACGGTAACCACCATTGGCGAAGGATGCGTAGGCACGAGCCATATCCCAGGGTGCGGCACTACCGCTCCCCAGTGCTAAGGATAAGTCTCGAG
>Ga0307998_1002081_pt1 | contig 10412 bp, 5 predicted proteins | sample Davwhametageno37_FD_203147 | JGI IMG/M metagenome (GOLD analysis project Ga0307998, IMG submission 203147) | Marine microbial communities from Davis Island wharf, Antarctic Ocean - #37 | ecosystem: Environmental > Aquatic > Marine > Unclassified | place: Antarctic Ocean: Davis Island wharf...
GTGAGAATATCACCATACCATTTGATGAAAAACTAAATTATGCAATAGAAGGAGTCTCTGAATTAGGAAATTATGCAGCAACAAAGAATATTTCTTTATTGATAGAAAATCATAATGGATATTCTTCCAGTCCAGAATGGATGATCTCTTTAATGGAAGCCGTGAATCTTAAAAATGTTGGTGTTTTAGGGGACTTTACTAACTGGACTCTTAAGCGCAACCCAGATACCTTTTATCCAGACCCTTATAAAGGGATCGAATTACTTGCTCCTTATATCCGTGCTGTCAGTGCGAAATCATCTGGATTTACATCTGAAGGAGAGGAAATCACAATCAATTACAAACGTATGTTTGAAGTGCTTAAAAAAGCTCCACAGTTAGAATTTATTGGCGTTGAATTTTTTGGGAATAAAATTTCAAGAAAAGAAGGCGCTATTCGAACTAAAGAACTAATTGAAAAAGTTATTTAAGAGTTAATCCATTTGCTATCTAGTAAGGTATATCCAACCCTCTTTATCCGAAATTCCGTCTGATTCTAAATCTATTTTATAGAAATAACTCCCTGATGGAATTTCATTTTTTTGATTTCCAGAAGGCCAATTATTTTGATAACGTTTTGAAGAATAAATCAATGCGCCAGTTCTTGTGTATATGAAAACTTGATTGTTTGGATAAGTGTCAATTTTAATAACTTTCCATGTGTCATTAATTCCATCACCATTATCTGAAACAAACTCGTTGATCAAAAAATCATCAAAACTACCTGGATTAGGATCTATAGAATCCTCTATTCCATCATTGTCATTATCCAAATCTAAACAATCCAAAATACCATCGCCATCTGTATCAGGACTAAGTGATGTCTCATCTTTCGGATCCGACCCACAAGCAATCTCGTCTTCATCAGTTTGCCCGTCATTATCATCATCTAGATCACATAGATCCCCAAAAGTATCTTGGTCATAATCTTCTTGTTCAGGATTTTCATTTTCAATACAGTTATCACATGCATCACCTACTAGATCGTCATCTGTATCTAGCTGATCTGGATTTGAAATTTCAGGACAATTATCATTAAAAATTTGTGATGACCCTAATGAATAAGGAACGCCATCACCATCACCATCTAAACTTGGGTATTCATTAACATTTAGTGGATCGGTTCCTTCATTAATCTCTATTTGATCCTCGAAGCCATCATTATCGTCATCTACATCCAAACAATTGGGAATGCCATCAAAATCTGTATCTAAAGCTCTCGATAAATTGTTAAGCGGATCAGAGCCACATTGTATTTCGATCAAATCAGATTGTCCATCATTATCATCATCTAAATCATAAAAATCAAGCTCAAGGTCACTGTCAGTATCTAAAGGAAAGTTTGAAATGTCAAGTGAGTCTGTACCTACTTCATTTTCAATTATATCTGTAAATCCGTCGTTGTCGTCATCATCATCTAGTAAATTAATTATTCCATCACTATCGGTATCAAGAGGAATGCTTATACTATCAAGCGGATCACTACCTGCCAATACTTCTGTCGTATCTAAATAACCATCTCCATCATCATCAGTGTCCAAATTATTTCCAATTCCATCAGAGTCCGTATCTGTCCATTCAGAAGGATCATTTGGAAAAGCATCTAAAGTATCTACAACTCCATCATTGTCAGTGTCAAGAGTAGAATCTCCTCCAGATCCACCGGAACCTCCAGAAATAGGAGGAACGTTACATACCTGTAAATCATCAGTTATTGTAATATTTACAGTAGTAGAAGCTGTATTTCCAGAACTATCCGTAATAGAATAAACAATCTGTTGTGGTCCTAAATTTTCACAGCTCAATACTATTTTTTTGCTTTTAAAGGATTTTACTTTCGTGTTTGATATTCCAGTTACAGACGATGATTTACCTGTATTAACAAACGGGGGTTGAAAGGCTGTTGCTTTACATTCGATAAATTCTTCTGAAGAATTTGCAAAACTAGAAGGAATACCTATTCTAAATATTATTGTTCTTTCTATTTCAATATCAACAACATCAAAATTATTATTCCGAGAATCATAATCTTGATAATCAGCATAAAAAGATATAATATTACCATATTTAGTAGATGGCAAAATTACATTACCACTTTCAGCGATGGCAAGTCCGTTCAGTGAAATCATTTCACAAGTCAAATCGCTATTCTGTAATTCTCCTATGTCATCTGGAATTTCCGTCTCTTGAGTAAATATATTATCTGAATTTGCAGAGACAATGTTATAAGTTGAAATTACACAATTATCATAACTACCATTATCAATTAGTTCAAAAGGAATTACTATTTCACCATTACTGTTTAAAGAAAGAACTAAGTCATTAACTAAAATAATTGGGGCCTGAACGTCTACTACGGTTACACTTTGTGTAACAGATTTTGAATTTCCAAAAACATCTTTAACGGTATGGACTACATATGTAGTTCCAATGGGAAATTGGAGAGGGGCATTATTTGAAACAGAGGCTATTCCACAATCATCATTGGTCACTACAGAGCCTAAATCTATTCCTGATGCAAAACAAGAACCTGCATCTGCATTAATTACAAGATCTTGATCCTGGATAGAAATGGTAGGAGTTGTGTTGTCAGAAAAAGAAATTAACTGAGTAGCAGTAACTGTATTTCCAAAAGTGTCACTAGCTGTCCAAGTTACTCTTGTAATCCCTGAAGAAAAGCTATCAGGTGCATCATTGCTGTAAGTGAATGAACAGTTATCAGTGATCGTTGGTGTCCCGAGCAATATGACACATGAATCAGAAACAATATCAGGAGGAGCTGTTAAATCTGGAGGTGAAGAATCACTTACAATTACAGTTTGAGTAACACTGGTTGAATTTCCTGCCGTATCTAGAACGGTCCATGTAATGGTAGTTACTCCAGTTGGGAAACTTGCGGGAGCATTATTAGTTATACTAGCTACGGTACAATTATCACTTGTAATGGGGTCTACTAAGACAATTGTTGTGGCTTCACACGAATCACTATCTGATGAGGCGTTGATGTTAGAGGGAGCTGTTATAGTGGGGGCAGTAGTATCAGAAACCGTGACCAGCTGAGTTGCAGAGGCTGTGTTACCATTGGCATCTGTTACTTGCCATGTAACTGCTGTAATTCCTAGAGGAAATACTACTGGTGCATTGTTTGATGGGGTTAAAGCCAAGTCACAGTTGTCAGTAGCTGAAGCCACACCAATAGTGACAGAACAATTGCCTGCGATAATGTCATTTGGGATTGTAAGTATAGGGGGTTGGTTATCTATAACTGTTATTGTTTGTGTTACAGTAGTAGTATTACTTGCAGAATCTGTGACAATCCAGGTCAAAATATTTTCACCTAGTATAAATACTAAACTTGGGTTATCATTTTCTATTGAAATAATAGCACAATTATCCGTTGCAGTTACTGTTCCTGCAGAAACAAGGGTAGCAGTGCAAATTCCAAGATCTGTATCGACTGTAAGATTCGGAGGGGGTATTACGTCTGGCTCAGAAGAGTCACTTGCAGTGACTAGTACTGTTTTAGAAACACTCAAGGTTAGACCATTGGAAAGTGTTGTAGAAACTGTAACTAGATAAGAATTATCTTGATTACTAACAGGAAATAATTTTGTGAACGAAACAGTATTTGAAGCGATAGAATAATTTACAGAATTAACATTATATCCAAAATTTGCCTCCCATGAAGCTGAAGGTGGAGGTATTGCGTTAACTATGATATTATCAAGTCCCCAGTTATCATAAACGTCTGAGGAGTTAGAAGGTTGATACCATCTAAATTGTGTTGAAATTGACTTAGCTAAAGTGGGAATTTCTATATCATTATAATGCCAATTATACCAGGCAGCACTCTTGAAAGAATCAGTATCCCAATCATCATAAAATGTTTCCCAATTTCCACCATCAACCTTATATTGCAAATAGACTTCTTCATTTGATGCATCAGGATCTTCACAACCATTTCTTTGTGGCCGGATACCATCTCCTATTCCAGGGTTATCAGATCCATATCTTATAAAAAATTCTATACTTCCCCCTTGGGAAACATCAACTGCAGAAGTTTCTACAAAACGCTTTCCTCTATACTCTCCGGTTTTCTCTGTTTCTAAAGCCCAAAAATAATCTGAATTATCATTGGTGTCTCCACTGGGGGAATTACAATAAGCACCCACGCTAAAAGGAGAAGAATCCCAACCAGAAGGAAGTTTACCATCACTATCGTTAAAATCGAATTGAGTAACACTGATTTCATTAGGGGTAAAAGTAGCTTCAAACTCTAGAGTAGTCCCACTACAAGTTGCTGATGAAAATGATGAGGTAAAATCAACTAGCTGTCCATTAAGTTGATTAAATATTAACAGAAAAAATATTGCATTAGTATACTTCAATTATGTTTATATTATTTAAATTAAATTTTTTTGACGCGACTATCTTTTTAGTTGAATTTTCACTTTTAAAAAGTCTTAATTGATTGGGTTGGTAGTCACAGCTTCCTCTTTTAACTTCTAATGGATTTAGGACAAAAGCTATTTTATTTTCTTCAGTTTTGTCTTTTTCCAAATAAAAATTAACAACCAAAGTTTCTTCGGTTTTGTTTTTAACTTGAATTAAATAATATTCAAAACTTAAATCATGCTTTTTACTTCCACAAATAGATGAAGTATATTGAATTTTTACTTGCTCATTCTCATAATAAAGAGACCAATTCTCTTGAATAGGCGAAGAAAAATATAAAATAAATTGAATTAAAATTAAAAACATAAAAAAATATTGTCTAACGTAAATTTAGTTATTTTTAATTATTAAAAACATAAAAATCAAGTATGAACTATATTTGAGAAGATCTTATTAAAAAACATTTATTTTAAAATAATAACAAATGCTCAAAGCAATAATATTTGATATGGATGGGGTAATTGTTGATAGTGAACCCATTCATCATGCGGCTTACCAAAAAACGTTTAATGAGTTTGATATTGAGGTTTCACCAGAACTTTATGCTTCATTCACCGGGAAAGCTACTCTTCCAATTTGTGAATATATTTGTTCTTCATTTAATTTGAAAATTTCTCCTGAAATATTAGTTGCTTGCAAGCGTAAATATTTTAGTCAATTATTTGATCAAGACACTTCCTTTAAGCTTTTAGACGGTGTTTTAGAATTAATACAAGAATATCATGAAAAAGCGCTCACCCTTGTGCTGGCCTCCTCTGCTTCCATGGTAAATATCAATCGAATTTTTAAACGATTCGATTTAGACTCTTATTTTATTTCAAAACATAGTGGTGCCGATCTTAAAGCATCAAAACCTCATCCTGAAATTTTTAAAAATGCTGCTAAAGCTTCTGGTTTCTTACCTTCAGAATGTATCGTAATTGAAGACTCTACAAATGGTATTACTGCGGCAAAAGCAGCTGGTATTTATTGTGTAGGATACAATAGTGTTCATTCAAAAAATCAATCTTATGATGGCGCAGATCTAATCATCACAAATTTCAGTGAAATTTCGTTTGATAAAATCACTGCGTTTTTTAGTAGCAAAAATTAATCACAATCACAGTTTTCGCAATCACAAGGCTTACAAGTACATCTGTAACACATATCGGCCTTACACGGCGCACAATCACACTTACATTTTAGCTCTGCTGAATTTTCCATAATCAGTAATATACAGAAATTATTGTGCTTACATTGATAAGAGTCAAATAAATGATTTTCATTAATTAAATTAAGATTATTCAACAAAGTATTTTTTATCAAAATTGGGCGTCTTTATATTCCTTTTTAATATTTTTAATCTATGGAAAAAAATATTTTTGGGACTCCTCTTATTTCATGCTGCACTGATCCGATTACGGGTTACTTTAGAGATGGTTTCTGTAGGACTATTTCAGAAGATACAGGAACGCATACAGTATGTGCGAAAGTTACGCAGGAGTTTTTAGACTTTTCTGCAGCGAAAGGCAATGACCTAATTACTCCAATTACACAATGGCAATTTCCAGGATTAAAACCTGGAGACACCTGGTGTTTATGTATTTCACGTTGGCTACAAGCTGAAAAAGAAGGAAAAGCTCCACCTATTTTTTTAGAAGCAACCCATGAAAAAACACTAGACTATGCTTCGTTAGAATTATTAATTCAATATGCAGTTAAATCATAAAAAGGCAGCCTCTGGGCCTGTTCTGAACCTTTAATATTTGCTTAGAATGTAAAAACTTTGCTGCTGCTGCAGAATCTTTTACTTTGGGAGTAGTTCGATGAATCATTTCTGCTTCAAATTCAGTTAAAACACTTTTCCTGATTCCAACTTCTCTCCACTCAGAAGAAGGTTGGCACCCACGTGAGATTCCTCGGGCCAGTGCGAGTGCATCTAATAAAGCTTGATTTGCACCTTGACCCTTAAATGGGCTCATAGGGTGAGCTGCATCTCCAATTAAGGAAACTTCTCCTAGGCTTCCCATAACGTCTGATTTTAATATTTCTCGATCGTATACTGGATATCCTGAAATATTAGCTTCTGATGTCGCTTTTAAAATTTGAGGGATCGGGTTGTGCCATTGGGTTCTTCTACTTGCCTCATTTTTTAATTCTTTAGGCCCTTTGTTACTTAAGGTCTTAGCCTCAGTTTCTGATAAAGGAAAGCTAAGTTGCCACATAACTGAGTCTGTCGTATAGGGCATCATATAAATACGTTCTTTGCCATTTGCAGTTTGAAATACTGTCGCTGAATCTAGCAAAGGGCTTTCTAGATCTTTAAGTTTTTTCAAAGGACAAATTCCTAATATCACAATACATCCCAAATAATGTAAAGAATCATTATCCTTTAAAGGCATCAGCTTTCGAACAGTACTTCGAATTCCATCTGCCCCCACAACTAAATCTGCACTAGTTTCTATAGCATTACCATTTACTTTAAAACGTAACTTAACCCCTTTAATGGTGTCGTTTTGAAGTGCTACGAGCTTATGGTCCCATTTCACAAAATTAGATCCACCAAGTTGGTTAAGTAATTCTAAGCGCAAAGATTGGCGCGCAATATGAATATTTGAAGGCTTTAAAGCAGAAACTTCCTTTACTGGCATCCACTTCCTCATACCCCATTCACCAATTACTTTCCCATCCGTTGTGTGTACGACATGTCTTGATGAAACCACACCCTGATCTAATTTAAAAAGTCCAAAACCCTTAATAGATTTTCTCGCTTGTTGTAATGTAAGTCCATATCCCTGAGAGCGAGCCTCAAAATTAGTATCACGTTCGTAAAGAGTGAAAGGAATACTCCGGTGTAAACAAGCTACTGCCAGAGCTACTCCAGCAATTCCACCACCAATAATAGCAAGGTTAGGATATAGATTTTTATTAGCTGAGGGAGGGACTTCAGAAATAATAAGTCCTGAGCCCTTACAAGTTTTACATGCATATAGATGTCGCTTTAAAATAGTAGTAGTATTCTCTCCATCGCTATTTTTATTAAATTGAAGTACGTCCTTTTGGAAATTCTGCTTACTAACTTTAGAAAGTTTCCTGCTAATTTTTCCTTGACCATTACACTTCCTACATACAATCCAACTATTCACTTAATTTTTTTTATGATTAAAAAAAGATGAATTTGTCATATAAAAATGATCTTTAAAGCTGATATACAACTCTAAAAGTTAAGAATCTTGGCTGAATAAATGTTACAGAATTAAAAACAGATATATTATTTGCATTGTTTCTTACTTGAGAATTTACATTCAATAAGTTAGTACCCTTAAACTCATATTCCCATTTAGCGTCTTTATTTTTTCTATAAGAAAGTGTTGCCTCCCAAATTTGAAAGGACTCAGATTCTCCATCTACTTGATCTTGCGTAGTTAAACTATAATTAGTTTTAAAAGTAAATTTTTCAACTATAAACGCATCAAACTCTAAAGAAGGAACCTTAGTAATAAATTTAGTTTCTCTACTACCCTGAATATTGTTTGTTACACTATACCGGTATCGAAGACTAATGTTGGGAGCAACCTTAAAATTCGTTCTTATACCCGGAGTAAATGTTTGGGTAAACCTTTCGTTTAACGATTGTCTATCTTGAATAAATTGATTGATTTTACTGTAATTAAAATTAGTGTTTAAACTGGCTCTTACTTTTCCAAATGTTCTTTGAATACGTCCAAAAATATTAAAGTTTTCGTCAGCAAAATTTGAATTAAAAAAAGTGCTTGTACGTATTACATTTTCAAAATTTGTTAACCCTCTAATTTGATCAATGTTATTAGAATAAGAAGCTCTTGCAAAAACATTGGTATAATTAAAAAGATTAAAACTGCTGTAGAGTAAACTCAGATTGTGTGATAATGCATTTTGTAGATCAGGTTCTCCATATTGTAAGCTATTATAATCATTAAAAACTAGGCCTCGTGCCAATCGTGTTACATCTGTAAATTGATTACGCATGTTATAATTAAAAGTCAGTGACTCTCCTTTCTTTAATTGGATTCTAGTTTCAAAATCAGGCAATACTTTTAAAAATTTATCTGAAACAGTTTCGCCAAATTGAATGTTTTTATTTCCGTAAGCATGAACAGAAAAACCTGGTGTAAAGGTAAAAATACCAGTCTTAAATCGATAATGCGCACCAAGGTATACGTCTGTAAAAGTGTATTCTATATCATTTTTCGCTAATCCATTATTAAATAAAGGAATTGGCTGTAAATCAGATCCATTTGTCAGAAATTGAAAAATATTTGAGTTGAATTCCTGACGACTCAAAAGAGTACCCAGAGTTAAATTTATATTACTTTTGGGATTAATAATATGGTAATAATCAAGCTTAGAATCTAACTGATTGGATAGGATTTTTTTGTTTTGGCTTAGATTATAATTTTCTCGTGAAGTATCCAATCCTAGTGCTGATGCCGTTGAATCAAAAGGATCCAGTTCATCTGAATTATTTTCTAGTACTGCATTATAGAAAGGATTTTCATTTTTAATTAAATTTTGGGCTGCAAAAGCAAAAATATTATTCTCATCAAGGGTATAATAATAACTAAGGTTTTGATTTATACTAAAAGGAGTTACTTCATCGAGTTGATCTGTATTTCCAAGAATAGAAGAAAAGTTGTTTTTTGTTTGAGAATCATTTGAAATCCTAGCTAAAATATCATAATCTACTTGATTCATCCCATTAGGCTTGTATGAGGCACTCAACTTAAGAAGTCCTTGATTTGAGAGTTCAGTATTTGATTGTTCTGTTGCCTCATCTGGAATGCCTAAATCTGGATTGGTATATTGAATACGGTTAAATTCATTGGAAAGAATTCGACTATTGTTATAAATCAAAAAACCACTTAAATCCAGTGATTTGTTGGGGGAATAACTAAAATTCATCGTGGCAAGCTTGTTCTCTATTTTTAGAGCATTACGTTGGTTTGTTAAAAAATTCAAGCTGTTATCTCCAAGATTTATACTCGTTCCACTTTGTCTGCTTGGAGCATTAAATCCACCTCCAAAGCCTCTAATATCTCTTCTTGATAAAGCTACTTCGCCAATATTATTGAGATCACTTATAAAATTAATGCTGTATTTGGGGTTATAATAAAATAATTTTGGTTGAACTAAATACAGTTTTTCATCTGGAGAATCTCCAGCACCTGCAGTAACATTTCCAAACCAAAAACTTTCCTTACCCTGTTTTAATTTAATATTTATAGCAAAATTATTTTGGTTGTTTCTAACACCACTCAGCTGACCAACTTCAGCATAATTTCGTAACACTTGAATTTTATCAACAGCACTTGACGGGATATTTTTGGTGCCAATTTTGGTGTCACCGTCAAAAAAGTCTTTACCATTGACCATTAATTTATTGACAACTTTGCCCTCAACTTCAATTTGACCACTTTCATTAATTTCAACACCCGGTAGCTTATCAATTATATCCTCTAGTTTTCTTTCAGAGCCATTTTTAAATGAATCGGCATCATAAATCAAAGTATCGCCTCTTACCACTATTGGCATTTTGACAATTACTTCATCCAAGGCTATATCAGACCTTAATACAAAATCTTTTAAAATATCAGCTTCTTTAGTGTCCAGGGTTTCATTAATGGTTCGTAAACCTATGTAGCTAACCTGTATTTTATAGTTACTATTATTTTTAAGGTTCAACTTATATTTACCGTTAATATCGGTAAGAACGTAAGATTCTAAATTATTTGTTTTTTGATCAATTGCTACTAAACTAGCAGATTCTAATGGGACTTTTAAGCTATCCTTAACAATACCTTCTAGTTTAACTTGTCCATAGGAAGTAAAGCTCAAAAATAAAAAGAATATGAAAATATTTTTAATCATAATTGGGGTTAGATATTTAAAAATAAAACCTA
>Ga0307998_1002083_pt1 | contig 10409 bp, 8 predicted proteins | sample Davwhametageno37_FD_203147 | JGI IMG/M metagenome (GOLD analysis project Ga0307998, IMG submission 203147) | Marine microbial communities from Davis Island wharf, Antarctic Ocean - #37 | ecosystem: Environmental > Aquatic > Marine > Unclassified | place: Antarctic Ocean: Davis Island wharf...
ATTTCAGGGCATTGGTCTGCAATTGGAATTCAAAAACATAATTATGGAATAACACTTGATACTGGATGTGTATGGGGAGGTAAATTGTCAGCTTACTGTATTGAGTCTGGATCTCTTGTATCGGTTATTTCGGATCCTAGAGATTTACTCTAGTTTTTCTCCAAAATAATTTTCAATATCATTTATTGAGGGTGTATGGTTCTGCCCCCCTTCCGATTGAATTTTAATCCCACCCATAATAGAGGCCAGCCAACCTGTTTTTTCCCAACTTAATCCATTGATAATTCCATAGGTAAGGCCTGAGCGATAAGCATCACCACATCCTGTAGGGTCAACTATATTATCAGCAGGGAAAGGATCAATTTTTAAAATTTTATTATCTGTATAAATTAGTGATCCTTCACTCCCTTTAGTAATTATCAATGCAGTAACTTTTTTTGATATCTCTTCAATACTAAGTTTTGTGGTATTTGATAGGACTTGAGCCTCATAGTCATTAACTGATATGTAAGAAGCTTGCTCAATAAAAGTTATCAATTCATCTTGATTAAACATTGGTAGACCCTGCCCTGGATCAAATAGAATTGGAATATTTGCATCAAGGCATTCCTTTGTATGATTAATCATGCCATCTTTTCCATCTGGAGCAATAATTGCGAGACTAATACCCTCTGAAATTGTTGAGATAGTATTTTTATGGGATTGAGTCATTGCACCCGGGTGAAATGCCGTAATTTGATTATCATCAAGGTCGGTGGTTATGAAAGCTTGTGCTGTATGTGTTTCCGGAATAACTCTAATATAGTCTTGAATAATTTCGAGCTTACTTAGCCGGTCAGAATATAACTGAAAATCTTCTCCAACAGTAGCCATTATAATTGGTGAACTATTTAGCAATTTAAGATTGTATGCAATATTTCCTGCTGTGCCACCAAAATTCTTTTTTAGTTCAGGAACATAAAAAGATACGCTTAATTTATGAATTTGATCAGGCAGAATATGATTTTTAAAGTAATCCTCAAACACCATGATTGTGTCGTATGCGATTGACCCACAAATTAAAATATTTTTCATAATGGTTTTAAAACTACTAATATAACGATTAAAATTAAAAGTATTACAGGAACCTCATTGAACCACCTGAAATAAATGTGACTATGTTTATTTTTCTTATACTTGAAGTTTATTAGATGCTTCAAACATAAAAAATGATAACAAATAAGTAGCAATACACATAATAATTTTAGATTTAACCAAAGGCCGAAGAAGTTATAGTTCAACCAAAGCCATAAACCAGAAATAATAGTTAATAAAGCGCCTGGGGTCATTATCCCATAAAATAATTTACGTTCCATAATTATGAACCGATTATGACTAATTTTATCTGTCGCCATTGAATGATAAACAAAGAGTCGCGGCAAATAAAAAAGGCCTGCGAACCATGTAACCATAAAAATTATATGGAAGGATTTTATCCAAAGCATGAAATTATTCTCAAAATTTTAATCTTTAAAATATATGACGAAATTTTCTCATAATTTACTCAATAACCCTAATAGAATTAGCGTTGTGTGGCATCAGCCAACATGCTATGATTTTATTATCTTATAACTAGACACCCAATGAACGCACCTTTATCACCCGATTTTTTAAAAGCTCAGTCTCAATTTTCAACTCGTCTCAGAGAAATCCCATATAATTATACTTCTTTCTCCGACAAAGAAATTGTATTACGTTTCCTTGGTGAGGAAATTTGGTTAATTATTGATGCCCTTAGAGAGAAAAGGAAAACAGGCCGATCTGCACGAATGCTTTTTGAAGTTTTGGGGGATTTATGGGTAGTAGCAAGAAATCCATATCTGCATGACGACCTAATTGAAAATCCGAAGCGATTTAAACAGTTAGTAGAGGCAATGAGACATCGAATTAAGTCTATTGAAGATAGAAGCTTTGGTAATATAAAGGTGGCGCAACTTACCACAGCAACTCTTGCAGCTATCCTCAAATTTGAGTCTGATTTTAAAAATGCAAAAAAACTTAGAAAAAAAATCTTATCAAAATTAAAGCGGCATACTAAAAAGCATAATATTCAATTTGATGGTTTAGCAAGGGTATCACACGTCACAGATGCCACTGATTGGAGAGTTGAATTTCCTTTTGTTGTTATCCACCCAGATAAAGAGTCAGAGATCTCCCATATTGTTAAGGCCTGTATTGATCTCGAATTAACTATTATTCCACGAGGTGGAGGTACCGGCTATACAGGAGGTGCAATCCCTTTAATACCGATGACAGCAGTAATAAATACTGAAAAACTTGATAGGATTGGCGGCGTTGAATTTAAAAATTTACCTGGACTATCTAAATCTGTTCCTACAATTCGATGTGAAGTTGGGGTTGTTACAAAAAGAGCAATGAATTTAGCTTCTGATGCGGGCCTTGAGTTTGCAACAGACCCAACATCAGCAGATGCATCATGTATTGGCGGTAATGTTGCTATGAATGCGGGAGGTAAGAAAGCCGTTCTGTGGGGTACAGCGCTAGATAATTTAGCTTCATGGAAGATGGTTGACCCAAATGGTGATTGGATGGAAATTGAGAGGTTAGATCATAACTTATCAAAAATTCATGATGTGGATCTGGCTCGATTTAAAATTACTAAGTTTGATAAGGATGGAATTATCCCGATAGATAACCCAGAGATTTTAGAGATACCTGGAAGAAATTTTAGAAAAATAGGGCTAGGTAAGGATGTGACAGATAAATTTCTGAGCGGGCTACCTGGGATACAAAAAGAAGGCTGCGATGGGCTGATTACATCAGCAACTTTTATTCTGCATAAGATGCCTCAACATATCCGGACAGTCTGCCTTGAATTCTTTGGAAATGTATCAACAGCAGTTCCTGGTATTGTAGAAATTAAAGATTATTTAGATAACGTAGACGATGTATTGTTGGCAGGCCTAGAACATTTAGATGAGCGTTATATTAAGGCTGTTGGTTATAGCACTAAGGCTGCAAGATCAATGCGACCAAAAATGATTCTGATTGCAGATATCGCAAGCGATAATGAAGATTTAGTTGGTATTGCCGCCTCAAAAATTGTTCAGATAGCAAATTCAAAAGATGGAGAAGGTTTTATTGCAGTTTCTGCTGAGGCAAGAAAGCGATTTTGGCTTGATAGGGCAAGAACAGCTGCCATTGCTAAGCATACTAATGCGTTTAAGATTAATGAGGATGTAGTAATTCCACTTCCTAAATTAGGCGAGTATTCAAACGGTATTGATCGTATAAATATAGAGCTATCAGTAGCAAATAAGTTAAAAATTGTTCAAGAAATACGGAGATATCTAACTGAAGATTTGGTAAGCCCAAATAATCAAGATATTGAAAAGACTCTATTTAATAATAAAAAAGTGCTTAGTCTGTCACTTATTGATGAAGTTATTTTTAGGTGGGAAGAGTATCTAGTAAAAATGGACGACTCAGTTAGTAAATTTATTAATTTGCCTGATTTTCATGAAAGTTATAAAAACTTATTTGAGGCTATTCAATCACATGAGCTCAAAATTTCTTTTAAAAAAGAAATAAAAATACCATTAATTGAAATATTTTCTGGGAGAGAGTACGAGCCAATACTTAAAAAAATTGATGATATTCATCATGATATATTGAAATCAAGACTTTTTATTGCCCTACATATGCATGCGGGAGATGGTAATGTTCATACGAATATCCCAGTAAATTCTGATAGCTATGAAATGATGCAAGAAGCAAAAAGAGCTGTTGTTAGAGTGATGGCGTTGGCAAAAAATTTAGACGGAGTAATTTCTGGGGAGCATGGAATTGGCATTACTAAAATGGAGTTTCTCGATGAATCAACTATAAATAAATTCGCAGATTATAAGTCGAAGGTTGATCCAAATGGCCACTTTAACAAAGGTAAGCTCTTGCCTGGGTCAGGACTTCAAAATGCATATACTCCAAGTTTTGGTTTATTAGAGCAAGAATCAATCATTATGGAAGAATCAGCGATTGGAGAAATTGCCGATTCAATAAGTGATTGTATGCGGTGTGGAAAATGTAAACCAGATTGCTCTACTCATATCCCCAAAGCAAATCTTCTTTATAGCCCTAGAAATAAAATTCTTGCCACTTCATTACTCATTGAGGCATTTTTATATGAGGAACAAACAAGAAGAGGTATATCACTAAAGCATTTTGATGAGTTTAATGATGTAGCAGATCACTGTACTGTTTGTCATAAATGTCTTAATCCCTGTCCGGTTAATATAGATTATGGGGATGTTTCTATAGCAATGAGAAACTTTCTTAGAGAGCAGGGAAAAAAACATTTTAATGCTGGCACATCGCTAGCAATGACCTATTTAAATTTAAAAGACCCAGCAACTATTAAAGTAATGCGAAAGATGATGGTTGATGTTGGATATCGCGCTCAGAGAATTGGCCATAGCTTTCTTAAAAAAATTAGGGTGATTGACTACTTTAAAAAAAACCCGCCCCCAACAGTGGGTAAGCCATCTGTTGTTTCGCAGGTTATTCATTTTATGAATAGGCCAATGCCAAAAAATATGCCTACACGAACATCTAGAGGCTTGTTAGGAATTGAGGATGATAAAATTGTTCCGGTGATCCGAAATACAAATAAGATTGACGAAAATTCTGATGCAGTCTTTTATTTTCCAGGTTGTGGTTCTGAGAGATTATTCTCTCAGGTTGGTTTAGCGACACAGGCAATGTTATATGAAGTAGGTTCAATTACAGTTCTTCCTCCAGGATATTTATGTTGTGGCTACCCACAAACTTCATCAGGAAATCATGATAAAGGCCAAGAAATTACATCAGAGAATAGGGTTCAGTTTCATCGAATTGCAAACACCCTAAATTATTTAGATATAAAAACAGTTATTGTGTCGTGCGGTACATGCATGGATCAGCTACAGAAATACGAGTTTGAAAAAATATTTCCAGGTTGCAGATTGCTAGATATTCATGAATATTTAATGGAAAAAGGCGTCAAAATGGATGGAGTCAATGGCCAGCAATACATGTATCATGATCCATGTCATACACCAATGAAGACCTATTCTCCTACTGAAGTTACTAATGCGCTAATGGGGGAGGACATTCCATTAAATGAAAGGTGTTGTGGGGAATCTGGAACCTTTGCTATTAGTCGTCCAGATATAGCTTCACAAGTAAAAATGAGAAAACAAGAGGAAATTGAGAAAGGTTTAAGTAAGCTTCCAAAGGTTATAGACGAAAAGCTACCAGTAAAAATACTAACATCATGTCCGTCATGTTTGCAGGGTCTTGCTCGCTATGGCGATGATACAAACACTACTGCAGATTATATTGTGGTTGAGTTAGCTAAAAATAATTTAGGAGATCAATGGCTTGAACAATATGTTGAAAAAGCAACTAATGGTGGAATAGAAAAGATACTTCTTTAGTTAAAAGGGAAGAAATATCCCAGTTGCAATACCTTGAATCGCTCGAGTTATCCCTCTTTCTGATTTCTCAGATAATGTATATGCAAAATAATCGATTCTTCCAATTATTTTTCCGAACTCCCGCTCAAAAGATAAATTTTCATTCTTTTTATCCATCTCATTTGATACCAAGAACAGTTGCCCAGTAACATTTCTTGTGGTTGATAATTTCCATAAAATAATCTCAACATTCCGTGCAGAATTATATATTAATTGAGCGTTAAGAGAATCAAAAATAAAAAACTCTATTTTATCTCCGTGCGCTTTTTTTATCATAGTATATAAGCCTGTAATTAATGAAAGAACACGATCCCCCTCGAAAGATTCATCAAATACTTGGTTTAATGCATCCGTTCCCTGGGCAAAGTTTATAGATTTAAATTTCCAATCATGATTTGCATTGAAAACCCAATCAGTGACTATCTCAGCATTATCAGATGATGTTTTTCTAAGTTCCTTAGGATTTTTTTTGTAGAATTTAACCATCAAGATTTTTAGACTCTCAATATTCTCCCTAATTTCGTAATCAGCCATTCGATCGAAGTCACTCTTGCCAAATTGACTAATGGATGATCTGTCATATTGGGTCGAGTCTTTATTTTTAAGGGTATTATTTGCACACCCAGTGAGTAATAAAAATATAATTAGAATACGAAACATTATTTTAAAAATATTCGTTCAGTTGGGAATATTAGTTTAAATGAGCTACCAGAATTAAGTTCACTTGCCACTCTTATTTCGCCTTGGTGTTGTTGCATAACGTTCTTTACAATTGATAAGCCTAACCCAGTCCCACCAGATTCCCTACTTCGATCTTCATCAACTCGATAGAATCTTTCCGTAATTCGGTTTACATGCTTCTCTGGTATCCCAATACCTTTATCCGTGACCTGAAATATCGCATCATTATTTATTTTATTCCAGCTAACGCTAATCTCACCTTCTTTATCTGTGTATCTTATTGCATTTGTTAGTAAGTTTATAAAAGCACTATAAACTTCGGATTTAGAACCATATATATTTATTTCGTTATTAATTGAGTAAATTATTTTATGTTGCTTCTGGTCAATTAAGGACACTTCACTTTTGAGCTTCTTAAACATATCCTTCATGATAATTTTTTCAGAGCGATTATGTAAATAGTCACTTTCGACGTTAGATAATATTAATAAATCATCGATTAACTTTTTCATTCTATGGGCTTGTTCAGACATTAATGAGATTATTTTTTTTGATTGGCCATTAATTGTTTTTCTATCTTCAAGCGTTTCAATAAATCCTGAGATAACAGTTAAGGGTGTTTTTAATTCATGGGAGAAATTTGATACAAAATCTTTCCTAAGATTTTCAATCTTATTTAATGATGTTAAGTCTCTGCACGTTATTAGTTTATGGTTTTCCCCAAAAAATGCAGCCTTTATTTCAATATCTAGTTTATTAGTTGGATTATAAATATTGGTAGATTCCTCATAATTTTCTTTTGCTAAATAATTAGAAAGGCCTGAATTTCGAAATATATAATTGATAGGCTGGTTGTAATCTTTTTTCGGATTTATATTCAGCATTTTTTGTGCTTTTTTATTTGACCATAAGATTTCATTTTCCTCATTTACCCCAATAATCCCATCATTTATAGCTTCTGCAGCCTGAATGAATTGATCTAATGTTGTCGTTAATTGTGTTTGAGATTTTTTTTGTTGACGGTAGGTTCTATATATTTTAGCGAATATATTTTGCCAAATACCTGTTCCATTTGGTAAATTCTTAAGGCTTGGTGACTCAACCCACTTGCTTAGTTTGTGTATCCAAAAGATGTGTATGAGTATAAAAATTATTAGTGTTGTAAGTACAATAATAATTGCAAATTGTTGACTGAAAATTGATGACATTATGAAATACAGAAATATTTCTAGCACTAGAAACCAAAGTGTACTCCAACGAATGTCTTGCAATTTATAGCCGCCTGATTTAATTGTTTATATTTAATTATAATGGTTTATTATGAAAATTAGTTTTCTTGATTTTCAGAGAAGCGGTAGCCTATTCCTCGAACTGTTTGAATTAGTTTATGGCGACCCTCTTCAGATAAAGAAGCTCTTAGTCTTTTGATAAGAACATCTACGGTTCTATCATCAATATCTGAATTATTCCCCCAAACCTTATCAAGTATTTGGTTTCGACTTAAAACTCTGTCAGGGTTTCTCATAAATAAATGTAATAATTTGAATTCAGTTGGACCCATCCGAATTGAATTATCATTTGATGAAATACGTTGGTTTGATGGGTCCAAATGTAGGCCACTTATCTTAATTGGCTCATCAATAAGTTCGGGAGCTTGTCTTCTCAAAATTGCTTTTATTCTTGCTACAAGCTCTCTTGGGCTAAATGGTTTTGTTAGGTAATCATCAGCCCCAGAATTTAAGCCTTGTATCATATTCTCCTCTTCACTTTTAGCAGTTAACATAATGATTGGTATTTTTTTTGTTGGAGTATTGGATCTTAGTCTTTTAGCGAAATCAATCCCACTCATTCCGGGTAACATCCAATCAAGAATAATTAAATCAGGGATTGCTTCATGAATTAGTTTATCCGCAAACTCTGCATTTAATGAGCGAATAGGATTGAATCCTGACTGATGAAGGTTAATTGCAATCAGTTCCAGTATTGATTCTTCATCTTCTACTATGAGTATATTTGCTCTCATTCTTCTAATATTATGACATTTTTATGTCATTTATATGACAGACTTTTATAAATAAAATACTAAAAATATACCAAGACGTGTTAAATTTTTGTTTGGTATAGTTTATTTAAATTAAAACAGGAGATTAAATGTCTATTCTTTCTAGGGAGCGAATTGTTGCGGACGCATCATATAACCGTTGGTTAGTTCCGCCAGCAGCCTTATTAATTCATTTGTCTATTGGTATGATTTACGGCTTTAGTGTTTTTTGGCCTGCTAAAGGTAATGGATTACTTACATTAATTGGTAATCAATGCGATGCTATAACTACATCTTTATACGATCGTCTTTTTATTACATCCTGTGATTGGTTTTTGAGTGACGTGGTGTGGACTTTTTCAATTGCGATCGTATGTTTGGGTTTATCTGCAGCAGTTTTTGGTCATTGGTTGGAGCGAGCAGGACCAAGAAAAGCTGGTGTTGCAGCTGCAATACTTTGGGGCGGAGGACTTGTTTTAGCTTCAGTTGGAGTTTATAACCATCAGCTATGGCTAATTTGGTTGGGCGCTGGTGTTGTGGGTGGAATAGGCCTAGGGTTAGGATATATTTCTCCAGTTTCAACATTAATCAAATGGTTTCCTGACAGAAGAGGTTTGGCAACAGGTATGGCTATTATGGGCTTTGGAGGAGGAGCCATGATTGGGACTCCGATCGCTGCATACTTAATTGATACATTTAGCACTTGGCAGGCTTTCTTATATATGGGTTGTTTTTATTTTGTAGCTATGATGATTGGAGCTTTTGGCTATCGAGTTCCTCCGGCTGATTTTAAAGTAGAGGGTGTTAAAGCTGAAAAAAAAGATACATCTATGATCGCTAAAAATCATGTGCACGTTAGTCATGCTCATAAAACATATCAGTTTTGGCTTCTATGGGGCGTTTTGTGCCTGAATGTTTCAGCAGGTATTGGTGTTTTAGCGGTTGCAAAACCAATGTTTCAAGAAATTGCAGCGCAAAACTTTTCTGCAACCGAGATAGGAGCTATCGCAGGTGGATTTGTTGCTCTATTGTCCCTATCAAATATTATTGGTCGAATTTTTTGGGCATCATCCTCTGATTACCTAGGCAGAAAATTGACCTATGCAATCTTCTTTAGCTTAGGAACTATCCTTTATTTCTCTGCACCATGGGCTGGAAACAACCAGTATATTGCACTTTTTGTTTTAATTAATCTTGTTATCTTAACTATGTATGGGGGTGGTTTTGCAACTATCCCAGCATATTTGGCTGATATTTTTGGAACACAGCATGTAGGTGCTATTCATGGAAGGCTTCTAACAGCATGGGCTGCAGCAGGTATTCTAGGGCCAAGAATAATGACATATTTCAGAGAGTCCCTGACGAATAGTGGAATACCTGAGGCAGAAGCCTATAGTTCGAGTTTTAAAATATTAGCCTTGCTTCTTATATTGGGCTTTGTCTTAAACTTTTTTGTAAAGCCTCTAGATTCTAAACATTTCATGAGTGAAAGTGAGCTTAAAAAAGAGAAAGATATTGCAGCTAAAAAAGACTCTGATAATGCTTTATTGGTAAGTAAGGGTAAGTCTAATCAAGCAGTACAGAAATTGATATTACCTATTGCTTGGATTGTGGTTGGACTTCCGATTTTGTGGGGGATATCTAATGCTCTTCAAAAAGGTATAATCATATTCCACTAATTTAAGATTGGAATATTTTTGGAAAACCAGGCATTAAAAAGCTTAAAAGTTGGTGTTGTTTCATCACGATTTAATGAGAAAGTTGTAAGAGAGCTTTGTGATGCATGTATAAATAAGTTAGAGATAGAAGGTGTCTTAAGTAATAATATTACTCATGAGTCCGTCCCTGGCGCGCTTGAAATTCCAATTATGTTGGATAGCTTCGCCCGACAAAAAAAGTTTGATGTACTAATTGGTATCGGTGCAGTTATAAGGGGCGAGACTTATCATTTTGAAATAGTTTCAGATCAGTCTGCTAATGGACTACTCCATCTCCAATTAAATTATCATGTCCCTATCATTAATGCAATTATTACAACAAACTCTAGTGATGAAGCTTTTGCGCGGACCAAAATAAAAGGTGAAGAAGCGGCACTGGGTGCAATAGAGATGGCTGAATTGGTAAGAAAATATGATTGATAAGAAAAGCTTAAAGTCCCCCAAAAAAAAGATTAA
>Ga0307998_1002090_pt1 | contig 10393 bp, 10 predicted proteins | sample Davwhametageno37_FD_203147 | JGI IMG/M metagenome (GOLD analysis project Ga0307998, IMG submission 203147) | Marine microbial communities from Davis Island wharf, Antarctic Ocean - #37 | ecosystem: Environmental > Aquatic > Marine > Unclassified | place: Antarctic Ocean: Davis Island wharf...
ATCAGTCTTTGGTGGTGGGGGTGTTTTAAACCAATTCATAATATATAAAGTGTATATCTTCTCTTTATTACATTTAATCTATATCACAAAATTGTCCCCATTCATCATAGAATTGTTCGTATATAATTTTTTCTTTTTTAATAATTTTAGTATTGTATGATTTTATTATATATACCAGTAAAACACTTATTAAAACAATACCAATCTTACTCATATAATCACCCATATTTGGTATAAAAAAATATTTTATATAAAATTTCAATTTTATCTTAATAATAACAAGATATCCCAACACATTTGTGTAATAATATCAATAATGTCTTGAGGTAATTTTGTATAAGTCATCAATGCTTTATTATATAAAGTATGTCTAGACCGTGCTGCGAACATTTTTGCGTATAAACATATGTTCTTTCGGATCGTCAAACTCGTTTCTTCTCTTTTTACTTGAAAAATTGGTCTTAAAATTGTTGTATTTTTAAGAATATAACCTCTTAATAATACATCATCTCCAATCCACGCAGCAGCCTTAGATAGAACTTCTTTATTATTATATTTATCGTATATAAGTTTCATTTTATATTCTCTGTATGAGTGCCAGTCAAGTATATTATCAGGATTAATTGGGGGAACATATCGAAGAATTGGTCGCCAGTCTTCTTCTTTATGTCCGCCGTAATTGCCACGTTGTAAATTTAAATATTTTTGATATTTCGAAGTTGTCACAAGTTTTGGTCGTTGTTGTTTTGTCATTTGAGTAGTCATTGTTTATTATCATTAAGCAGTTGTATATTAGTTCAATTTTCAATACCCCGTCTACCCATCATTTGAACTTGTTCTTCGAGTAATATTAAAATTCTATCTTTTTTATTTCTGCTGCTTTAATTTTTTCTGTTTCTTCATAAATTATTTTTTTCCCCAATTTTCCATTTTCAAAAACAGTCCAACCTGTTTTTGGATTTTTAATATACCCGTCTGAACAATCATTTTTTAAATGTTTTAACATCTTTCTTATTTTTATATCTAAGGCTGTTTCTTTTTCTTCAACTTCTGCTTTAATTTTTTCTTTACATTCATCGCCAATTTTATAATTTTTAATTATTTCAAATATTTTATCAATTATATTGTCATTAATATCTATATAAAATTCTTTACCCAATAATGGGTTATATATTGTTAATTTTTTACAAAGTTTATTATTTTTTTTAAAATGTAATCCAGCATATACCATTAACTGAATAAAATCAGAAACATTATTTCCTATATAATTGGAAACTTTAAAATCGAATAGTTCTTCTCCGATAATTAAATCAGCATCAGCACATATACGAAGGTCTGATATTCCTAGAGTTGGATTACATAAAATATCATCTTTTGATACACACGATACTTTATTTTGAATATAATTTTTCAACGTATTTCTATCTTCTGGTGTAATTTGTTCATTGATATTAATATATTTTTCGATGTCTCTTTTACCAAATGCTATAGAATGTGAGAGTGAAACATTTAAAATATCTTTACTATTTGCAACACTTTTTTGCATTTTATCATAACTCTCAAGTATTTTACTTATTGAACCAGGGTTACCATAACGATAGATCTCTGGATGGAATGAACTGCTCCAGGAACCAATACCCTTACTCATCATGTTTGCACCATGTTTTTTTATTTTTTCTTCTTTCTCATCTATATCTATAACCTCTCGTTTTATTACGTTCCATTCAGAGTCATAACAAATTAATGTATTTGGTAGAAATATAGAATTTTCACATCTATCATCCTTAAATGATTCTTTTTTTAAAAGAGAGATTTCATATCTTAATAAATAATCTATAAATTGACCATATATACATGGTTCTATTTCATCGCTTCTATGAATCTTTCCCACATCATTTTCACAAATGGTTAATTTTTGTATTATATTTTGTACACTTTCATCTTCTTTTAAATAGTTGGACAAATTTGAAACATTAATCCTTTGTCGTTGTCGCAATTTATTAATATCATAAAATTTTTTGTCTTTATAATATTCTTGAATTCTTTTCATTTGATGATTAGAAGGATTTTCCAGTTTCATAATCCATGATATATATGATGGGTCTTCTTTAAAACATTCGGTAACCTTTTTACCTTTGTGCTTTCCAAAGACTAATACTTCGTTCATATTAAATTTATAGTACTAATAATATAATATAATTAATTCAATTTTCAATACCCCATCTACCCATCATTTGAACCTTGAACTTATTTTTTGGGTCTATAAACCATTTCTTTCTTTTCTTATCCCATTTTGCCCCCATTTTCTTTGCTTCATCTTTTTCATCAAAAGGAACATTAAGATACATTTTTTTCTTTATTTTTGCATAAGGACAAGACTTAACACCGATTGATAAATTAGCCAGTCGATCTGCGTGGTCGTTTCCTATTGAATGTTCGTCATCACAACCTGTGTGTGCCAATACGTGAATAAACTTTACGTTGTTATGTTTTTTACAGAAATTGTAAGCTACTTTTACAATTTCAACGTTAGGGATGTCTTTACCCTTATTTTGCCAAGATTTTTTTGACATTTTCTCTCCATAAGTTGTACAACATCTCATAGAATAAGTAGAATCGGTATAAATATTTACAGTTTGTCCCTGTTCAATATCTTCTCTCAAAATAGTTAAAGCTTTTATAATAGCTAATAATTCTGCTCTATTATTTGTTTGTGGTCCTGTAAACGATTCACTTGTATTTCTTTCGTCTTCGTTTCCGAACCAAATACCAAATCCAGCACGTGCGTCAGGCTTACCGTTATTAGAACAAGCTCCATCTGTATAAATATTAATAGGTTCGGCATTTATAAGCGGTTTCTTATTTTTTCTTACAACAAAATTATCCATTTTAATATATAATTTTGTGTTATATTTTTTATATCAGTTTAGTTGTTGAATATATCCCATATAGAATTGTATGGGCTTGGATTTTTTCTGGGGTCAACCGGTTTATAATCTGTTGTATATGCTGTATTTTGTTTATCGTATTCACTTTTGGATCCGCCTAATCTATTATCTGTTTTCGCTTCCTGTTGTCCTTCACTATAAGCGTATGCCCCTTTACCCGTTAATTTACTTTTATCGTTATCAAATGTGCCTTCTGTTGTACCACTTCTTGATAAGGAAGTGGTTATTAAAACTCCATTTATAAAATCTACAAGGAGTTGTTTTGATTTTGTAGATTCGTCTGTTTGATATTTGTGTACTAATTTACCAAGAGCTGTATATTCTTCGATAGTAATTGTTGTTGGTATATCAAAATTTTTAATTTTCCCCAATTGTTTTAAAAAGTTTTGACCTATGTTATAAAAATCATTTTTTGTTGCTGATTTAGAATTAACCGATGCCATATTTATACTTTCTTTATCAAAGAGTACTGGTTGTGTTCTCGCATACCCAAACTCATTTTTAGGTAATAAAACCGCTCCACATTGTGTGCAATCTGTATTATTTAAACCGTCTTTTACCCAAGAGCATTTTCTATACGGTTTGCCGTTCAGTAGTTGATCGGCGCAACTTTCGCTATCATATTGAGGCATTTTACAATTGTTTGGGCATTGACCCGTACCCGGTTGGACAATAAACCCGTTTGGTAGAACTTGTTGGGTAAATTGTTGAGCCATTTTTTGCGGTTGCCAAATTGGAGGGATAGGTGGTTGTATATTATTAATAACTGGTGCTATTTGTGCTAAATTATTAATACTGGTATCAACTGCTCCTGCTTTTCCAGCAACACCCGCCGCACCAGCAACGCCAGCAGCACCAGCAGCTCCTGCTTTTCCAGCTGCTCCTGCAAGTCCTGCTGCTCCTGCTTTTCCAGCTGCTCCTGCAACGCCAGCCGCACCCGCTGCTCCTGCTTTTCCGGCAAGTCCAGCTGCACCAACGGCTCCTGCTTTTCCTGCTGCTCCTGCAAGCCCAGCTGCTCCTGCTTTCCCAGCTGCTCCTGCAAGCCCAGCTGCTCCTGCTTTCCCAGCTGCTCCGGCAAGTCCAGCTGCTCCTGCAAGTCCAGCTGCACCAGCAAGTCCTGCTGCTCCAGCAAGTCCGACTGCTCCTGCTTTTCCAGGCACACCTTGCACACCTTGTATCCCTTGTATCCCTCTGTCTCCTTTCTGCGTTTTATTACATATTAGCCCAGTTGTTTTACCCCAATTACTGGGAAATGATGAAGCTGTTGACGAAGTATTAGAATTAAAATGTACATCGCTACCACTGAACAAACAACCTGACGGTATTGTTGTTAAATTTTGAGGATTAACTATTGACTTGAAACCCTTTAATGACGCTGCAGCTATTTTACAGTCGATCGCAGAAGTAATATCACGATTAAAACAAGAACCAACATCGGTCGATTGTTTATTTGCCATTCCTTCCGCAAATTTACCACCTGTATTTAAATAATCTGATATATCTACCCAGAAATGGAAAATGGTAAAAATAATCATAATTACTAATAATAATATTAATAGCGGATTCATATATAATTTAATAATATATTAATTTTACTAAATTATGTTAATATAAACTCCATACGGAATCGTACGGAGCATTTTTACTTTTATCACAACCTTTCCACAAACATAAACCTCCTTCTTGTTTTTCTGTAGAATTGGAATTATTTGAAGCTTTATCGCCATATCCCATTAATGAATTACTACTATCTCCATACATACCTGTTGTTTTTGGATTAGCGATTTGTTTTGAGCTTTGCCAACTTACTCTGGAAAGATTTGAACCAGAAAAAATAGCATTTACAGAACTAACTAATTTAGCACCTTGAACCTTACTTTGTGGACCCTCCTTTTGTGTTTTTATTTTTGCTATAATTCGGCCTAATGATTCGTAATCGGCGTTGTCAATACTTGGTAAAGACACATTTCTAATATGCGAAACATCGTTCATAAAACCCTTAGCAACTCTTATAAAGTTGCCCTGGTCATCTTCTTGCAAATTAATATCAGCAGGTACTAAATTTTTATTTGCTAAAACCTGTTTCATTATTTGGTCGTTAAATAAAGAACTGTCATGAGGTTGAACGGTTCCTGGATGACCCAACGGCCCTTGTCCCAACGGTGATTGGTATAATTGTCCTTGACCTGGTTGTCCTATCCCTTGCCCTACCCCTTGTCCTGTTTCTGCTCCTCCAGCTTCTGTTCCTCCAGCTCCTGCTCCTCCTGCTGCTGCTGCTCCCCCTGTTGCTGCTGCTCCTCCTGTTGCTGCTCCTGCTCCTCCTGCTCCTCCTGCTGCTGCTGCTGCTGCTGCTCCTCCTGCTCCTTGTCCTGATGATTGACAATTTGGACATCCCCATTTTTGACATAGTGGTGGACACATTGGACTTCCGTCGATGTGTCTGCAGAAAGTTTTACATTTTTCATCCTGCGTGTATTCCAGGCCAACTGAACCAGTGCTGTCTGTGGCGATTCCGTCGGTGGGTTGGCCTTTAGTAGGAGAGCAATCTTGTCCTTCTGGGCAAAATCCACCTGGTCTTGCTCCAGGCATATCAGGACCGTCAACGTCAGGGTCGAAAAAGGTTGTGCCACAACTGTTACAATGTTTATCATATTCGCATTCAGTAGTATTATTTTTTTTAAATGAAGGAACAGGGCACCCATAAGGGCATTTTCTTAATGGTTTTCCATTAACATCAACAGTTTTACAATTTCCACTGGACTCGGTTGGTTTTTTACATCCAATTCTACACTCCTGTGGTACAGTTGAGGTCATTGCTACTGATCCAGGAGCTCTTTTATTAATGGAGTCCTGTCTAACTTGAGCGGAGCTTATTTCTGGGTTATTTTGTAATCCTTCCGCAAATGTATTTCCTGTATTAGACCAATTTGCGTAATCTATGTAAAAACTGTATACTATAAATAATAACACAATTACCATAGATATTGTAAAAAATAAATTCACAAGCATAGTATATAATTTATGAATATAATTTTATTTTACTAAATGTGTATTTAATTGTTGACTGACAACAACGAAAGTAACACATTTGCTCATATGTTTAATTTTGTGAGCGTTGATATAAGCACAAGCAGAACGAATACCACCTAAATAATCCAGTATCGTATTTTCTAATGGACCCTTGTATTTTACTTTAATCTCTCTTCCTTCGCTTGACCTATATTTTTCCATTTTTCCATAATGTTTTTCCATTGCGTGTTTACTACTCATACCGTAAAACAACTTGAATTTAACGTTGTTTTCCTCTATAATCTCTCCAGGGTTTTCATCGTGTCCTGCAAATACTCCACCACACATTACAAAATCTGCTCCTCCTCCAAAAGCCTTTGTCATATCACCAGGAGAAGTAATACCACCATCACCTATGATAAATCCACCACAACCGTGAGCTGCGTCTGCGCAATCAATAATAGCACTTAACTGTGGAACCCCTACACCTGTTTTAAGTCTGGTTAAACAAGCACTTCCAGGTCCAATACCAATTTTAACAATATCTACTTTTCCATTTATTATTAATTCTTCTACCATTTCTCTAGTAGCTACATTTCCTGCAACAATAATTTTATCTGGGAAACTAGCTCTTAATTTTTCACAGTAGGTAACAACATGTTTCATATAACCGTTTGCTACATCAACGCATATCCATTTAGCATTAGTATATTGAACTATGTCAACTAAAGAAGAGAATTGACTTTCATCGATACCGGTTGAAATCATAAAATAATCAGGGTTTAACTTTTTACCTGTTTTTTTATACTGCATTTCAAAACTGTTTAGCTTGTAAAATTTATTAAGACACGTAATCATTTTATGTTCTGATAGCACATCATATACTTCAAATGTTCCAGTAGTGTCCATATTTGCGGCTATAATTGGCACCCCTTTCCACTTTTGAGTTGAATGTGGAAAAGTAAATTCTCTTTCCAAATCGACTTCACTTCTTGAACGGATTGTAGTTCTTTTAGGACGAATTAACACATTATGGAAGTCCAATTGGGGGGTAGTATCTATTTTCATTTAAAAAAATATAATATCTAAATTTTAAGTATATTTTTAATATTTAAATTATATATATATGCCAAGATTGATGGAGAAAATGTATTCTGATGGAAAATACGCAGCCAAAAAAAAACAGAGAGCAAATGAGGCAGCGGAAAAAAAAGCAAAAGCTAAAAAGAAGAAAGAAGAAGCAGATAAAAAGAGAAAACTTTTGGAGCAAAAGAAAAAGAAAAATAAAAAGAAAAAACCTATGACGTTTAAGGAAAAGATGGGTGCTTCTGTTGGTTGGATTATCTGTTCTGTTTTCGCACAATTATTTTTTATTTATTATCAAGGTGGTTGGTTAGATATAATTTTGAAATCAACCAAAAATTCACAATTTGTAAAAGAATATTTCGCAGATGGCGATACTTTGCCATACCAAAAAACAACAAAAGCTAGTGTCTCTTGTAAAGAAATAAGAAAATTACTTCCAGAACGAGATGCTGGTGCTCCGGCTACCGTTAATGCCGTGGGTGCTGCTGGTGCTGGTTCTTCAGGTGGTGGTAGAAAAAAGAGAAGATATAAACAAACGGGTGGTGGTTTTAATAAAGCGGAAAATGACAAGAAGGTATTTTTAGACCCTACAAAATATGGAACGCCTTATAACTTTATTGAAAATGATAATTTTTTGATGAATGGTATTGGTGAATACTTTAAGACATTTTGGCAGTATCAAAGGGGTGGTATGAAAAAAATAACAGAAACCGTAAATGATAGTTTATTTAAAGATCATAAAGACCCTCAAAATATAGGAGAACAAGCTTTGGATTATGTAAAATTTGCGATTATACTTCCAATAGTAAACATAATTACATTTATTGCTCAGATTGGTGGTAATTTTGGATTGTTATTTTGGGCTGCTTTTAACAATCAGACATTACTAATAGTTCCTCTTTTTATAGCCGCTTTATGTTTTATATTTGGTGGATGGATGACAGGGTTTTTCTGGCCTTGGGGTTTATTTACAACTTATTTAACCGTATTTATATTAAAACCAAACCCTCAGAAATGGTTAAACTTTGCAACATATGGTAGAAGATACAAATGGATGTGGTGCTTTTTATTGGCATTTTGGTGGTTAATTGGGATAGGGTATATTTGGGATTGGAATAAAAATGCTTTAGCGTTTATAGGTACCGTTTGTGCTCTATTTTTACTTGGAATGTTAGGAATATCTAATCTGATATAATTAAGTATAGATTAATACAATTAAATATAAAATTATATAAAATGAATCTATTAAATTTAAATATATCAAATATGGGAAAAAAAAATAGAAAAAAAAAGGTTAGTGCGAACGGTAAGCCATTTGTAAGTGTGTGTACACCAACATATAATAGAAGGCAATTTATCCCGAATATCATAAAATGTTTCAAGGCTCAAACATATCCAAAAGAATTAATGGAATGGATAGTTATCGACGATGGGGAAGATAGTGTAGAAGACTTATTTAAAGGTGTTGAATGTGTGAAATACTTTAGAGTAACTAAAAAAATGAAATTAGGTAGAAAAAGAAATTATATGCACGAAAAATCAAAGGGTGAGATAATTGTATATATGGACGACGACGATTATTATCCACCTGAAAGAGTAAATCATGCCGTAAATAGATTAAGAGCTGTTCCTCAAGCATTGGTAGCAGGTAGTAGTATCGTCTATATTTATTTTAATGATTTAAAAAAGATTTATCAATTTGGACCTTATGGAGCGATGCACGCAACAGCCGGAACGTTTGCTTTTAAAAGAGAATTATTAAAACAAACAAGATACGACGATAACGCCGAAATTGCTGAAGAAAAGGCATTTTTAAAAAACTATACTGTCCCTTTGATTCAATTAGACCCGTTGAAAGCAATATTGGTGTTTGCGCATCAATTTAACACATTTGACAAAAGAAGATTATTAGTAAACCCTCATCCTAATTTTGTTAGGGAAACAAGACTAAAACCTAAATTATTTATTAAAGATAAGAAGACACTAGAGTTTTATATATCTGCTTAAAATATAATATTATAAAATATCATATGTTAGCCTGGATTAATATTCTTAAGAAAAAATTTGAAAAAATGCCTTCAATAGCGCAATTTGTCGTATCAATTGCAATTATTATGGTTATACGGTATCTTTTACATTTAATAATATATTCCAATTATTTATCCAGTTATTTAGAAAACTTCGGTAACCCAGCCTCTGTCGTTTATTTCCATATGGATACCTGTGGTTATTGTAAGAAATTTAACCCTATTTGGGATAAGTTTTCAGCTGGTTACAACGGTGCTTTAAAGGTTAAAAAGATTGAAAGAAAAGAGGCCGGAGAAATGTTGGAAAAATATAACATTCAGGGGTTCCCTACAATTCTTTTATTAGACGATAAAGGAAATAAAAAAGAATTCTCGGGAGACAGAACTGTTGCAGGGTTGGAAAGTTTTACTAAGCAATAATAATAGTATCTAAAAATCTATAAATTCTATTTATATCTAATTTATTGATTTCGTAATTGTTATTTTCAAACAATTCGATTATTTCTTCTAAATCGTGGTTTGATTTTAAATGACAAAAATACGAAAACATGTCTTTTATATCCATGTTTAATTGTTTACATAAATTTTGAATGAATAAACTGTTGTTGTATTCTGTCGAATATTTTGTTAACACTTTCGTAAATCTAACATCTGTGGGATTGAATTTTATATTAAGTTCACTGTATTCTTTGTGATATAGATGATTGTTGTAAAATGTTTTTATAAGAGAACTCATTTCGTTAAAGGTCCAAATTTGTTTTTGAAAGGTTATTCTGTCAATATAGTCAGCAAAACATACATTTTTTAATAATTTATTGTAAAATGGTATTGCATCTTTTTTAGGTATTTCTTCCAATACATCAATTATATTCTCATGAAATAGAAGTCCAACACTCGTTCTGTCAGTCTCGTTCATTAATTCCGTATGTTGAGCTATAGTAAATTCATTATTCAATAATTTTTTGATTATATCTTTTACATCTTCGTTGTAGTTTTTTTTCTGAAACATATTCTGAATCAGTTGGTTTTTTAATATACTTTCCTGATTTTTATATATATCGTGAGTTGATTTTAATTTTCGTAAATCACCTTGAATAAATATACCTATCTTTTGTTTTAACTCTTCCTCCAAATTAGGCATCAATATACCTACCATCGTTTTGATTTGGTTTTCAGTAGGAGTTTTTAATTCTACAGTTTCACATATTTTTATCATTTCTTTGATTTTTTTATCGATATGATAATTACCAATACATATAATAGGTATCATTGTAGTGTCTTCTTTTTTCTGTTTCTTTGTTTTTTTAGGTCTTATTAATTTTA
>Ga0307998_1002092_pt1 | contig 10391 bp, 8 predicted proteins | sample Davwhametageno37_FD_203147 | JGI IMG/M metagenome (GOLD analysis project Ga0307998, IMG submission 203147) | Marine microbial communities from Davis Island wharf, Antarctic Ocean - #37 | ecosystem: Environmental > Aquatic > Marine > Unclassified | place: Antarctic Ocean: Davis Island wharf...
AATCATATAATCTGGATATTTATCATAGATATCTTTGAGACCTAATTTGAGAAATGATTCATAATCTTTCGTATCGTCAAGCGTTAATAATTTATCTTTGCTAAAATATTTATCAGGAGATAAATATTCAATTTCGTCTTCTAAATCATCTTTTTCAAAGATATCATAAATACTTTCATATAAGTTGATTAAATCTTTTGGAGTGAAGGGGATATTTTGAATACTATTAAAATCCGATAAGTCTAAACAGGATAAAGGATGTAAATCGGTTAATTTATCATTATAAACCCACCTCTGAATATTAATAAATCGTTTTTTATATTCAACATATTCTATGTTCATATCGGGATGAATTTTTTGAAAGATATCTCTTAAGAACTCTATATTATCAATCGTTGCAGATAATGCCAAGAAAGGACATCTGATACATTTAATAATATTTTCATATTGTATCATATCATTGAGATTGTGAATTTCATCAAAGACAGCATAATTAAAATCTGTATAGATTTTAGGTAAATATTGCTCAATAACATCGGGTGTACCGATAAAGATATTCGTTTGGTTATCATAAGATAAATGTCCCATATTTTCTACTAAATAATGAACCCTATAACCCATCTTAATAAAATTAGCCCCAACCTGAAAAGCGACCGGTTTCGCAGGGCAAACATATAAGATTTTATGATGAAGAATACCCGTCGCCATCGCCACGAATGTTTTTCCGGATGATGTCGGTGCTTTCACTAAGATAGATTTATTCTGTTTAATAAATTGGATCACTGTTTTTTGCCATTCATCAAGTTTATATTCACCTTTATCCCAGAAATTTAATGGAGGTAAAAGATCACTACATTCTTTCATGAGATAACTTTTAGTATCGCAATCCCTGAACTTCTTATCTAAACGCCTCATAATCTTCTGATAGTTTGTATTATTTAAAATGTATTCGTGTTGTCCATATTTGAGACTGTAATATAAAATTAAGATTTGTGACATGTAATCCTTTTTTTCTTCTTTTTGCAGTTTCACGAAATATTCTAAAAGTTTTACCTTAAAAATTTGCTTCGCTTCTTCTGTTTTAAGATAATTAAACTTTTCCATATAATTCTTTTCACTTATACTCTGAAACGCGTAATCAATTTTCATTAAATCATCTTTAATCAGTTTTTCATTTCTTTTAATATTTTGTTCTTGGATAATCAAATCTTTCTTTTTCATCGGTTTAGGTTTTTTAGATTGGTGAATGACTTCTTTCTGTTCAGATTTATCATTATCAAGGATCATATGTTTTAAATTTGTATTAATACCTTGACCCAGATCACGAATAAATACATTGAATAAAGCATTATTATGTGTTTCCCAAAAGATAGTTTCCATATCAATATATATTTTTTATATGATATGTTTAAATAAAAAGGATATCAAATTTTAATTGGATTTCCTACGTTTAGTAGGTTTACGTTTTCTAGTAGGTTTACGTTTTCTAGTATGTTTACGTTTTCTAGTATGTTTACGTTTTTTAGTTTTATATTTCAATGATGCTTTCTTCTTCTTCTCGGAGATAGCGATAGGCCTGGTTCGCCCGTCTTCCGCCTCATTTACAGTACTATTCATTTTGAAAGGTCTCGGTTTCGGATATGCTTTACCCATCTCCTTCTCCTCTACGGGTTTACCCATCCGACTTATCTCACGTCTATTTTCCCTATCAGCAACCATTTGTTTTAAATTTTCAATGAATCCCGTATTATCGCTATATTCAGGACTATCTGAACTTTTTGCCGATTCTGTTTTAATGAGATCATTCAATGATTCAATTTCATTTAATTCATAATCATCTGCTTCTTCTAATTGACTTTTTAACAGACTTCCTTGTTGGGGTTCAACTGTGCTCTCTTTTTGGAAATCATCAATATCTTCAAACCGCCATTGAGCGGGAGATTCTCTCTTGCCGTATTTTTCCCGCATATATTTCACAGCTGGTGGCGTGGGAGGCGAGGGTTCAGGTTCAGGTTCAGGTTCAGGTTCAGGTTCTAATACTTTTATGACTGGTGGTTCGGACATATATATATATAATATAATATATAAATATTCTTTATTTACGATACAATTATAAAGAGAATTAAGTATGTTTATTTTCTGACAATTTAATCTGATTTTCCACCTCTACTTAGAAATGCAATAACTAAATTAGAGCCATGCATAAACAAAAAGGCGAAGACTATTAATACAACGATCGTCTTTATAAATTTAACATTATCATTCATATTAATTAATGAACTGAAATCTAAATAAGGACTAAAATCTAATGATACATGAGTGGGTTTATCATATAAATCTGTATATAATCTTTCTAACAATAACGTAGTATTAGATGGAACATTACAGACTCTTGATTCATATTCTTTAGAAATCGCGATGATATTTTTAATTGCTTGTGGAATTAATGGTCCTAATTCATCAACTAGTTTATTTATTTTATATCTTTCATCGTTATCGGCTTGCATAATATCTATATTATCATTTCCTACGATGGAAAATATCAATGAACCGATCATCAGAGTTTTATCGGCGACACCGGTTTGACACATGGATTTTCCTAAATTCAATAAATTCATACATTCTTGAACTTGTTGGGATTTCATAGTGATAATCTTTCTTAACTTCCGTTTCAGATAATTAATATCTATCGTAGTAAACTCTTTAACAGAGGTATAACTCGCGATACGAGTTTGTATATCTAAATCATCGTCTCCTGTATTTAATTTATCATTAACACAGGCTTCAAATGCGGAATCATATTGTAAACCCGATAACATATCACTAAAACTATTTAAACTATTTAAACTATTCATAGCAGAAGTATCTTCATTTAGAATCATTTCATCTATCATTTGGGTAGTAAAATCCTCAACTTCTTCGGCTATAATATCATCTGGTCCAAATTTATCATTGGGACACACGGCCCATGAAGGTTTATTATCTGACAAACAGTTTACAATTGAACCACGATTAGTATTAATATCTCTTCTTAATTTTTGAAAATCATATGCTTCTACTTCTAAATTACCTGTCTGTCCAGTAAATTCGGGTCTAATATATTCTTCGGGTAATGCATATTCCATAGTTCCTGGTGTTCTACTACCAATATATCTTAGTATCTCTTGATTTGTCATACCCCGACTCGTGCTCATCCAATAATTTTTGATCCGATTACCCTCATCAGAACCAGAATTAGCAGATGACCAATTAATACGATCTACATTTAATCCTAATAAATTCGCGTCTTGTTGTCTATTAAACCATACCCTACTTCGCGACCCATCAGACATATAACCGGATTCATTATCATTTTGAACATTACACATTTCATATTTACCATCATTGATGAGATAAGGTCTTGATCCAATTATAGGATCATTACTATCATTATCTTCATCGGCGATATCTAAACATGCTCTACACTCGCCATTCTCAATATACGTCGGTCCTTTATCAGAACCACTATCGTCCTTAGTTGCACAGATATTGAAACACGTTTTATTAAAATTTTGTTTTCCGAAGAGAGGATCTCGCGATGACGCCGTAAGAGGGAGAGATAATGTTTCATAACTCATATCTAATTCATTCGTTCCAGAATCATAATTCGGACAACTTTCTTTGGTTCCAGTAAATACCATATTATAATTAAGATATATTTTATTTAATCCATAAAATATATGAATTCGGATCTTTTTTTCAAAGGTAGTTCGGGATGTATTTTTAGACCCAATATACCATGCGCAAAAAGTAAAAAAAAAAGAAGTAAAAAAAAAATCACGAAATTGTTTCTCAAAAAAAATAAAGAATATCAAATCGGATTAGATATAAAAAAAATACCAGATTATAAAAAATGGACTATCTTGTGGGAAGAAACTTGTGTTTCACCTGAATACGGGGATCTTTTAAAAGATACTGATATCATAGGATGTCTTAAATCACAAAATATAAATCCAAGCACAATACCCCTTCATCACACATTCACACTTTATCAAGGAGCATATGGTGGACTGACACTTTATAATTATAGTAATAAAATAATTAAAGCGTCTCACTTCAAGGAAAAAAAAGCATTTTTAAAAATATTCCTGAAATTTTTTAAATTGCTTGGGAATATATTTCACGGTCTATGTCAATTGAATAAACATAAGATATGTCATCATGATATTAATATTAATAATATACTTATCAAGGATAATGAATCATATATTATAGATTATGATATCAGTTTGAAAATTAATAAATCATTAAATAAGAATGATTTCTTAAAGGATAGGATGACCCTGGAATATGATAACTATAGAATATATGAACCATATTCTTATGAATATATTTATTTTATACTTGAAAATGGAAATATATTAAAAGAGCAAAAGAATATAGCACTCTATCAACCCCGATATAATTATTATGAAATGTACGAGCCAATTCATCACAAATTATTTAACACTGACACGGATAATCTGAGATTTGAATTATTAGAAGATAAATTACTCAAAGTAAACAAACAAAATTTGGAAGGGTTGGTTGATAAATTAGATGTTTATTCGCTGGGCATGTTAATTTTATCACTGTTTATCAGTCTATCCGAAAAATATGAAATAGATATTGAAACGATAATCAAATTATTTAAATTAATAGAATTAAAACCCTATATGGATCTAATTAAAGATATGATCGCATTTGATTATAGGGATAGAATAGATATCCACGAAGCATATAAAAGATATAAAAATTTGATATCTTGATATTAAATCAGAATAATCAGAATAATCAGAATAATCAGAATAGATGATGGATTACTATGGATCAATCATCAAATCTGAGGCGGAGGTAGATCAAGGACTTATTCAGAAGTTTAGAGAAAAATGTTATGAGTCGTATATGAAAAAGATCATCCGAGATCTGAGAGAAGAAGAAGTTCTACAGAAAGAATACTCCGTATCAGGTTGGATGGTATTTCATGGTAAAACGATTCATGAAATTATTGAAAAAACAATTAATTATCAAAAACAAAAGAATGAAAAGAAAATAAAATTACTCTATTGCTACAATCAACTCTTTAATGATAGAGATGTCTTGAGATTAATTTGTGATAAGATTTAATTAGCGTCTTCTTGTTCTACCCAAGCGGGTTTCTTTTAATAATCTATCGGGATTCATTTATCAATATAAAATATTTAACCTAAAAATCCAGCACTCATGTTCGCATTTTGTCCCATACCCTCCGCGGGTTGTCGCCCATGATAGGGAGCCATTAATTTATTACATACTTGATCATTTATTATTTCTAAGACTTGAATTTGTCTGTATTTATTATCACCACAATCATCATGAGAACCGAAGGCTCTTGACATACCTACATCTATTCGCCATAATCTATCGTTATATAAAGCATTCATATATTTATTATCCATAAACTGAGGCGTATGAGCCACCACGATTCTTTCTAAAGGTTCCATTAATCTGTTTCTGGAATTAATTATTCTTAAGAGTTCATTATAACCTCTTTCAGTGTTTTCACCGTGTCCATCTTCTTCAGAATATAATCTACACCAGAAGGGAGACATATCATCGTCATCTCTAAATATTTCATCAAATATTTTATCTTGTCTCTCATCTCCCTGTTTTAATAGCCATTTCTGAACGATCTGATTTAATTCATGAATTGAATATTTACTCATTAATTTATGACTTACACCACCGTGAACAAATAAATTCTTACCTATAATTGTAATTGATTTTTTTTGTATTGCATAATGCTTCGCGATATTACCACCTCTTTCAAATACTTTTAATCTATGATAATATCCATAAGGATAACCATCATCAGTATATTTTTTATTTCTTTCATTTGCCGGAACAAATTCTAAAAATTCCTGAGGAGATACATATCTAAAATCACGATCAATATTCATTAGTTCGTGATTACCCAACATCCCCAAGACACGACCTCCTTGAGCTTTCGCCATTACATCTAATTTCTGAAAAATCTGAATAATCTGCATATTACTTCCCTCATCTTCTGTAACATCATTTAAATCCTCTATACAATTTTGTTTCCAGTTATCAGGTCTACATCTATCAATCTGATCGCCCAATTGAATAACCCATGTATCACCTCCGCACCAGGATATTTCATTCACATTGTAAGGGAAAATATTTTGAGGAATAACCTTAGCCAAGCGCAAAGCAATTAAAGTTACTCTTAAGTCGCCGTGTAAATCACCTACTGCGATTAGTCTTCTCACTTTAGGATACATACCTATTTGATCATATTTTTCCATATTCGGATCCTGTTGAATAGATTTAACTTCATTTTGACCAGAATTATATGCGACCTTTGATTGATGATCTTCTAAAGCAAGGACCTTTTCCTGATTTGTAAAGGGTTCTGACATTCTACGATCCCTAGTTACCTGAGCTTGAGCAGGTGATGTCCCCGTAACATTCGTTTTTTGTATATTCAGAGGTTGTGAGGTACTTCTTTTAAGATTTCCTTGTGAACTCTGATTTATAATTTTTGTTTGATTATTCGCTGATATATTAGGTGATATATTCGGCGATGAATGTCTTCGTTGTCTATATGTTTCTTTTTTATACTGAACCCATTTTTGGATTTCACCGACAACTTGTTGTCTCGTATGATTTTGTAATTCAGATGATTGAATTATATTATATTTAATACAGATATCACTGATTTCTTTATCTGATAATTGAGTGATATTAATATCCATCTTTAACTTATTAGAGAATTCATCTATTCTTTTTAAACTAATTTTTATATATACTCATTATAAATGAGTGCCGAATCCGAGAAAAAGATGCAGATGCTAATATTTCTGAATACGACAATACATTATAAAAATCCCACGATATGGATGAATATGGACACTGCTGAGTTAGACCAAATAGTTGTAAAGATTGCGAAAGGTTTCTTGAAGAAACAAGGTGACGGTACAGCCTCACAAATAGCCACCACGGCTAAAGAATTCATTCAGATTTTAAAAGCTAGAAGGGATGAATATAAGAATGCGATGATGAAGGTAAATGACAGAAAAAAAGCATTAGTCATACTTGAAAAATCTCATGATGCCGCGATAGGAAATGCCCCGGTTCACGAGCCGAAGAGGAAGGCCTATCCCCAACCCCAACCTGAACCTGAACCTGAACCTGAGCCGAAGAGGAAGGCCTATCCCCAACCCCAACCTGAACCTGAACCTGAACCCGAACCTGAACGTTTCGTAAAGACAGAGAGAGAGAGAAGCGAAGAACTGAGCAGAATGACACGAGTTGCTGAGGAGAAATTGCCTCTAACACCAGCTATTCAGCAATTTATGGATGTGACAGGAATGAATATCACATATGCAACACGATCATTGAATGCTGCCGGTGGAGATCTTACATTAGCAATTAACCGACAGTATGCTGAGGAGAAATTGCCTCTAACACCAGCTATTCAGCAATTTATGGATGTGACAGGAATGAATATCACATATGCAACACGATCATTGAATGCTGCCGGTGGAGATCTTACATTAGCAATTAACCGACAGTATGCTGCTTTATCTAACAAAAGAAAGAAATCTAAAAAAAGAAAGAAACATTCTAAGAAAAAGAAAACAAAGAAATCTAAAAAGAAGGTTAAAAAGAAATATAAAAGTAAAAGACGTTGAATAATTTTATAAATTTTATAAATTTGATTTTAAATTATGAATAACTAATCATATACATAACTGAACAATGACTAGTGTAACTAAGCTTTCCGTGATGCTCGCAAAAGAATATGAACTTGGGTTCACGATCAAAAAGGATGATTCTAAATTCAGACAGCCACCAGAGGGTTGGTGGATGTCGGAGAAGTTTGATGGATACCGAGCTCTCTTCCGATATGAAGACGATGGATCTGGACCCGTCGGTAAATTCTACTCCAGAGCAGGTAAACCTTTCAATGCTCCCTCCTGGTTTTTACAATCAATGCCCCCACCGAACCTACTCAAGGATAAGATTCTTGATGGAGAACTATGGGCGGGTCGGGAAAACTTCCAGCTCATGGGTGTCGTGAGAAAGAAGAAACCTGTGCCCGAAGAATGGCTCTCAATTCAGTATCATGTTTATGATATTACTAATTTGGAAGGTAGTTTCACTACAAGACTCAAGGATTTGATAAGGATCGTTAATTTCACGAGCAAGGCGTACCAAATCAATCTTAAGAACGGTGATTTATGTCTTCCTACTAAGTCTGAAATCAAACCTCCTTTAATCTTCGCACAACAGCTCAAGATTACCGGGGAAAAGATGATGAAATCTTTCTATGAAGAGATCATTCAGAATGGTGGAGAAGGAATCATGATGAAACATCCACTCTCTAACTACGAAAATGGACGATCCAATTATATGCTCAAATATAAACCCGCCTTTGACCGAGAAGCTATGATTATTGATTATAAGTTAGGAGATCCAAATAGTAAATATAAGGGTCTTCTAGGTAGTTTCATCTGTAAACCATTGATTAATCATGATACTTATATGTCTGTAGATCCCGATGAGAATCATATCTTTACCTTATCGGGAATGAATGATAAGATAAGAAAGAGTTTTAAGAAATCTCATCCAGAAGGAACTATTATTACCTTTGAATGTTCAGGGTTCACCGATAGGGGTGTTCCTCGGTTCGGTAGATACCAGAGGATTAGAGATGATGTGATTCTGAAAGAACATATTGATGAACCCGATTCAAGAGTAACTCTGGATAAAGTGATTTCAATTATGAGTAAACTTGAAGATCATTACAAAGCAAACTATGATTCTTTCAGAGCAAAGACTTATATGACAGTGAATAAGTCTCTTAAAACACTTGACACAGATAAAGATTTGGATCCAAAGAATCTTAAGTCAGTCAAGGGTATCGGTCAGGGAACGATTGACCGAATTAAGGAAATCATTGATACAGGAACTCTCCAAGAATATGAAAAGGTTAAGAATACAGTATATCCTATGGAAGAGTTTCTAAAGATTCATGGTGTTGGGAAACAACACGCAAAGAAACTGATCGCATCAGGTTTCAAGACTATTGATGATTTGAGATCTTGCTCTTCAATCAAAGACCATCTCAATGATACTCAGTTAAAGGGTCTAAAATACTTTGATGATGTTCAGAAACGGATCCCGTATCAAGAAATTCAGAAGCACGAGATTATCTTAAAGGATTTGTTGAAAATGATTGATCCCGAAGCCGAACTAACTATTGCTGGTTCTTATCGGAGGAAGAAACCTGATAGCGGTGATATTGATATCCTATTGAAGGCTTCATCAAAGAGAGTCTATGATACATTCATTGATTCACTGAAGAAATCAGATTATCTGATTGAGGATTTAGCGAGAGGCTCCAAGAAATACATGGGATTAGGAAAGAGTATTTATAGTCCTTACTTGAGGAGGATTGATATTATGTATACGAAACCAGAAGAATATCCATTCGCTATCTTGTATTTTACTGGTTCAGGAGAGTTTAATGTAAGGATGAGAGACGATGCTCTGAAGCAGGGATACACGATGAATGAATATTCCATGAAACATACGGAAACTAAAGAAGTCGTAGAAAAGACATTCATGACAGAAAGAGAAATCTTTGAATTCTTGGGATATGATTATTTAGAACCAGAAGATAGGATTCAATAAAACCAATCAATATTTAAAAGTATTCATATTAAAATTAGTATTAGTAAATGATAGATTTAAGACAGAGTAATATTTATGAATCTACGTTGGCCAAGGAAGGTATTTATGGTGTGGAGAATACGAAACGTAAATGTTGTAGTATAGGCATGTTGAAATGTGTAGGAATTACTCTTTTTTTATCGGGTATAAGTGGTATATCATTTTATATAGGGATTAAATTACGAATACCATCGGATAATCTAGATGGTTCAAAATGATATGATTTTGATAATAAACAAATCTTATAAAATAAAATCTGATAAAATAAAATAGTTATCTATATTAATTAAGAATGGGTACGAAGGGTTTGGCCAGTTTGGCACGAGGTATGGAAACGTTAACTGATGAAGAACATTCCGCAGCCAGTGCTAGTAGAATGCTAAAGGGGGTGAGAGAAGTAGAGCTAATAGGGTTGGGAGTGGCGGAGGGGGAGACATCGGCAGAGACTATGGTAGAATTAACGAATGCAATCCAGAGCTTGGTGCCGGCGTTACAGGATCTTGCCAGTGGGATCAAGCAAGATCGCGGGCTGATGACCAGTGCGGAGAAGCTCGCGGATGAAGCCAGTGACGCGGAGAAGGTGGCTCAGGATGCTGAAAAACAGGGGAGTCGGTTGGACCGGTTCGGGCGGT
>Ga0307998_1002095_pt1 | contig 10372 bp, 6 predicted proteins | sample Davwhametageno37_FD_203147 | JGI IMG/M metagenome (GOLD analysis project Ga0307998, IMG submission 203147) | Marine microbial communities from Davis Island wharf, Antarctic Ocean - #37 | ecosystem: Environmental > Aquatic > Marine > Unclassified | place: Antarctic Ocean: Davis Island wharf...
GGTTCACGTGATGCATGGCAGCAGCTAAATTTTGGAAATGTGGACAATATTAACAATGAGTTTATTGATGGAGCTTTTTTTCCTGTGAATGAAGCTAGATACTGGGCTGACGCCGTAATATCTAAAGGTGAAGAATTTAGTTCATCTAATGCATTCACCCCATCCGATAAATCTGATTTAGTTAGAGCATACTGGTACGGAGCAATTATCTATATTGTTATTGCAGATATGTTTGATGATTTTGTTGTTGGATCGGTTAAAACAGAAGGTAGTCCCCCAGTTGGTGCTGCAAATATGAGTTCTTTGTATGATACTGCAATTAGTTACTTAGATAAGGCGTTAGCTTTAAATTCAGGACTTACAGCTCCTCTTAAAGCGACCAAAGCCAGAGCTCATTTTTCAAAGGGAATATGGTCTAAAACTAATCCTGTTAACACAGCAAGTCCTCTTGTTAGTTCTTCAGCTGCAGCAGCTTTAGCTCAGGAAGCTTTAGCCGCATTAGGCGAAGACTTTTATGTAAACTTACTAACTTCTGGCTCAGCTCCACAGACCATTGGTGGTTTAGATATCGCAGGTGAAGTAAACGATCGTCTTGAAATGAGAATTTCAGACACTTATGTTATTTCTTCTGATTCAAAAAGGCCTGATGCTTATACTGATGATGATCCTTCAACTACAATTTCTTTAATGGATCCCATTGATAACATAGCAGATCCAGCACTTTTCAAGCTAGTCGCTGATTTTACTATCGCGCAGCTCTATCCAGAATATCCAGTAGTTTCCGGAAGAGAAATGCACTTAATAATTGCTGAAAATGCACTAGCAACTGGTGATAATGCTACGTTTACGACACATATTAATAAAATCAGAGCACTTGACGGATTAACTGATTATTCTGGTCAGATTGACGCACAAGATCTACTTGAGCACTCAAGAAGAGTTAATCTTTTCCTTCAAGGTAGAAGATTGGCTGATCATTATCGCTTTGGGAAACCATCCGAATATTGGATTTCTACCTCTCCTGCGATAAATTCTCCAGGTTCGTTTTTTCCGATCACAATTTCTGAAATTCAATCAAACGACAATATAAATTAGGATCCAATTGAATTATAAATTAAAAACCCTTCAGAATATGAAGGGTTTTTTTATTGTAAATTTTAAAAGTTACACCAAGTAAAAAAGTTTTAAGTTCCATCTATGAATCAATAAAGACAGTTTAATTAAATGTTTATAGAATCAATGGAATTAAATAAATCTAAATCTAGTAGGTGTTATTTTCAATAAATAAAAACAGAAAAAATGATTTCACAGATTTTATCATAAACGATTATGGATTTAATTAATAATATAATCAAGAATATTTAAAAGAATAAATCAGCTTTTATTTTTTATAACATTTCCCTTTTTTATAACTAAATCAACATCTTGTAACAAAGAAATGTATCTAATAACGTCGCCTTTAACAGCAATTATATCTGCCTGTTTCCCTGGAGTAATAGTACCTACTTTATCAGACACTCCCATAAAAACAGATGGCCAGTAAGTTGCAGACTTGATTGCCTGCAAAGGAGAAATCCCCAATTCATTCACCCAAATATCAAGTTCATTCCATGTACTTTGAGAATGGAATTTCATGGGTACTCCACTATCAGTTCCAATTAAAAGGACAACACCGGTATTTTTTAATTGATTAAACTTTGTTTTTAATGTTGGCTTTCTAATAGGGGTTAACTGAAAATATGGAAGTTTTCCAGGATGTTTAATGGAGTTTTGAATATCTTTTATAATGTGATTTGGTAATCCCAGATGCCAACTAGTATTGTCTAAAATTTCAGAATTTTTAATGGTATAGTCATAGTTATATAATACTTCTATTGTAGGTGTCCAAAAAAGAGGTCCTTTATTCATTTGAGCAGTTCTTTCTTGAATTAATTGGATTATATCAGCAGGATATTCAGGAGCAGATGATAAGCCAGTGTGTTCAAAGTTGTCTACCCCAGCCTTTAAACCCAATCTTATCTCATCAGGTCGATGGGAATGAGCAACAACTTTTAAATTGTTTTTATGGGCTTCGTTAACAATTGCTTGAATTTCCTCAAAACTCATCTGATCTTGATCAATTAATTTTATACAATCAACTCCTGCTTTTGCTAATAACCTTATCTTTTTCTTTGCATCTTCTGGATTTTTAATTCCCCATCTAAATGCTTCTGTACCTGGATAAGGATTTTTTTGGATAAATGGACCGCTAACATACATTGTAGGACCTAGAATTTCTCCTTTATTTATTTTATTTCTAACTGAAATACTTGCTTTCAACGGAGCACCGAGATCTCTTGCACTTGTAACTCCTGCCATAAGCAACTGATTTGCGGAAGAAGGCATTATTACTTCTTCAAATTGATCTATATAGGTTTTATCCCAATGCGTATAGTCAGAATGTCCGTTAAGCATTAAATGGACATGCATATCCCATAAACCTGGCATAACTGTCATTCCTTCTGTGCTTATAATCTTAATTCCTAGTGGAACTTCCAAAGTGGCAATAGTTCCAACGCTAATAATTTTCTCACCATCCAAGAGAATAACACTATTTTTTATTGGATCATTTCCAAAACCATCAATGAGGGTGCCGCCAACAAGCGCAACTGACTGAGAGTTAGCAATTAAAAAGCTAAATAGTATACCAATATATAATGTTTTTCTAATCATTTTCTTTATATTTAAGTATTTTAATAAATTCATTATGACCTCTTTTATGAAACGTAAAGGCTTTTTTGTTTTAATATTAAATTTAATCTTTTTCACCTTATTTTCTTGTAATCCTAAAAGGAATTCAATTATAAAAGTAAAATATTCAAGTGCTTTAGGTAATGAGGGTTTTGACGGAAGACTTTTAGTTATTATTAGTAAAGATGTCAAAACAGAGCCCAGGTTTCAAATCAATGATTCAGATAAAACAGCTGTAATTATTGGTAAAAATATTCAAAACTGGATGCCTAACTCCACTGAAAGTTTTAATTCTGAAACTCTAGCATATCCAATTGATGAATTGGGAGACCTTCCAGATGGAAACTATTATATCCAGGCAATATTAAATAAATATGACACATTCAATTTATCTAGTGGTTTTGAGGTTCAGCTTCCAATGGATCAGGGCGAAGGGCAAAAATGGAATATTAGCCCAAAAAATATTTACAGTAAACCTATGAGGGTGAATTTATCTAATAGTGCTAAATCCATTGAAATAGAAATAACCGAGGAAATTCCATCAATAGAACCTGAAAAGGACACAAAACATATAAAACACATTAAAATCCAAAGCAAAATTCTGACCGAGTTTTGGGGTAGACCTATGTATCTTCAAGCAAACGTTCTTATTCCAGAAGGTTTTTCTAAAGAAAGTGAAATTGAATATCCATTGATGGTTTTTCATGGTCATTTTCCTAAAACAGTAGGAGGGTTTAGAACAACTCCTCCAAGTGCCATAAAAAATGATAGTATATATAGTAGTCGATTTAACATAACAGGATATAAATATATTCAGGAAAAAGAGGCCTTTGACTTTTATCAAAAATGGATATCAAATGATTTTCCTCGTTTTTTAGTTCTTGAAATTCAACATCAAAACCCCTATTATGATGACTCGTATGCAGTGAATTCAGCCAATATTGGTCCTTATGGGGATGCTATAACCTACGAGTTGATTCCTCATATTGAAAAAATATTTAATGGTGTTGGTAAGGGCTGGGGTCGTTTTCTTTATGGAGGCTCAACTGGTGGATGGGAAGCCTTAGCTGCTCAGGTGTTTTACCCTAAAGAATATAATGGTTGCTTTGCTGCTTGCCCAGACCCCATTGATTTTAGAGCATATACGGTAATAGATTTATATAAAGATAAAAACGCATATTACAGTGAGGGGGACTTTAAAAAAACTCTTAGACCAGGAATGAGAGACGGAAAAGGACGTATCAAAACTTCTTTAAAAGATATTAATAGAAAAGAACATATCCTTGGAAATAAGAGTAGATCAGGCGATCAGTGGGATATCTGGCAGGCGGTCTATTCTCCTGTTGGAGATGACGGATATCCAAAACCTATCTGGGATAAACTTTCAGGCGAAATTGATATAGAAGTAGCTAATTATTGGAAAGAAAATTATGATTTAAGATATATTATGGAGCGTGATTGGGATAAAATAGGTTTTGATTTAGTAGGTAAAATCAATCTTTATTGCGGTGATATGGATAATTATTATCTCAATAATGCGGTTGTTTTAACTGAACAATTCCTCGAAAACAGATCTAATCCCTATTATGATGGGGAAGTCGATTATGGAAATAATGCAGAGCATTGTTGGAATGGAGATCAAGAAAATCCAAATTATATATCAAGACTTCGATACAACACCTTGTATTTGGATAAAATTCAAGAACGGTTAAAAAAAACAGCTCCTAAAAATAATAGATTACAAAATTGGAATATTAAATAAAAAGATATCATTTTATAAAACTCACAGTCATGAAAAAAAGTATACTAATATTAATTATTCACATGCTAATTATTTCTCCACTATACTCTCAGGAATTGTTTGGTGGACTTGCAGCAGGCCCATATAATAAATTAGTTATTAGAGGAGCTATGGTCATTCCAGGTCATGGTGGACCTCCGGTTGGACCTTATGATATTGTTGTTAAAGGAAATAAAATTACTGATATGATTCCCTTTGATCCCGTCACAGCTAAAAGAAGAGGAATCGTAAATAGAGAAGAAGGAGATAGAGTTATAGACGCGACAGGTAAATACGTAATGCCCGGCATGATTGACCTTCACACTCATTTAAGAACAGAGCCAATGCCTCTGGAGTATATTTATTATTTAAAATTAGCTCATGGAGTAACAACTATGGTTCCAGGTTCGGACAGAGGACTAATTCCCGGAATGAATCAGGCTAAATTGAGTAAAGAAAATAAAATTCTTGCACCAAAACTTTTTCCTATTTGGTCTTATGGTGCAACTACAAAATATGATAAAATAGCTCTTGATGATCCGAAAAATACTCCTGATGTAGTAAAAAAAATGTTTGAAAATGGTGCTCACGTTGTAAATGCAGGAAATTTAGGATGGAGTCAAGAACTGCTAAAAGCAGTTTGTAAAGCGGTTAAAGAAAATGGTGGAATCACAACTTATCATATACCTCCCAGTACAACTGCAGTGACTAAAGCTATAGATGCTGCAAGATTAGGGGTTACAATGATTGAACACCATTATGCCTATGCTGAATCTGCATTGGATAGACAGGTTCAAGATTTTATTCCGACTTATAATTACAATGATGAAAACGAAAGATTTAGACAAGCAGGTAAGGTATGGTCTCAAACAAATGAAAAAGTTTTACTTAATGAAATTGCAGATTCATTAGTATATTATGGTGTAACAATGCTTCCAACTCGAGTTGTTTATGAGGCTAATCGAGATATTCTCAGAGCACAAAGCTTGCCTTGGCATAAAAAATATACTCATCAATTATTAATAGAAAGAAATGGTCCAGACCCAAATTATCACGGAGCTTATCATTATGATTGGACAAGTGATGATGAATATTATTGGTCTAATGCTTTTAATCTTTGGGGAGATCTTATTTTTGAGTTTAATAAAAAAGGAGGTAGAGTGGCTTATGGTACAGACGATAGTTATATTTTTGCAACTCCTGGTTTTTCTAATATAAGGGAATTACAGCTTTTAAGGGAAACAGGAATGCATACACTTGAAGTGTTAAAATCGGCAACTTTAAATAGTGCTTTAACCCTTCGGCAAGAGAAATTAGGCTTAGTTCGACCAGGATATATAGCAGATTTAATTATTGTAGAAGCCAGCCCTTTATATAATCTAAGAAACATGTATCAGTTTGGAGCTTTAACTGAGGATGTTAACGGCAATATGATAAGAAAGGGAGGGATTTTACACACCATTAAAGATGGAATTGTAATTGAAAATCAGAAGCTAATGATCGAAGTTGAAAAAATGGTTAAAGAGTCTAAGAAAAACGCATTACCCTCTGCAATGGAGGTCCCTTTTATTATTAACTAATTTAAGACTGAAAAGCACCTATTTATTTTAGTAAGCCCAGCGTATAAAAGTTTTATTTTCTGATATTTTTAGACAACATAATTTAAAGTGTTAGAGTCTACAGTAAAAAAAAAAGATTGTAACTCCATAAACTAAACAAGAATTTAGAAATATTTCTTTAGAGCCAATATAACAAAGGAATTATTGATTACTGAGATAAAAACAGTTTTACTTTCCAACAAAAAAAACTAATTAAATGACATAATAAAACTCAAACATATCAAAAAATAAATCAGATGTGAGTTTAGTCTAATAATGTTGAAAGTCATTTTGATATAAAATTTGTAAATCATTTTATAGAATTGTAAATTTACTAAAGTATATTTCCATTAATTTTTAAATTAATATCACATGAAAAATTTAATAACGTTGTCATTTATAATATTTACATATTTTATTCATGCTCAAGATTTTAAAGGATTGGACAAGAGTCCAATGGACATGATTGAATTTCCTTCATCTAATAAAGTAATAAATAAATTAGCTCGAGTAATATATAGCCGTCCACAATTAAAAGGAAGAGCGATTTCATCTCTTGTATCTGATGGGAAAGTATGGCGTTTGGGGGCTAATGAGTCTACAGAGCTTACTTTGTACTCTAACATGAAGCTTGCCGAAACAGAAATTACTGCAGGATCTTATACTCTTTATGCTATTACATCTGGAAATGATATTACCATCATAATAAACAAAGCAACCCATGTTTGGGGAGCTTATTCTTACGATCAAAATAATGATATTGCAAGGCTTACTGTTCCTTGGGAGGAAGATAGCAGCAAAACTCTTGAAGCTTTCTCAATGATATTTAATGAAACAAAAAGTGGTTTCAATATCCACTTAGGCTGGGGAAAACGGAGAGCAGTTATTCCTTTTGCTAAATAATAATTATCACTATTTAAAATTTTAGTTTTCCCATGTCTCATTTTTTCATAAACTCTTTCATGATTTTCTATGTTAAAGTAACTTTAACATAGAAAATATAATGTTTTGGGACGATGGTTTTCCCAATCAAAAATTAATATAATGAAAAAGCTACTTATTATTTTATTACTTATTCCACTTGTTTCTTTTGGGCAAAATAAAAAAAAAGATACTCTAAGTATTCTTTTTGTAGGAAATAGCTTTACCTATTATTATAATCTACCACAAGTTGTAAATGCTATGTCGATATATAGTGACAATTATCACTTAAAAACTAGACATTCGATAGTGCCAGGATCAACATTACAAGAACATTTAAATCAAGAGCAAGGAACTCAAACGATTGATATTCTTAATTCAGAATCGTTTGATTATGTAGTACTACAACATCATAGTTCGGCAACACAAAAAAATCTGGAGAATCTTGTAAACCCCAAGAATAAGGACTCTTTATTTCCATTTCTAAAGACAAGCAGAAAGATGGTTGAGCTAGTCAAAAGTAAAAATGCTATTCCTGTATTTATGATGACTTGGGCTTATCGTGCAAATCCACTAATGATTGAAACCATATCCTCTGCATACAATAATATGAGTGAAAAACTTGAAGTTGATGTAGTTCCTTGTGGAATATTATTTGATAAAGCCAGAAAATTCCGACCTGATTTAAATCTTTTTCATGATAATTCACATCCATCTAAAAATGGAACTTATCTCAACGGACTAGCTTTTTACAAATATTTTACGAATGAAAAAACATCTAACATTCCAAAACAAATAACTACTATTGACCGAAATGGAGAAAAACTATATTTACTCTTATTAAGTAAAGAAAACTCTGACTTTTTACAAAATTTAGTAGATGAGTTTTAGGCATTACTATAACTGGATTTGATCTACAAGTATATGGAGTAATTTTTTAAAATCCCTTTGTTACAATACATTTGAAAATTCAACTATTTTCAAAGTGACACTAATTTGACACAATAGATAAAACTTAATAGTAAATGTAGCTTAAATATCTCAACACTGTTTTTCTTCGTTAATTTAATGAAGAGGATATGCCTTTTACTTCGCTACCCTTTTTAGCATCAACAAACGAAAGTCCATCACCTGTGTCCCAGGAATTTCGAGTGCTTTTAATATTAAAAATCCTTTCCCCTTTTTAAGCTCAATGGTTCCTAAAGAGATTTTCATAAAGTCTTTTGCATAGGATTCTGTTCTTGGGCTTCTATCGTATTCCACGTTTTGGAACAAAGGGTCATATGCCTCTTTTATTTCACCTATAAGTTTATTATTTCGAAAACTTAGCTCGAAAATAGAACCAATATCTTTAGGTGGGCAGGTGTAATAAAGCTCTACCTCAAACCTACCACTTTCCAATACTTCTGCTTCCCAACTTATACTGTCTGAAACGCTTGTCCAATTAGTAAAGAATGAGCTATTGGGGAACTTATTGGAACGTTTGATGTTGCCATAAGGGATTCCATCACGTGCAGGAATCTGAGTAAAAGTATAATCAGGATGTCCTATGGGAAAAGTTCGGATATCTATTTCTGGAAGTTCTGAAAACACTTCTGCCTTCCATCTCTTTTTTTCTTGGATAAATTGTTGCAGTAATTCTGGTTGTTGGGATGAAACATCCACCCTCTGTCCTGGATCTTTTTCCATATCAAAGAATTTCCCTTCAGGACCTAATCGATATTGCTGATTTCTAATACTAATTTTTTTCGCCCAATAATTAACGATAAATCGATCTTTCCACTTCGGATTAGCCTCTAATAATAAAGGCTTAAGACTTTTTCCGTCCAACGTTTTTTGTGGTACATAATCAATTCCAAATAAATCAGTTAACGTTGGTAAAAGATCTAGTACACTAGCAATTTGTGTTATCGTCTTTCCGGCTTTTAATGTACCACTCCATTTCATAAATAGGGGAGATCGGACGCCTCCTTCATTTGTTGAACCCTTTGCCCCTTTCATGTCACCGTTCCAGCGAACCCCGTTCGGACCATTATCCGACAAATAAATGATGATGGTATTGTCCGATAATCCGAGTTCTTCAACTTTGGCAACAACCCGGCCTACATTCCAGTCAATATTTTTGCACATGGCCAGCGCGGCTCTGGTGTGTTGAATATCTTCCTTTTCAGGGTTGCGATTCTTCATATCCAACTCCCTATTTTTAAATTTCTCCCACCATTTATCAGGAACCTGCATGGGGCTGTGTGGGGTGTTATAAGGTAAATACAGCAAAAACGGATTGTCTTTGTTATCTTTAATAAATGTGAGACCATAATCGGTTAAATCATCTATAATAAAACCATCTCCTTTCACAATTTCACCATTATGTTCCAACATAGGTGAAAAATAATTTCCCCAATGGCCTGAGCAAAAACCATAGAAATCATCGAAGCCACGAGCATTGGGATGATAAGGTGGTTGCATGCCATTGTGCCATTTGCCATATGCTGCTGTAGCATAACCTGCATTCTTAAATACCTGGGCAATGGTGGTTTCATCCAAATCAAGACGCTCACCTCCTGCGGAGGTTGAATACACCCCACCACGTACATGAGACCTACCAGTGAGCAGCTCGGCACGTGAAGGTGAGCAAACCGGAGAAACATAAAAACGCTCGAAACTAACTCCTGTTTTTGCCAGATTATCAATATTTGGTGTACTTAAATTTGTATTTCCACTACTACTCAGGTCCCCCCAACCCTGATCATCAGTCATTATTACAATTAGATTGGGTTTTGCTTTGATCTCCTTTTCCGAACAAGAGAAAAGGAAAAAAATAAGAACAAAAAGCATAAGTAGTTTTTCCATAGACTTAAATTTAATTCAATTTGAATTATTATGAAAGAAAATAATATTATAAACCAGCAAAAAAAGATGAAGAGATTTATTAGATTTATCGCGCTACAACAATATGCTTTTAGAGTAATATATTAAGTTAGTTCTCAATCGTGATTATGAAGACGATATTTAAAAATAAATAAACCAACTTTTAAAAAGTGCCTATATCACGAAAAGAATCGAAAATAAGATTACTATCCGATAACAGGTATATCATCTTCAGTAAGTTCAAGAAGCGAAACACTGAGTTGAGATATTGTAGAGTTTATTATATTTGAGTATTATTAATCATTAAAAGAATAATTTCACTCTTATCAATAATTATATTTTTTTAAGTTATTCAAAAGAATTAGCAGTTTTAGAAGAATATTTTGTTCCTGAAGATTATGAAATTTCTTCAACTTGGGTTGTTGATGATGGAACTTTTTATTCTTTAGACTTTAACTAAATTGGACTAAGGAAA
>Ga0307998_1002096_pt1 | contig 10372 bp, 9 predicted proteins | sample Davwhametageno37_FD_203147 | JGI IMG/M metagenome (GOLD analysis project Ga0307998, IMG submission 203147) | Marine microbial communities from Davis Island wharf, Antarctic Ocean - #37 | ecosystem: Environmental > Aquatic > Marine > Unclassified | place: Antarctic Ocean: Davis Island wharf...
GCCCTGTTGTTTGAGATAAGCGATAGTATCGCTAATCATGGCTAGATTTTCTTCTAGCTTGGTACGTAGAATATCAGTGACTTGATAATCCCAGCTCTTACCGAAAATAGCGACGGCTTCTGTATTAGCACTCAGTAGTGATTTCAAATTGTGATCATCAGCTGCCTTAATACCAATCTTGCGCGTACTACCAAAAGCAATAATTTTGGCATGCTTAAGGTTTAACTCTGATACACGTTCAAAAAAAGCCAAGTCTTTTGGATTAGAACCAGGGTTACCCGCTTCGATATAGCTAACACCTAAATTATCCAGCTGCTGAACAACTTTGAGCTTATCTTCGACCGTAAATGAAACACCCTGCGCCTGTGCTCCATCGCGCAGAGTTGAATCGTAAGCAATGACCTTCTTAGACATTGTTGTTATTTAGGCGTTCTGAATTTTGCAGCAATGCGCAATCTCAACGCATTAAGCTTAATAAAGCCAGCTGCATCCAGGTGGTCATAAGCGCCACCATCTTCTTCAAATGATGCAATATTAGAATCAAACAACGAGTCTGTTTTACTATCGCGACTGACAACCGTTACACTGCCTTTAAACAATTTTACGCGTACCCAGCCATTCACATGCTCTTGTGTATGATCAATTAGTGTTTGCAATGCAACACGCTCAGGACTCCACCAGTAGCCGTTATAAATCAACGTTGCATATTTTGGCATGAGTTCATCTTTCAAATGCGCTACTTCACGGTCTAAAGTAACGCTTTCAATACCACGATGAGCTTTAAGCATAATCGTGCCGCCAGGTGTTTCGTAGCAGCCACGTGCTTTCATCCCAACATAACGGTTTTCAACCAAATCTAAGCGGCCAATGCCGTGTTTGCTGCCAAGGCGGTTCAATTCAGCCAACACTTCATGCGCTTTCATGGCTTTACCATTCAACGCAACGATGTCACCTTTTTGATACTCGATGTCTACGTACTCAGCTTCGTTTGGTGCATTTTCTGGACTGGTTGTCCAAAGCCACATACTCTCTTCCGCTTCAGCAGAAGGCTCTTCTAAATGACGGCCTTCATAAGAAATATGCAATAAGTTAGCATCCATAGAATAAGGGCTGCCACCTTGCTTATGTTTTTGATCGACTTCAATGCCATGTTTTTCAGCATAAGTCATGAGTTTTTCGCGGCTTAACAAATCCCACTCACGCCATGGCGCGATGATTTTAATGTCTGGATTTAGTGCATAAGCACCTAGTTCAAAACGGACTTGGTCGTTACCTTTACCCGTCGCGCCATGCGATACCGCATCCGCATTAGTTTCTGCAGCAATTTCAATTAAACGCTTAGAAATCAATGGACGGGCAATCGACGTACCCAACAAATATTCGCCTTCGTAGATGGCATTAGCCCGAAACATTGGGAAGACAAAATCGCGGACAAACTCTTCTCGCAAATCGTCAATATAAATATCTTTAATACCTGCTGCGGCAGCTTTCGCACGTGCTGGCTCTAGCTCCTCACCCTGACCTAAGTCGGCAGTAAAGGTGACCACCTCTGCTTGATAGGTATCTTGCAACCATTTCAAAATAACAGACGTATCCAACCCACCTGAATAAGCCAATATCACTTTTTTCACATCACTCATTTTTTAATGACCTTAAATTAAACCTAATTAAATCTTACCTAATACCAAATATTCCATTAATGCTTTTTGCACATGTAATCTGTTTTCTGCTTCGTCCCAAACCACTGACTGCTCACCGTCAATGACTCCGGTTGTCACTTCTTCACCGCGATGCGCAGGTAAGCAATGCATAAATAACGCATCTTTATTCGCCACCGTCATTATCTCTTCATCGACGCACCAGTCAGAAAAGTCTTTAAGTCGTACTTCATTTTCCGCTTCAAAGCCCATGCTCGTCCATACATCTGTCGTCACCAAGTCAGCGCCTTTTGCGGCTTCCATCGGATCTTCAAACACAGTAAATGCTTTATTATTGTCCAAGTCAGCTAACTCAGGATCAAGCGGATAGCCTGGTGGTGTTGAGATATTAACGTGGAAGCCGAGCAGCTCAGCGGCTTGTAACCACGTGTAGCTCATATTATTCGCATCACCAATCCAAGCCACTGTTTTACCTGCAATTGAGCCACGTTGCTCAATGTAGGTAAAGATATCAGCCAAAATCTGACAAGGGTGATATTGATTCGTTAAACCATTAATCACTGGCACACGCGAGTTGGCTGCGAAGCGCTCAATCAGGCTTTGCTCAAACGTACGAATCATCACCACATCAGACATGCGTGAAATCACTTGCGCAGCATCTTCTACTGGTTCGCCGCGACCTAATTGCGAGTCACGCGTATTCAAGTAAATCGCCGCGCCGCCCAATTGGTGCATGCCTGCTTCAAAAGACAAGCGCGTACGAGTGCTCGCCTTTTCAAAAATCATCACCAAGGTACGATCCTCTAAGGGCCAGTATTTTTTGTAACCCTTAAACTGCGCTTTAATCCAAGCAGTTCGCTCAAATACATAGTTAATCTCTTCCGTGCTGAGATCATTAAACTGCAAATAATGTTTAATACTCATAATTTATTACCCATAGAATTCAGCTTTCTTAACTTAAGCTGCTTTTAAGCTGCTTTTAATAAAGTGTTCGACGACTGTTGCCAAGCGATTAACCAGCTCTTGCGCCTCTTCTTGATTAATCACTAATGGCGGCAATAAGCGAATCACTTTATCTGCGGTCACATTAATCAGTAGTTTGTTATCCAGTGCCAACTTCACCAGCTCAGCACAAGGCCTATCTAATTCAACGCCAATCATCAAACCCGCATGGCGGATATTCACGATGGCATCATTACCTTCAAATGCCGCAGCCAATTGCTGGTGAATAAAATCACCCATGGCTTGTGCGTTTTCACGTAACTTTTGCTTTTCGATGATTGCTAGCGTCGTTGAACCTGCTTTGGTTGCAAATGGGTTGCCGCCGAAAGTAGAACCATGCTTGCCTGGTTTTAATACCTCAGCAGCCACACCCTTCGCCAAACAAGCGCCAATTGGTACGCCTGAACCTAATCCTTTTGCTAAAGCCATGGTATCTGGCATCACATCGGTATGCTGAAAGGCAAACCAAGTACCCGTACGCGCAATACCACTTTGCACCTCGTCTATCATCAACAACCATTCGTTGTCATCGCAAATTTGACGTAAGGCGTTCATATAGCCATTCATGTCGGCAGGCACTTGTATGCCACCCTCGCCCTGCACAGGCTCGACCAAAATAGCGACCACGTTATTCTTACGCGCAGCTACTTGCTTGACTGCATCGACATCGTCAAATGGCACACGCACAAAACCACTCACCAGCGGTTCAAAGCCAGCCTGTGCTTTGCGGCTACCCGTTGCAGAAAGCGTGGCTAAGGTACGGCCATGAAAAGATTGTTCCATCACAATGATTTCAGGATTCTCGATCCCTTTGTTATGCGCATAGAGTCTAGCTAGCTTAATCTGCGCTTCATTGGCTTCGCAGCCCGAGTTACAGAAAAACACGCTATCCATGCCCGAAATCTCAGCCAGCTTATCGGCCAAGGCTTCTTGCTCGACAATATGATATAAGTTAGAAACATGCATCAATGTCGCCGCTTGCTCGCTAATCGCTTTCACAAAATCAGGATGTGAGTGGCCTAAGCCAGTCACGGCAATGCCAGATAATGCATCAAGGTATTTTTCACCCTTGTCATCCCATAGCCATACGCCCTCACCCTTTACAAAAGTGACTGGCAACCTGCTATATGTGTTCATTACATGTTGCGACATACCATTCCAATAAAGCTAAAAAAACAAAAACAATGTATAAAACATTGTTTAAGTATTGAATTAAATTCATGCTTATAAAAACAAAAACGGCGGCTAAGGCCGCCGTTACAGCACCCGCTTAAACTACCCGTTTAGCAATGCCAATCGAATACCTTCGCTGACTACGACTAATACCAAAAATGTGGACAATGCCCATACAAACAGCTTCTTACGACTCTGCTGTTGCACCGCTTTCGCTGCAACGCGGCCTTGCATTTTCGATGATAATAACTTTGTCATAATAATCCTAACTAAACTGATCCTCACTAAATATAATAAATCATATAGCAAATCAGCTGAAAAATTTGTATTTACCGTATTAATTAGATTAAAGCAAAAGCACATTTTATGCAAGATTTCAAGAGATAGCAAACAAGTTGCGCTGCTTTTTTGAAGCCAGCCGATGAAACCAAGCAATAACGTTATAATACTGTGAAATAAGATATCCGTCTTTGTGCTTCATCAAGTCAGCACTCTACAACAGCAAATCTAAAAGCAAATAGAATCGAAACCCATAGTAAGATGACAACAACCTTAGCTAAAAAAACCAGTCCTTTCGGCAGCCTTTGGATGCTAGCTGCCGCACTGTGCTTTGCCATCATGGGTGCCTTAGTCAAAGTAGGTTCAGCCAAATTCTCTAGTGGTGAGCTGGTCTTTTTTCGCTCACTATTTGGGTTAATGATGATCTATAGCTCTATTCACATTAAACAGCTGCCCATCAAAACACCGCACCTTAAAAAACAACTATCCCGTGCATTAATTGGCTTTTTCTCATTATTAATGTTTTTCTACGCCATTGCACATCTGCCTTTAGCGACGGCCATCACACTCAACTACACTTCCCCGCTGTTCCTAACGGCATTCATGCCCTTTATGTTGCATGAAAGACCAAGAAAACTAATCTTTCTAGCCATTGGCATCAGCTTTATCGGCGTCATCTTACTATTAAAACCCAGCTTAGCAAAAGAAGACTTATTTGCCGCACTCATTGGTTTAGCCTCTGGTTGTGGCGCTGGCTGGGCTTATGCCCATGTCAAGCAACTCGGCAACCTACATGAGCCTGATTGGCGCACCGTGTTTTACTTCACGCTGGTTTCAACGATTGGCGCAGGTATTTGGATGTGTGTAGATCAACCGACTTTACCCGCATGGCAAGATTTACCAGTCTTACTAGGCTTAGGCCTATCAGCCACCATCGCGCAACTAGCGCTGACTCGCGCTTATCGTACGGGTAAAACGCTGACGGTTGCGAGTTTCAGTTATGCGACTGTAATTATTTCCAGCCTGTTTGGTATGCTGTTTTGGGGTGAGCATTTATCGCCCTCGGAATGGTTGGCGATTGTGCTGATTGTGACTGGTGGCTTGGTTAGCATTCGGGCGTCGCAATAAGAGCTTATAGCGTTATGCACTGGATGCACCTCATTTAAGCTACCTTTTCTTTCGCCTATAGGCGAGTTACTTTCTTTTGCTTGTTCTAAAGAAAGTAACCAAAGAAACACACACCCTGCTATCACACCCTTCAAGTTCCTTGCGTTGCTCAATAAAATAAGCGGCTAACGAAACTTACGGATCAATCAACCCACTACGCATCGCAATCAACGCAATCTCAGCCGAGTTATTCGCATTCAATTTCTGCTTAATATTATACAAATGCGTTCCTACCGTCCGTGGGCTTAAGAACAAGGTCTCAGCAATCTCATTGGTGGTTTTCCCTTTAGCCAACGACATAAACACTTCGAACTCACGCTCACTCAACACATCCACTGGGTTTTGCTTGTCTGAAAGCTGCTGTATCGCCATTTGCTGCGCGACGCTGGCTTCAATGTATTTTTTACCTGAGGCGACCACACGAATGGCTTTAATCAACTCTTCTGCCGCACTACGCTTAGTCACATAGCCCATTGCGCCCGCATTGAGTACGCGTTTCGGATGGACGGAATCTTCATGAGCGGAAAGCACTAGTATCTTGGCAGAAGATTCTTTGTTTAGAATGCGTTCAATGGCTTCCATTCCCCCCATGCCCGGCATCGTAATATCCATCACGACGACATCAGGCTTATGTTCCATATAGAACTTAATGGCTTCTTCACCATTTTCAGCTTCTGCAATGACTCTAATATTGTCAGAAGTCTCTAACAACATTTTAAAGCCCATGCGTACCACCGCATGGTCATCAACCAACATTACATTTATCTGGCTCATTCTTCAGTCCCTATTTTTATTGCATTGGGTATCGATATATTAATTGCTGTGCCGGCGCCTAGTTCAGAATCGACACTAAAATGACCATGTAAGCCCTGAACACGCTCTCTTATTCCTAATAAACCAAAGTGGTTCGTTTGATCAATGGCATGAATATCCATCCCTTTTCCATCGTCTTTAATCGTCAATTCTAAATCATTTGCATCGCTTAGTTTCAAATCAATACCCAGCGTCGACGCTTGCGCATGTTTAATCACATTATTAATCGACTCTTGTACGATTCGATAGAGATTAATGTTTAAAGTTTCACCTAATGCATCCATATTACCTGTTAAGTATAAATTTATTTTTAAATCAGGGTGTTGCTCTTGCAGCGAGTTAACTAAATCTTTTAATGTTTCCAGCAAGCCGAGGTTATCCAAAGAGCCTGGCCTTAACTGTTTAATAATATTGTGCATGCCATCATAAATATGATTTGCAGCACCTACAATCGTCTGCGCACTGGCCTCCACTTCAGGGGCTTTCTCTTTGGTTTTGCTGGCAATGGCAACCGCAAAGGTTTTAATCGCCGTCACATACTGGCCTAACTCATCATGTAACTCTCTGGCTAAACTACGACGCTCTTCTTCGATATGCTTTTGAATTAAGTGAGTGACTTGTCTGTTCTCTTCGAGTTCGCGCTCTACCGCTAACGATTCCGCCATGCGATTTAGGCTGTGCGCTATTTTGTCAAACTCAGGCAGACTAAAGCCAGGCAAACGCGTACTTAAGTCACCTGTCTCCATGCGCTTAATCGCGGCTAAGATGGGATGCAATGGCTTCAACAAGCCACCTAACATCCAGTAAACTGCCACATTCAACGCAATAAAGAATCCCAGTCCAATCCAAAATAAATTACGCATTTTTGACCAAGCCTCACGTATCGCGCCGGCTGGATCTGGCCTCACCTCTAAGCGGCCAAAACGAATTGGCCTCATGACAGGCTCATCCTTAGAGTCCAACATATCATAAAACCATTTGGGTGGTTTTTCATCAATACGATATTGGGAATCTGGTGATTGGTAAAGCACCTCGCCTCGGCCATTATACAAATATATTTTATTACTGCGCACTTGCCCCAAATCTTCTAAAAATCGTTGCAAGACGATATGCGTATAGCCTAGGTCTAAGCCTTGCCCAGAACTGATCATTACCGTATCTAGTAGGTGCGTTGTTACATGCGTCGCTGCTTCAACACTTTCCTGAATAGAAGATTTGGCGCCCCTTAATAGTATCGCCCCTACCGTTATCATAAATAACAGCATCAATAAGGTAATGAGTAAGTTTAAGCGTAGCCGCAAGCTCATATTCGTTCTCTACTTTGCTTTCTATGGTTGTTAATTAAGTAGGTGTTAATTAAAAAGACTTAATTCAAAAATATTGAAATTCCTAACTAATCTTTGTAGAGTTTAGCAACCTTCATCAATTTTAAATATAGTGCTATCCATGAGTTTACAAACCAAATTAATCTGCTCTGCAGCCTCGGCCATCCACGCCGCTATTATTACACATAAGCCTGATATTGAGCCTCTGGATCAAGCGATTGGCGATGGTGACCATTACATCAATGTCCTGCGTGGCGCAGAAGTAATAGACAGTATGGCCGACGAGCTATTGTCATTAGGTGCTGATGAGGCATTGAATAAGATTGCAATGAAACTACTTAGTACTGTTGGTGGTGCAGCGGGTCCTTTATATGCTGGCTTTTTTATGGGCATGGCAAAAACCATCAAACACAACGGTGGTAATAGTCACTTAGATATTGCAGCCGCTTTTGCAGCTGGCGTGCAAGAATTGATTAAACGCGGTAAAGGAAAAATCGGCGAAAAAACGATGCTTGATGTATTGCTCCCTGCTGCCTACACCTTTATTTTTAGCGCGATTGAAAACAAAACTACCGCAGAAATCCGCGATGATATTAATGCTGCAGCAGACAAAGGCTTGGAATCGACACGTGACTTAGTTGCGACCAGAGGCCGAGCTGCTGGCTTAGGTGAACGCTCTATTGGGCATTTGGATGCAGGTGCGAAGAGTTGCCAAGTGATGATTAAAGCAGTATGTGATTTGGCATTAAAAATCAAATAAAATACAGTAAATTATTAAAATAAATCACCACTATGAAAAAATTTGTTAACAACGTCGATAATATGCTCACCGAGAGCTTGTCTGGTTTTGAAAAAGCCCATTCGGACTTGGTGTTATTACACTTAGAACCTAACTACTTAACCCGTAAAACCAAAGCTGAAAATAAAGTCGCTGTTATCTCTGGTGGTGGCGCTGGTCACGAGCCCTTGCATGCAGGCTTTATCGGCAAAGGCATGTTAGACGCCGCTTGCCCCGGCCAAGTATTCACCTCCCCGACACCTGACCAAATGATGGCAGCTGCTGAAGCGGTTGATACAGGTAAAGGCGTGTTATTTATCGTCAAAAACTATGCTGGTGATGTGATGAATTTTGAAATGGCTGGCGAGATGTTGAGCATTAAAAATGCCACCGTGCTAACTAGTGATGACTGTGCCGTGATTAATAGTACATTTACCGATGGCCGCCGTGGCGTTGCTGGCACGGTGATTGTAGAAAAATGTGTCGGTAGCTATGCGGAAGCAGGTGCTGACTTAGCGACTTGCAAAGTGCTGGGAGATAAGATTAATGCACAAACCGCCAGTATCGGTGTTGCCTTTACCAGCTGTACTGTACCTGCTGCTGGCAAACCGACATTTAAGATTAGTGAAACTGAAATTGAAATGGGCGTTGGCATACATGGCGAACCCGGACGCAAACGCGAAACCATGCGCGAGGCAGATGCGATCATCAAAGACATGGTCGATGCCATACTGACGGACTTGGCGGATAAAGCAAAAAGCGCTGAAGTGCTTTTACTCGTTAATGGCTTAGGTGCGACACCGTTGATGGAGCTTTACCTCATCTACAATATTGCCGAAAAACTACTGCAAGAACAAGGCATTACAATCATTAGGTCACTAGTCGGCAACTATACAACGGCCATTGATATGTCAGGTGCGTCGATTACGGTCTGCATCCTAGATGACGAAATTAAAAAGCATTGGGATAGCCCTGTACATACCGCGGCATTACGCTGGGGTGTTTAAAAGCTGCGTTTAATTAGCGACATTTAATTAGCTACGGTAAAAACAGTATCCCATAAACCAATAACGGCCTTAGCATGTTGCTCCACTAGCGCATGTTCAACCTTGGCATCCATCTCACCTTGCATCCTTGCAGCATGCTGCAAGCTGCGATACTCACGATAAGCGCTGGCTGATTGCTGTGCCAAACGGACATCAATCACACCCAAATCACCTAACGTTGCTAACAAAGCAATATTGCCGATATTTTCAGTCAATACATCGTGTTTCCTAGCATGGGTGAGCACGAGATACTGTACAATAAATTCGACATCAATAATACCGCCTTTACTCTGCTTCAAATCAAACAAATCAACGGTGAAGTGTTGTGCATGGCGCATTTTCTCTCTCATCTCAACCACTTCAGTGCAGAGCTTCTCAAGGTCACGCTGCTGCCGCATGACTGCAACACGTATTGCCTCAAACGTATTGCCGACACTGGCATCACCTGCAATAAAGCGAGCGCGGGTAATCGCTTGATGTTCCCACACCCAAGCACGTTTCGATTGGTATTCGTTAAATGCTTTGGCTGAACTTACCAACAGACCACTATTCCCGTCTGGTCGCAGCTCTAGATCCGTCTCATACAGCAAGCCTGCTGGCGTTAAACTGTTAAACCAACTACTAATCCGCTGTGCAAAGCGTGCATAAATGCTACCAGCGTCCTCTGCAGCGTCTTCAAACAAGAAAATGACATCCAAGTCTGAAGCGTAGCCCAGCTCTTTTCCACCGAGCTTGCCGTAACCAATCACAGCAAACTTTGGTTTTTCAATATGTTTAAAGTTGAGCGATTGCCAAATGGTTTGAATAGAAACATCAACAATCAAATCCGCTAGCGCACTTAAATAATCTGACAAGGTTTCTAGTGACAACTGCCCCGTAATATCTTGCGAGATAAAGCGAAAGATAGCGGCATGCTTAAAATGTCGCATGGCGTTCATTTGCTGCTCTACATCACCAGCCATCACCTTCATGGTTTGAGTAATTTCATGACGCAATACGGCAAAGTCAGGCGTCGCATATAAACTCGCCTCATCAAGCAATTCATCTAAGACGATGGGATGTTGCGTCAAATACTGCGCACACCAAGTACTGGCGCCACATAAGCGCACCACCAGACTTAAGGCTTGTGGA
>Ga0307998_1002097_pt1 | contig 10371 bp, 10 predicted proteins | sample Davwhametageno37_FD_203147 | JGI IMG/M metagenome (GOLD analysis project Ga0307998, IMG submission 203147) | Marine microbial communities from Davis Island wharf, Antarctic Ocean - #37 | ecosystem: Environmental > Aquatic > Marine > Unclassified | place: Antarctic Ocean: Davis Island wharf...
TAAAATTACTATTATTATTATTATTAATATTAATATTAATTTTTTTAAAGGAGTTTAAAAGCACCATTATATTGAAATTACAAAATAAATTTATATCAATAAGTGATATTTATGATTAAAACTCACATAATAATTTTGTAATTATTAACGTTATTAAGAATGAAAAATATTAAAAGTTATATCTATAATTTAGAAGCTCGAATTAAAAAACTCGACTTGTTAAAAATCCAAAAAATTGAAGATATTATTTTTAAAAAAATAAAAGAAGATAAAAAAATATTTGTTTGTGGTAATGGTGGATCTGCATCAATTGCTAATCATTTTTTATGTGATTTTAATAAAGGCATAAAACTTAGTTCAAAAAATAAATTAAAACCAAAAATAGTTTCATTATCAAACAATATTGAGTCTATTTTAGCTATAGCAAATGATATTTCATTTAACAAAATTTTTTCTTTTCAATTGGATAATTATTATACGAAAGGAGATATTGTAATTTTATTAAGCTGTTCAGGCTCATCTCCAAATATATTAGATGCACTTGAATATTGTAAAAAAAGAAAAATTTTTACTATAAGTCTTACTGGCTTTGCAAAAAAAAATATTCAGAGTAAAGCAAATCTGAACTTGAACTTTGAAACTAATAATTATGGCATTTCAGAAGACTTATTTCAAATCATAATGCATATGATCAGTCAAAGTATAAGACTAAAGTTTATTAAAAATAGAAAGAAAATTATTTTGTGATGTATAATTTGTGGAATTTAAGCCCCAAGCCCTTTAACTATTTTAAAGTTTTATTATAACCGTATGAATTAACTTTTTTAAAATTATCGTTAAATCTACCTGTATATCTTGCTGTAAGAATTTTTATACAATACCCTTCTTCATATAATCTATTGATTAATTTGATTACACTCTTTTGGGCTTTGATTTTGAATACTTATTTTTTACTGTTGTGCAAATAATTTTATTGTTCATAACTATTTAAATAATTCAATATTTTTTTTGAAGAAACTAGGGCTTATTATAATTCCTGATTTTAATCCATATAAATTTGCATGAGTATTCCAAAAATTTACTTGTTTTTTTCTCTCAAAATCTAAGTCTAAACTTTGATGTTCTGTTAATTCAATCATTTCTTTTGTTGCCTCAAGAATTTCGTCCTCCGTACTATCTACACATTTATATCCTTCAGGTATTACATGGTTTTTTATATGAAAAAATTTTTTTTCGAAAATTTGAATGTAACTTAAATATTTATTAGTGCTTACTGATAAAATTTTTTTTGGCAAAATAATTGGTGTATACGCTTCATTTAATTCCCACATAGTATTAAATTGATGGAAATCCACTATAGTTTTGGGAATTCTCATCATTGTTACTAACTCGCTAAGACCTGTATCGCCGCAAACCATAAATTTAGCTTTAGATCCAATAAAAACATCCAGAAAATCACTTCTATAATCTGCAAATGTATAATCAAATATTTTTTTTGAATTAACATTTAATTTACTAACTTTTTCTTTACCCATCTTAATAGCTTTATAACCATGATCGGTTACAAATTTCATTGATTTGATTTGTAATTTTATATCTGAATTACGCATAGTATTAATTTCATTTCTATAAAAACGTGTTCTTGCTCCAAATAATATGATTTTATCATCTTTGTTAATAAAGTTTTTTTTTAGATAATTCTCGCCTTGCTGGATTTCATTTTGTGAAAATTTTATAGACGGACCAATTTTTTTTAAAATTTTTTGATCTATACGAAATTTTTCATCAAGAAGATCAAATTTTTTTGTCTTATTATTATACTTAATTTGATAATAAATATGTTTATGTGTAAATTTAAATTGATAAAAAAAGTAAGTAATTGGAAGTAAAATGAATCTAGGTAGAAATAACAATTGTTCTTTTCGTTTCTTGAATAAATATTCGTTTGAAACTTTTTCTTGACGAAACCAGAGGAAAATTTCATTTTTTTTATAAATTCCTGCTTTTTTTTCACATAAAAAAACTTCTGTTGCGGTTGCTACACTACCTAAAAGTTTAGTTTTGATACAGCCAATTCTTATTTTTAAAAGTGGCCACAAAAGGATAATTATAAAAATCAAGGGTGAGTATAGTGCAATTTGAATAATTACAATTAACTTAGCAAATATTATTTTCATATGTAACGCAGTTATTAATTTAAAAAACTTAGAAATAAAATTTTTTATACATCTAATATTAAATATTTCTTAACATATCAATAAACTTTTAATTATGAATTAATAAAGTTTATTATTTAGATTAATTAACTAACTAAAGTCTATCATTTCAAAACTAAGTTACTAATCGATTCAACTATTAAAGGCTTTTTAAAAATTAATTTTTTACTTAATTTAAATATACTGATATATTATTGGTTATGAATAATCCGATTTTTGATGAACTAAAAAAATTAAAGTTAATTTCTAAACCAAATTTAATTACTTTGAATAATAAAACACGAGATAAAAAAATTAGAGTAATCAAAGACCTAAAAAGTAAAATTATATTTTTGGAAAAATACATAACTTCTAATGATTACTATGCATCATTAAAATATAAAGATAATGAAAAAAAATTCATAAAAAAATCAAAAATAAAAATAGAAAAAGTAAAAACATTTTCAGGAAATGTGAAAACACCTATAATTGAAGATGATATGAGAAGAGCAATTCAATTTAAGAAAATTTTAAACAACAAAGATATACTTGATTTTGGTTGTGGGTGGGGTGGTTTTTTGAGAAACATACAAAAATCTAAGACTTTAACTGGAGTTGAATTAAGAAAAGAATGCATAAATCATATTCAAAGTAATATAAAAAAAATAAATATATCAAATAATATTAATTCATTTGATAAAAAATTTGATGTTATCACAATGTTTCATGTCTTAGAACATTTACCTTATCAAATAAATACATTGAAATATTTAAAATCAAAATTAAAGAATAAAGGAAAAATTATTATCGAAGTTCCTCACGCTGAGGATTTTTTAATTTTACAAGACGAATTAAAAGAATTTAAAAACTTTACTTTTTGGAGTGAACATTTAATTCTTCACACTTATAAATCACTAAAAACTATACTTGTTAGATCAGGCTTTAAAAATATAAATATTCAATATTATCAGAGATATAACTTTTCAAATCATTTAGGATGGTTTTTAAAAAGAAAACCTGGTGGACATAATTTTTTTAGAGAAATCATAAGTGAAAAGCTTAATCATTCTTACTGTGAAAATTTAAAAAAATTACGTCAGACTGATTCATTAATCGCAATAGCAGAATAAATTTAACTTAATTAGAAATTTTAATATTTTAGAAAATACTTAAATAAAATTTACGTGCAGTGGTTTTGGTCCTGAACTAGGTACAATTTTTTTTATTCCCTTTGCATGATTATCAAGTGCCTCATTAACATAATGTGTTATTGGCAAAGTTCCCATCATAGTCTGTGCATCAAAACTTGGGGATGCAATATAGTCCATTATTCTGCTATATCTTTCAGATTTAAAAATATCTATAAATCTTTCTTCCATAAAGTTTCCCATATGTAATTTTGAATATCTTGCATTAAAAAATTGACCTGAAGGGGCCACTAAGCCTGTTCCACTTATTTGAAGAAGAAACTGGGGTCCATATAATCTATTATATGAAGAAACACCTTCGTCTTTAATTTTACTCCATTTGGCTATAATTTTTGTTTGGTCATTACTCATTTTTTCAGCTTCAGAAATTAAGGGATGCATAGCTTCATACTTTGAATAATCAATACTAAGTGTGCCCAACTCATCATCTGAACAATGTTTAATAACACCATAATCAACACCAAGGTCTAAAGCTAACTGAGAAAATGGAATAATTTCATCTGCAAATTCAGGTGTAAGTACCATTTGTATTCCTAATGTTACATTAAGGTTTAATTTTTTTTTTAATTCTACTGCATATCTAATATTTTTCATTGCCCTATCAAAAACTTCCGTATTGTCTTTACTTTTAAACATAATTTTTGAATAACCTTCGGGTGTACCTGCGGCAACTGTAAATCTAACCCATGTTAAGTGTGGTAAAACTTGATCAACTTTTTCTTTCTCAAACTCCCAGCCGTTAGTTGCATTTCCAACATCTATACCGATATTAGATGCATGCTGAATAAATGGCACATAAGCTTTTGATAAAGTACTTTCACCATCAGAAATAAGAGATACCGCTTTAACACCAACCTCAGCAAAATCATCGAGTAAATTTAATGCTTCCTTAGTCTTTACATTGGCTCTATCCTGAGGCTCTTGAACCATCGCATAACAAAATGAACACATGGCACCACATGCTCTTGTTAATGCCATATCAACACTAATTGGCGAAATTTTTTCTCCATTTTCCCATGCTTCAACTCTATCATAGTGATAAGATACTTTATGAGAGTCAAGAATTAGATCTCCCTCTCTGGTTTTAATAGAATTATTAATATTATCTAAATTTTGATTATTTTCACTCATCTAATTACCCTCAGGTTTTATTTTTATACCTCTAAGATTTCTTAATTTGCTTCTATCACCAACTGGCTCAAACCAAACTGTTAATCCTCTATCGATATTCTCTTTTAATTTTTCCTCCAGATCAAGAAGTAGTAGACCTCTTATATTTGATGGAATTGTATTTTTTACAGTAAAAACTATTTGCCCATTATCTAAAGCTTTATGAACTTCAAACTCTTTAAGATTTTGATCTTTATTTAATTCATTATTAATTAAATCTAATCTTTTATCTTCTGCTAAATTAATCCAAGAATTGCTAGTTATTGGTGTTTTAACATTTGAAAAATTTTTCATCATGAATATTTATATTCTATATAATTTTAGATAAAATTCTACCAATTATTTAGTGTTTTATCTGTTTTAAGCTTATAAAATTTGGTTCATCTAGCTTGAAACATTTTAAAGCAATTTTTTTTCATTTTTATTTAAGAACATATTCTATCATTCTATCTATTTTTTCAACTGTAACACTTTCTTTGTTACCTATACTTTCAACTGATATGGATGCAGCTAATGAACTTATAAATAAAACAAGCTCAGGATCTAATTCTAATTTTAAACCCATTGAAGCAATTGCAAGCATGGCATCTCCTGCTCCAACTTTATCAACAGTCTTTTTTGCAAATGCAGGGCATTTAAAGACTTTAAATTTTTCATCAATTAAGATTGCACCACGCTTTCCACGAGTAACAATAATATTTTTAATATTTTTATATATCATTATTTTTTTAGCTAATAACTTTAAATCACTTTTATTATCTTTAAGTTCTTGACGTAACTCATTTTCATTAATTATTAGAGAGTCTATTCCTATATAGTTATTGATTGAGTGATAGCCTATATTAGCTGCATTAACTTGTGCATTTAGTGATATGTGTTTTTTCGTTTTTTTTATTTCATTTGCAATAACTTTTGAAATAAAATTATGCCCATAATCACAAATTATGAACATATCAATTTCTTTCTTTTTTTTTTCAATAGTTTTTTTTACAATTTTTTCAAAATTTACCTCTGATTTTTCTGGCAATACATAAGAGCCAAATAACTTGTAACCTGATATTTCATCAACAAATCTAGTTTTTGTTATTGTTTGATAATTATTATGAGGTTTGAAAAAGTTTGTTTTAATATTTTTTGAAAAATTTTTTTTAATAATTTTCTTATAATAGCTTTCAAAACCAAATGGAGACAAAATATTTACCTTATTTACAAAACTAGAAAGATGTCTTGCAATTGCAGCTGAACCACCTAAGTAATATTCTGTTTTATTTTCCTTTAAAACTAAATGAGGCTCTTTTCCAGATTTTCCAATTACATTTCCAAAACAATACCTATCAATAATTAATTCCCCTAAAACAAATACGTTCAATTTTTTAAATTTGGATAAAATTTCTGAGATTTGCTTATATGTAAATTTATTTTTAATTTTTTTTAAAAAGTTTTTTTGCTCTTCATCAAATACTAAATTATTAGTATTAATTATTTTGCTTGAACTAAATGACTGATCTTTTGTATAAATAATTTTACCACCAAAACTTTCTACTAATTTTTTTTCTAAGAATATTTTTTTTGTCTTATCATTTTCATTTTTTAAATAATCTGGCCCCTTTACGTAATAATCTGGTTTAACAAGTTTAATTACATCTTCTGCTGATTGTGTTTTGCTTAATATTACCTTATCGATTAATTTGATTTGATTTAAAAATTCTAACCTTTGATCTTCTTTAAATAAGGGTCTTCCTGGTCCCTTTTTTATAAATTTATCTATTGTTAAAGAAACTACCAAATAATCTCCATGTGCTTTTGCTGATTGAAAATGTTTAATATGACCCAGATGTACCAAATCAAATACACCGTGGCACAAAACAATTTTTTTATTTTTAGCTTTAATTTTATTAAAAAATTTTATGAGATTATTTTTTTTTTTGTTAATCATTTCTATTATTTTTTTTCAAAATTTTTTTTAAAGTAAATTTTTGTTTTAATCAATTGTCTTTTCATTATTTTTTCATTATTTTTTGCTATTAACTTATTAGTATTATGTTTATCATTTTTGAATTCATTTAGCATTATACAGCACCATTTTAATCTATGAAAAGACAAAAATATCTTAACATAAGAATTTAATCCTTTCATGCTATAATTTTTTAGTAATAAATTTTTAACAAAAATTTTTTTTTGCTCATCCTTCATTATTTGATCAGGTTGACAATAGAAGTCACATAATAATTTGATTGGATCATCTAGTCCTGCGTATTCAAAATCAATAAAAAAAAGCTTTTTGTTTTTTGCTATTATATTATGAAAACCAAAATCAGATGGTGAAACAATCATTTCTTTTTTTGTTAATTTCATTTTTGGTAAATCATGTTTTTTTATTTTCTTAAAATCTTTTTTTATTTCTATAAACTTTGGAATAATTTTAGATATTAAAAATATTGAAAAATTTTTTTTTACCAGAGTATTAATTTTAATTAATTTTAATTCATTAATTTTTTTTTCACATAACTTTATGTGATGCATTCGATCCTGAATACCGTCAATGGCTAGTGGTAATTTTTTTGAAACTTTACTCTTATTAATTTGATTTACAAAATTAGATACTTCTTTAATGTGAGTATTCTTAATATTTTTAATCTTAAAGCCATCAATATATGGAAACACTGCCATATTATTTTTTATACTAAAATTTATGGGTGTAACAACTTGCTTGCTATTAATTTTATTTAAAAATTTATAAAACAAACTCTCTCTTTTTATTCTAAGATTACTTCTATATTTATATATTTTTAAAACTAATTCTCTTTTATTTGCTTTGAATCTGAATACATTGCTATTTCTACCTTCTTTTATTTCCTTCAGGTTTAAAATAGTATTAAAGCCTATCTTTTTTAGATGAATTTTTGCTTTCTTTAAAATATTTTTATTCATTCTTAAGATTTAATATATTTGGAAATTCTCCCCATGAATTCATTACATGAAATTTAGAAAAATCACCGCTATCAATCTTTGGCAAAAATAAAATTCTTTTAATACTACTTGGTAAAAGATTTAATATTTCCGGTAAATCATCAATATACACATCACACTTTAACTCTTTGATTTTTTCTATTTTTTTTTTTATTGTATCCTCAAAATGAATATCTAGTAAATCTAATTTTATATTTGAACAATCTTCTAAAATATTTTTTTTGATCCATTCTATTGCCGAAATTCTCAAGTTCACTTTTTCACCCATGTATGGAAACTTAGTTTTATGACTTATAATCTTAATTTTAAAATTTTTACCTGAAAGATATGCAAAAGCATCAATTACTCCTTTATGGATTTCTGCACTCATAATATTTTTTCCATAGACCTCACCCTGTAAAATTGTCCACTCATTTTCTATATTTTTATCTCTTAAGTAATTCCTTATAGATATCTTATCTTTATTTATTTCAGGAGGAACTAGACTTTTTTTTTTAGTTAATTCTATAAATGATTTTGTGTAATTAATTATTGTATTATCAAAATCAAAACCAATAATCATTATTTCTTTAAATTTTTTAAGATTCTATCACAAATTTTTTTTGAAGTTAGTCCAATAAATTTTCTAGCTTCAGTTTGATTTCCACATCCAGTTAAGAATTTATCTGGACCACCAAATCTCAGAACATTTTTTGTATCAAACTTATTTTCATTTGCCCATTCAAGCACAGAAGACCCAACACCTCCTATTAAACCATGCTCTTCTATAATTGCAATTAGCTTGTTGGATTTAAAAAGATTAGTTAATAGTTTTTTATCAAGTGGCTTGGGTGTATGAAAGCTTACAAGGTCACATTTAATTTTTTTTTTAAATAATTCTTCTTCACATTTAGCTGCTATTGATAATGCATTGCCCACACCTAATAGGGCAACATCATTTCCTTTTTTTAAAAAAATTGATTTACCGATTTGAAAATTCGGTTTTTTTTTATGTATCAAAGGTTCTCCCTTTTTGCCTAAACGAATATAAGTTGGCTTATTGCTTTCGTATGCTTTGATAAATGCCTCTCTTACTTCTTTCTTATCTGCAGGACAAATTATTTGTAAATTAGGCAAAGTTTTTAAAATTGAAATATCTTCCATTGAATGATGTGTTGCTCCTAACGAAGCATAAGATAATCCAGATCCAGTTCCAACTATAATTACAGGTAAATTTGGATAACAAATATCTAACCTTATCTGCTCAAAGCATCTTGCTGTATTAAATGGAGTTATTGTGTACGTCACTGGTCTAAAGCCAGATGAAGCTAAGCCTGATGCAACTCCCGTCATATTTGCCTCTGCTACACCACAATTGTAAAATCTTTCAGGATTATTTTTTTTAAAATTATCAAATAATCTATTTCCTATATCTCCAGCTAATAAAACAATATCTTTTTTTACTATAGAAAGTTCGGTTATTATTTTTGCAAATTCATTTCTCATTAAATTTTTAATTCTTTTTTTGCTAATTTGACTTCTTCATCTGATGGTATTCTATAATGCCAATTATTATTATCTTCCATAAAAGAGATACCCTTACCTTTAATTGTGTTTGCAATTATCATGGTTGGTTTCGATTTTTCTTTAATTGCAACCTTGCAAGCCTTATAAATCAGATCATGATTATGACCATCTATCTCTAAAACGTTCCAGCCAAATTGTTCAAATTTTTTTACTAAAGAACCTAGTTTTAATACTTCTTGACTTCTACCTGTTGCTTGCCATTTATTATAATCAACGAAAGCACATAAATTATTGAGATTTTTAGCTGAAGCAAATAAAGCTGCCTCCCAAACTGAGCCTTCATTACATTCTCCATCAGACATAACAACATAAGTCATAAATTTTTTTTTCTTTATTTTTGATGATAGAGCAATACCACAACCAATTGAAAGCCCATGTCCTAATGAACCAGTTGCAGCTTCAACTCCAGCTAATTTTGGGCTTGGGTGTTCTTCCAGTAATGATCCTTTTTGAGCGTAGGACTTTAATTCTTTTTTTGTTATAATTTTTTTGTACTCTAGTGCAACATATAATGCAGCTGCAGCATGCCCTTTACTTAAAATAAATCTGTCTCGCAAATCAGATTTTTTGTTATTCTTATCTATCTTTAAAATTGATTTGTATAATGTTGCAATTATATCTATGCAAGATAAGGATGATGCTAAATGAGGTGATTTTGTTTCATTGGACATTTTAATTATCGAAAATCTTAAATTATTTGATAATTTTTGAATCTTCATAATTAATTTATATTTTGATTATAAAATTTTTTTCATAATTCTTATATTATAGTAAATATCCTCATCTGTTAAGACTCCACTATTAAATTTTTCAATAATCTCATCGATAGCATTTTCAATATTGTACTTTTGCTCAAAACCTGTTGATAGAAGCTTATCAGAGTTTTGCCTGTAAGATCTTGGGTCATTAGAGCTTGTAACAACTATTTCTGATGGGATTTTTTTTTGAACTTTTTTTGCAATATCTAAAATTGAGATATTTTCAAAACCTGCATTAAAAAAACCAGATTCAATTTCACTTTTTTTTAAAAAGTGTTGATAAACTCTTACCATATCGTGAATGTTAATATTGGGTCTTGTCTGATTGCCACCAAAAACATTTATTTTTTTATTCTTGAGTGCTTGCATAGTTAATAAATTAACACTTACATCAAGTCTCATTCTAGGTGAATACCCACATACCGTAGCTGGCCTTATACAATGAATTTTAATTTTATCTTTATAACTATAAAGGACACGTTCAGAAACCATTTTTGTTTTATT
>Ga0307998_1002098_pt1 | contig 10370 bp, 12 predicted proteins | sample Davwhametageno37_FD_203147 | JGI IMG/M metagenome (GOLD analysis project Ga0307998, IMG submission 203147) | Marine microbial communities from Davis Island wharf, Antarctic Ocean - #37 | ecosystem: Environmental > Aquatic > Marine > Unclassified | place: Antarctic Ocean: Davis Island wharf...
AAAATAGCAATACAAATAAATATTTGTTCTGTCATATAATCTAATATTAGATTAAATAATGAAGAGACAAATATATATTACAAGTAAAATCAACTAATTTATATTATATTTTTATTTACACATTCGAGTCATTTTCACATTTCTACTTCGTTTCATTTTTCTACTTCGTTTTACTTTTCTGCTTTGTTTCACATTTCTACTTTGTTTTACTTTTCTACTTCGTTTCACTTTTCTACATGATTTCACCTTTTTATTTTTATTGCTTTTTTTAATTGACCTAAATTTACCATTTCCACCCAAATGCTTCAAAGTAACCGATTGTTTTGGAACAAATAATATTTTTAACATATCAAATAATAAAAAGCTCGTAACATAAAATTCACAACCAGTTCGAATATTAGTATTATACCATTCTAGTTCAGCAATATTATTTTGCATTACCTCGTCAGATGGGTTGGTTATACCTAAAATTTTATAATAATTTCTATAGAAATCAACGTCTTTTTGATTAAAAAACTCTGAATAATTGCATTCATTCGGATTTTTATCAGGACTTCTATCCTCTCTTCTCATATCAAAACCTGTAATTGTATCTGTACCTTGATTTGGTATTTCATTCACTCCGAAAACAGGCTTAGAATTGCGAAAATAGGAATCAAACCTATTTCCAGCATAGGTTGCTATTGCTTTTTTAACATGACCACTAGATATTATTTCATCTCGTTCTAATTTAAAAAACAATAATTGTTTGTCATCTTCAACTTTAAATGGATAATACAATAAAACACTTTTAGACTCACTTTTTTTATCTTGAGAAGTTGGTTCATCGCATAGTCCTTCTAATGGTGGATTAATACTTCTTTCAAATTTTGTTTCGTTTGTAGGAAGACATGCGATATTTTCTCCTTTTCCAGAAGTAAATACTTTATTATGAGTTTTATGCGTTTTTTTTACAGTAACTAGTTTTGATGTAACATCTTTACCACGAACGTTTTTACCAGGATTATTACATAAATATATACCATTTTCCACTTTTAATTGGTTATATGTTAGTAAATTAAACAGTAATTTCCCAAAATCACTAAATACAATAGTTCCTGCTGAAAAACAAACGTTTCCCTTTGAAAAAAGATTAAATATTGAGTTTATAAATGATCTTATTTGTACATCACTATATGATGCGGTACCATATGTTTTATCTAAAAATGGTGAATTTAAGTAGTTGATTACATCATTACCTAGTCCATTACTTAATTTCACTCGTAAATCATCATCTGTATATTCTTCATTTTTTTCTTCAGATTCTGGATTTTTATCAAATACTTTAAACATTAAATTCCTATTAATCTATATTAAGATTATTATAATTATTGATCATATATTTCAAACATTCTTGTTTTTGATCGTATATTTCAAACCTTCTTGTTTTTGGTCATATATTTTTTTGTCGCACATATTTTGGTCATAATTTATATTAAGCTCATATCTTTGGTATGAAAAGTTTTTGTAACCACATTTTTGTGTAGATTCTGTAGTAACTACTTCCCCACGGCGGTCTAAACATGGTAATTTTACAAGTGGTATGTGTAATGGGTTATGTTTAGGCCAAGGTAGAGTATTATATTCATCAAATTGACTCATGTGTCTATCTTTATTAGTATCAATACCTGCCATTTGTTCCCCCCTAGAGTCTAAACATGGTAATTTTACAAGTGGTATGTGGAATGGGTTATGTTTAGGCCAAAGTAGATTATTATATTCATCAAACTGACTCGTGTGTCTATATTTGTCAGTATCTAATCCTGGTTTGGATTCCCCTCTCGGATCTAAACACGGTTGTGGTATCCGTTTATTCATAATTACATTAATAAATGATAATATCTCTATATTATTTTCAACCAATAAAAACGTATGTAATGTATTTTACTTCTTTACAATCTTCGTTACAACCTTTGTTACCGTCTTCTTTTTGATAGTAGATTGCGTAGTCTTACTGCTACATTGTTGTATTTTTTCGCAATTTGTATTATATTTGGTATATTCTTCCTTTTTTCTTCAGATTCATGGGTTTTATCAAATACTTTACACATTTACTAGGAATTTAATTACTGACTATAGGCGTTCATTTCGATTTTATCTTTCTTGTTTTCACCTTTATTTTTGAACCCTTTGATTTTTTTGAACTCTTTGAACTCTTTGAACTCTTTGAACTCTTTGAACTCTTTGAACTCTTTGAACTATTTGAACTCTTTGAACTTCTAGATTTCCTGCTAATTAATTTATCAACATAATTAGATTTACAATGTTCATACAAACCTTTGTCGGTAATATATTTTTCGATTCCAGGCGTCGTAAAATTCTGAATATTTTTCAGAGAAGAATAATACACATCTAGTTCTTCTCTTACGCGATTTCCAGCAGCGGCTCTATAAGCCTCAGGTACAAGATGTTTTGGTACAAACGTAATTCTATCCATAATCAGTTTTTTCACTCCTTCGAATGTAGATTCTTTTTTATTAGATGAAATATATTCTTCAATCATTGATTTAGTAATCTTGTTGGATTTGAAATATTGAGATACTTCTTTGGGATAATCACCGTCAGCATCTTTCAATAACTCGCGCAACTGAATGCTTTTATAAACATAATTGTCAGATTGATTGACTCCAATAAGTTCGACAGAATAAATATCATAACATATTGATTTCACCGTGAAAAGCAATTTCAACGAGTTTTGTCGTCCTCCTTTTACAATTTGTATCATGTTTTCAATACTATTTGCTAAATATACATTTTCCTTTTGCTTGCTAGTAAAGTATTCTAAACTTTTCATAGTTGTTCCAGGGTCCTTTTCCTTTTTACCAAATTTAATATCCTGTTCATTTACTACAACTTTAATATTGGAAGGAACTGAATATGTGGTGTTAATGTATTTCACCAAATTGTGTAACATATAGACTCGGTCTTCTTCATCGACGCAACGCACCCAAGGTTTATTGTAGTATTTATTAGTCGGTACAAAATGATATTCGACATTTACTTTATTGTCGAATTTAGAAGAGATGTAGCTAGATATATTAAAGGCCAATTTTCCAACGGCTCGTGTAGGCGGAGAAAAAACACCACCATCCCATATATACATTGTTTTTTTAATTGTCATTCTATGATTGTCTTATTATATGGGAATAAAATAATATGAATATAATTATACTGTTAAAATACAAATTACACTTTTAAAATATATCTATTAAATATATATATGTCTAATGATAATGATGATAAAAAAGATAAACCTAAAGAAAATGATTGGAAAAAATTTGGACAAGATGTATTAACTGCCTTTTGTAATGTATTAGTTATAGGTTGGTTTGGAGCAAATTTTGTATATTACACTAGAATTAACTTAGATTCCTTTTTTCCAAGCGATATAGACCAACGTCCATATACTGATGAAAACAAAAATGGTAATAAATTACCACCTGTATTTCCAAACATAGCTACTAATTCATCTACTATTAAACAACAAGGTGGTAGAAAAATGAAAGGTGGATCAAAATCAAGTGGTTGTGGTATGCCAATTGATTTCACAGAAAGTCCTTTATTTAAGAACGAATATTTTAGGGGAACTTTTGATTATGGTACTCCATATCAAAATCATGAGGATGGGTTCATTCCTACATGGATTTCGAACAAAACAAAGCATTCCTATTCCCAACTTCGTCATTTTGTAAAAATGATTATCGGTCTTGTAGCATCATCGTGTGCTATGGTGCCTGAACCAATGAAAGATATAGTGCCATTTGTATTAGGACCAGTTGTCATTGGTATTATCATATTCGTTACATCTTTTTGGTGGATACCAACACTGTTTAGTATATTTTGGAATGAAAATCAAGAATTGGGATTGGTACTATCCATTGCAGGCTTACTTTTCGGTTGGACATGGGCAACACTTGGTATATTAACAGTATTTCAAATCGTTGGAATATTATTTAGTTTTATATTGTTACCATTTTTGTTAAATCCTAAAAAAATAATAGAAATTATCGGAAACGCATATAACAGTTATTATTTGTTATTCCTACTATTTATCCTAATAACAGTTGCTGCTTTTACACATTTAAATGCTGCTGTAGCTGTTCCCATGTTATTAGTGTTTATGTTTGGACTTAAACCACAATCAGCTACCCCGGTTGGTAATGCTGAATAAGAATTATATAAATTACTATATAAATAGAATAAAACGTTGTATATTATATGGGAAAAAATAACAAAAAAAAGACTGTTAATAAGAAATCAGCCAATCAAAACAAACACAATTCTACCATAGATGACTTAGACGATGATGCGGCTATTGAACTAGCGATGAAAGAAAATGAATCCTATGTGGCTCCTGTTAAAAAGGCATTTACTTTACCACCAACAAAAGATGATAAATATCCATTTGTAAGTGTTTGTACTCCTACCTATAACCGACGTCCATTTATTTCAGCCATGTTGAAATGTTTTGATCATCAGGATTATCCAAAACATAGAATGGAGTGGATTATAGTGGATGATGGAACCGACAAAGTAGAAGAATTGGTAAAGGACCATCCTAATGTAAGATATTTCAAATATGATGAGAAAATGACCTTGGGGAAAAAAAGAAACATTGTACATGACAAGTCGGTAGGTGATATTTTAGTGTATATGGACGATGATGATTATTATCCACCACAGCGAGTGAGTCATGCGGTCGAAACGTTACAGAAAAATCCGCAAGCACTATGTGCAGGTTCTAGTGAATTATCCATTTACTTTAAACATATTCAAAAGATGTATCAGTTTGGTCCATACAAAGCCACTCATGGAACAGCTGGTACATTTGCATTTAGACGTGAAATGTTAAAAGAAAGCAGGTACGACGAAGAGGCTTGTTTAGCTGAAGAAAAATCATTTTTAAAAGATTATACCGTACCATTTGTTCAGTTAGACCCCGACAAAGTAATTCTGGTTTTTTCACACGAACAAAACACATTTGATAAACGAAAATTACTTGATAATGCTAATCCACAATTTGTAAAAGAATCGAGTAAAACAATTGATGATTTTATCAAGGATAAAGATTTGAAAGATTTCTATTTGAATCTGGATTCGTTATTGGAGTATTATAGTCCAGGGGATCCTGCTATGAAACCGGATGTATTGAAACAAATGATAAAGTTGGAGGAAACAAGAAGAAAACACGCGGAACAACAACTCTCCAATTATATGGCAAAGGGACACTCCATTACTCTTCAGCAAGAAGGACAACCGACAAAGACATTAAAAATGCCTGAGATAGTTGAACTAATAAAAAAACAACAAGCACAATTACAACAATTTGCAACAAGAATAGCACAACACGAGCAATTAAATAAAGCCTTGATGGAAAAGTTAAAATTATCTGAAAATAATCAAGGTAATACGATTCAGCAGCCGTTGGCCGACGCGACCGACGCGACCGACGCGACCGACGCGACCGACACGTCAAATAACGAAGTTCCCTCCCTACCGTTGGCCGACACGACCGACACGACCGACACGACCGACACGACAGACCCGTCAAATAACGAAGTTCCCTAGCCGTCGGCAGACACGGCAGACAAATAATAAATTATACAATCAATAATTATATAATTTATTTCATTTGATATTTTAAATGGTACTGGATACAGAGAATTCATCATCCACCTCAACTTCATCCATTACATCAGACATTGAATGCTTGTCCAAGTATCGATACATACGTTTGATATCTAATTTACTAATTTCATAGTTTTCAAACATTTCATATATTTCATCTTCCGTCTTTTCTTCACGAATGGATTGAAAAAAGGCAAACAGGTCTTTTTGATCCATAGATAATGTGAAACATAGATTTTGCATAAACAGATAATTGTTATATTCCGTACTGTATTTTGTCAATACCTTTGTAAATCGAACTTCTGGAGGATTGAATTTAGTTTTTTTCGAAAAAGTTTCATGATACAATTTATTGTTATAAAATGTTTTAATCATGGAACTCATTTCATTAAATTGCCAAATTTGTTTTTGAAACGTAATTCTATCAATGTAATCAGCAAAACACATATTGTCTAATATTTTATTGTAAAACGGAAATGCTTTTTCACATGGTTGTTTTGACAATACATCAATGATATTCTCATGCCATAGCAGCCCAACGATAGTTCTATCAGTTTCATTCATGATACTATTATGACTATTTATGTCATATTTTGTATTAATAAGTCGTTGAGTTATTTTTTTACTATCTTCATTATACGTTTTAGGTTGAAAAATATTTTGAATTATTTCAGTTTTCAGTAACACGTGTTGTTTATTGTATATATTTATGATAGAATCGAATTTTCGCAAGTCTCCTTGTATATAATTTAGCAGATTCTTTTTTAAAACATCGTCAATCGATGGTATTAATATAGCCATTAATGATTCCATTTCCTTAGTCGTCGGTTGTTTCAGTTCATAACTATTACACACCTTCATAAGCTCCTTTATCTTTTTATCCATATGATAATTGCCTATACAAATAATGGGATTCAATGTAATCTCTTCCAATTTTTGTTTTTTCGTTTTTTTTGGACGAATCAACTTTATTAATTGACTAATTCCTCCCTTGTCGCCATTGTTCATACCATCAATTTCGTCCATTACAATAGCTATTTTCTTCACCTTTTTTTGAAGCATAGATAATACATTTTTATCAGACATGTTATGTTTTGTAATGGTGTCAATGATGGATTTGTTGCGAATATCTCCGGCATCGTATTTGACAATATCATAATTCAACTCTTTTAATATTTTCTCAATAAATAGAGTCTTACCTGTACCAGGGTTACCATATATGTAGATACCTCGCTTAAACGTTAGATTATTTTTCTCTTTTTCAAAACTAGTGAAAAAAGATTTTATATTTTCGGCTACTTTATTTCTGTTTAACATACTGTTAATATCAATTAAATCCATACTATATTTTTACCTATTTTGTTTTTAGGTTTCTTTTTATTGATATTAGTATTTATTTGTTTGTTTTTATTTACACCATTGAATATTTCAAAACAGTCTTCGTTGATTGATGGTGTGACGACGATTGAATAAGATGGAATAATTATAAAATGACTTAAATTATAAGTGATGTTATAAATTATTATATATATATACGATAATGCCAAAGTCTAGCAAATCAAATGTTAGAATTGTTCCAGTCTTTAGAAAATCGAATCTAACGGATAGTGAGTTCCTACAAGAGATTCTAGCTAGAGTCATAGTTGCTTCAAATGCTTATGTGGTCAAAAATGATAAACACTATTTGGATCCGAAAAAAGAAGAAAAAGAAGAAGAAGGAGAAGAAGGTGAGATGGTCAATGTGCGATATGTAAGTCGTGGTGAAATTTTTACTGACGATGGTGGTTGTTCTACTTCAATTGAGATTAGTTTGTGTTGAATTATTTAAAAATTACACCCCATCAAAACATTTGAAAAATATTATTTAAGATACTGTAAGATTACATGCATTAGGATTATTAGTAATACCGTCCCAAGTTAAATCACATGATTTGGCCCACTAAATACTAATTTACAGCAATTAATTTATAATCCTTACTTTTACGAGTATTCATTATAATAATATATATTATATATAAAAATTTGACTTAAGATTATGTTATATATAATATACATATAATAATGAATATTCCTCAATCAATATTAGATAAAAGAGGTTCTAGACTTCATAATATTCCAGGAAACCCAATATGTTTAATCAAACAAAGAATTTATCATTTCTTCAATAAAATTCATACAAATAATAAATTTAAAACATTTGATGAGCTAAATGAAGTTGTTACAGTTGAAAATAATTTTGATCTTCTTTGTATTCCCAAAAATCATCCTGCTAGATCAAAAAGTGATACATATTATGTAGATGAAGATCATGTTTTAATGACACATACAAGCGCACATCAAAATGATTTATTGACAAGTGGAGAAAGACAGTTTTTAGTATCTGGTTCTGTTTTTAGAAAAGACGAAATCGATCGTTTTCATTATCCAGTATTTCATCAAATGGAAGGGGTTGTTATTATTAACGATGATATGGATCCAGAACAAGAATTAAAATCAACATTATCAAAACTAGTAGAATTTCTATTTCCTAATAAACAATACAGATTCAATACTGATTATTTTCCATTTACAATCAACTCTTACGAAGTAGAAGTACTTCTCCAACTAAATGGAGGTGAAGAAAAGTGGGTTGAAATATTAGGCAGTGGAGTGATTCATCCTGACATTCTTACCCATAATAAAATAGAACAAAATGGATTTGCATTTGGACTTGGTCTTGAAAGATTAGCAATGATATTTTATTCAATTCCAGATATAAGATTATTTTGGTCAACAAACGTAAATTTCATTAAACAATTTGAAAATCATAATTATTTAGATGATATCACATTTATACCATATCCAAAAATACCATCTATTTACAAAGATATTTCCTTTTGGTTAAATACAACAAATGTAACAAATATAATAGATACTAATTTTGAATGGACTTTACAAAATGATTTTTATGATATTGTAAGAGATGTTATAGAAAATGTAGAAAATGTAGAATTAATTGATAAATTTTATCATCCAAAAAAACAATTGTATTCACATTGTTGGAGAATAGTTATTAGTCCTAATAATGAAGAAAGCAATCCAGGTAAATTTAATGATATTTGTAATAAACAAATGGAAAAAATAAAATGTGAATTAATTGATAAATTGCAATTGGAATGTAGAATGTAGAATGTAGAATGTAGATATACTTAACGTGATCGTTTTAGAGTCACCTGTTCTAATAAAAAGAAGAACAGGAAAAAATATTATTTAAGATACTGTAAGATTACAAGCATTAGGATTATTAGTAATACCGTCCCAAGTTAAATCACATGATTTGGCCCACTTGTACTTGTTACACATTCCGGTAGAACCTTGCCAAAAACTATCGGTGAAATCCTTTTGTTTATCACATGACATATTGCCTAAATTTTTAATGTTGGTACATGTTTGACTAACATTATCGAGACTAGGAGAACCGGATTGGTCAGGTTTATCAATCCAATAATCAGGACATTGTGACACGGTAGGTGGAAATTTCACGCTATATTTACTGTTACGCAATACCATTGCTATAAAAATTATCAAAATAATAAATATAACAATGGCTATACTTAATACAATTTTTTGAAAATTAAACTCCATTATACATTTTATCTAGAAAAAATTATATCTGTTTAAAATATATAAATGAATTGTTCAAGCACAAACGGAAGATTAAATATATTAGGTCCTACTATGAATCAATTTTCATTATTTGATAAAATACCTACTAAAAGTGGGTGTTCCACATTTCACGATGCCATGACAGGAAATTTTCAAGACAATACACTCTCTCTTGCTTTTTTTAGCAAAGAGAATATGCAAATTGTTCAAAATGCTATTCGAGCAGGTGTATATGAGATCTCCAATAAGCAATATATTATTGATAATCAAAATTGCGATAACTTGAAAATCATTATGAGAAGTGTATTTCTTCAAAGCTCAACAAACTTACCTAATCAAATAACGCAACAAATTCAAGAACTAAATCATTTAGTAGTAACATATTGTGTTAAACAAATATACAGCGAGGCACAAGGATATATCACTTATAAACGTGATGTTAGCACCATGTACACACCGATCGATCATCCGATACAACCAGATTTTAACAACAAAACGTTAGAACTAAAACACTGGTTTTAATTAGGACATATAAATATAAAAATTGATGTGAGAAATATAATTTATACGAATTATATTTCTACTAATAATACAGTATAGTATGTCAGTTACCACTAAATTATCAATACACACTATTGGACAGGTTATAAAAAATATATTTAGCCCTCGTAATAATGTACCCACACCATTAGGCAGATGGAAATTGTGTGAAAATAAAAATATTAACTTAGTTATAGATTATTCTAACGAGGATCATTGTGGTACATGTTCAAGACATACAATAGTACAGTACCATAATCCTGATACAAAAATATACGAAACTAATAAATCCAATGACAATAAATCCAATGACAATGAATTGTTTTCATATGATTACCAATGTTTATTATCGAATAATCAAGAAAAGGTTTGACCATAAAAAATAAAAATAAAAAAATAAAAAAATAATAGTTCTATTATTATTTTTTATTTTTGATAGAATTACATTATATGTATTTATTTTTTATTATCTAACGTTATTACTTCTTCACTACTTTTTTAATCGTCTTTTTAACCTT
>Ga0307998_1002099_pt1 | contig 10365 bp, 10 predicted proteins | sample Davwhametageno37_FD_203147 | JGI IMG/M metagenome (GOLD analysis project Ga0307998, IMG submission 203147) | Marine microbial communities from Davis Island wharf, Antarctic Ocean - #37 | ecosystem: Environmental > Aquatic > Marine > Unclassified | place: Antarctic Ocean: Davis Island wharf...
TCAATCACAAAATATGAACCGCTCCACAATAAAATGATAGTAAATAATTGTGCAATAAAAGTGGTTGAGGTGCCTGAGAAAATAGAATTCAAAGAGGATTTATATCCAATATTTAACAAACTTATAAAGCGGGTCTCTGTCTTAATATTTGCAAAGCTCTCTAAACCAAAACGTTTAATAGTACCTATAGAGTTTAAAGACTCTACTAATTGACTCTCTAATTCTGCTGATCCCTCCATTATTTTTCGCTCTGTCTTTTTATTGAGCTTATTAATAATTAGATACACTATTAAATACAGCGGGATAACTAGTAGCATAATTAGCGCTAATTTCCAGTAATACATAAACATAATCCCAAAGGAAAAAAACAGTATAAGAATATTAACAGTTAAACTTAAAGAAACGTCATTAATAAATGCTCTGATTTTAACAGCGTCATTTATGCGAGAGATAATTTCACCTACCCTCATGGTATCAAAAAACTGTTGAGGTAATTTTAACAGATGCTTGTAATAGCCTAAAATTAAACGGGCATCTATTTGCTGGCCAGATTTAATTAAAAATACATTTTTAAATACTCCAATTATGATTTGTAATACCAATAAAATAAGCATTACAATACTTAAAAGGTTTAAAAGCTTTGTGTTACCCCCAACCAAAACATAGTCTGTTATCTTTTGGATGTAAATAGAGGTTGAAAAACCAATAAGCGTGTAAATAATAGCACCTATCAGTGCTTGAAAAAGAACAAATTTATGAGGCTTTAATAAAAACCAAAAACGTGAAAATACAGATACTTTCTCATTCCCTGCTTTAAACTCTTCTTTAGGCAAAAGCAAAACTAAAACACCTGTCCACTCTTCTTGAAACTCTTTATGCGTCCTTTTATGGATTTTACCGTCTCCAGGATCCATGATTTTAATATAGTCCTTAGTTACCTCATATATAACTACATAGTGCTGTAAAACCTTATTTACAATAACATGAGCAATGGCTGGTTTAGGTATTTCAAATAGACTATCTAATTCACCCCTAACCCCTTTGGCTTCAAAGCCTAATTTTTCAGCTGCTTCAATTAACCCTAATACATTAGTCCCTTTTTTATCAGTTCCTGCATATTGTCTTATCCTAGCTATAGGAATCTCTAAACTATAATGGGAAGAAATGGAAGCCAAACAAGCGGCGCCACAATCTGTAATATCATGCTGTTTTATAGTGATTTTTGTCATTAGAAAATATCTATGGCAACAAATAAACTAGCATTCACTGCAAAAAAATTGCATTTAAAATAAAAATATTTACAGTTGTTTATTTCTTCTATGTGAAAAAAGATAAAAAGAGAAAAAGAAAATTAAAAAATACCTTAACCCGTTATTGTTAAAATCTAAAAGGCAGGAATAATCAATAGATAAGATTAAAATAACTATTGAAGCAATAATTATATAAAATTTTATTTTTTTCATTTATTCAAAATTAGACCTAATAAATTGTTAAAAAAAATGGAAATAAATTAAATAAACTGTGTCCAACTATACTCCAAATAACATTTAGCTTTAGACGAATCATCCCAAGTCCAAATCCTAGAATTATCATTGGAAATATTTTATATGCATATATATACCATTCAGCACCATCAATTAAATAAAAATTATTCACATGAAAAAGTCCAAAAATAACAGAGGTAATAATTAGATTAATGCTGTAAAGCTTTACTTTTTTTTTATTAAAAAGATAGTTAACAGCTAATACCAGAATTGAATAAAAAATAAGGAAATAAAAATTCAAATCACAAGTGAAAATTAATGATATAATTGAGTATGTAAATACAATAATCAAAATCACATTACTCGTTTTTGAGCCTTTTATAGGTTTTCTAAAAATTATTTCTTCAGAAACAGGTGAAATAATAAGGACTTTTATTGAAAGCCATAAAATTGAATAAATGTCTAGGTTTTCTTCTTTTTTATTTAGTGACTTAATTTTTGAGAAATCTACTGATAGAACTAAAGCATCTATCAACTCAGAAATTAGAAAGAGAATAAATACTAAAATATATATCTTAAATATTATTATGGTTGTATATTTTATTTTATCAAACACTGATATCTGAGTTTTCATTAACGCCTAATCAAGTATTTAATCTTTTTCTAAAACGTTATACTCAATTGGGGCATGACCAAACAAACCTGCTTTGAAATTTCTCCAATCTGAAATAAAATTTAAAAGAATTAAAAAGAGTCCTATTACTATTGAATAGCGCAAAACTTGCTTGTTGCTTACATTACTATTAAAATTGTACATATTTTAATCTTTTTCTGAAAAGTTATACCCAATTGGAGAATTCCCAAACAAACCTGCTTTGAAATTTCTCCAATCATTTAGTAAAATCATTAATATAATAAAAAATAAATTTATAGGTTGTTATAATAAAACCAGCTACTTAGAGTAATGAAAAATTGAGGGGATGAAACCCCTCCTGGCGCATATAATGTTAACCGTGCAGCTGTTCCAATATCATATCCTTCTGAAGTTTCACCCCCATTTATTGTTTTCAAATCTTGACTGTCAAGATTTTTAATATTTCTTATTTCGATTGGTGTAATTATATTATTCATGTCTTAATTATTAATTGGTGTAATTATATTTTTAAATATTACTTATTCAATTGGGGCATGACCAAATAAACCCGCTTTAAAGTTTTTCCAATCATTAACAACCGCAAAAACAACTGCGGTGACAATAATTGGTATCCACCAGACAACACCTCCATCAATAGCTTTTTGCTCATTTATGCTCATCTCATGAACACCAAAATTTTCTAAATTTTTCATAAAATTGTATTTTACATTAATATTTATTTTTGACTTGGAGTCTTTCTCCATAGCCTCATCAAAATCTAAAAATGTGCACCTAGTCTTATTTTGATATTCTAAATATATACGCGTTCACTGCAACTAACTTGCAATGTGTAAAGTACTTTTAAGAAAATAGCTCCCTCCAAAAACATTTGTCACTTCATTATCAGATAAAACCTTAACAGAAACAAATACCTGAATTTCAAAATCATTTAAATAATAATACGTTTTTCTTTTCCTACAATAGCAGATACAAGCGTTATATGCCTTTAGCTGGTCCAATAATAAATACAATGACCTATCACTCACTTTTAACATAGAAGCTAGTTCTTTTGGAGTCCCTGTGGTCTCAATTAAAATTAAATTATGTATTTGTTGCAACCTTTCTAATGTTTTTAGATTTCTCATAACAATATTAGTTTTGTGCTAATTGATTTGTTGGATTTAACCAATCGTCCATTTTATCATACAATAAATCAAACAAACTTCTTTCTGTAAGTTCATATCTAACACTTACTTGCATTCCTTTAATTAATTGTCCCCGATAACCATTTTTTAAAGACAAGTATTCTTCTTCTAGAGAACTAATGACTCTAAACATGGGCGTGTTGTTAACTATCTGAATGTCTACCCCAATTTCCTCTATAAAACCTCTTGCCAAACCCCATTGATTGTAATTAAAAGCACTTACTTGGTATTTGACAGCATTACCTTTGTGAATAAAACCAATATCTGTTGGCCTTACATAAGATTCTATCATTAACTTACTATCTGGAGAAATCTCTCCTAACTCAAAACCTCCTTGCACAAAACTGCCCACACTAATTCCTTTAACATTTAATAAAATTCCATTAACCGGAGCAATTAGTAAAAACAGACTGTTGGTCTCCTTTAAGTGTAAAAAACTGGCTTGTAGATCATTCCATTGATTCTGATAATCCAATAAATAAGATTCCCAAAAGCTTTTTTTCTCTTTTTTGTATTGCCCAATTGAATTTGAATTCAAATCATACTCTAACTTAAAATCCTCTAAGGCAGATTTTGATATGACTCCTTTGCCAAATAACTCTTTGTTACGAGCATAATCAATCTGAGACTTACTTAATCGCGTCTTTAATTCAATTAATTTTTGAAGGTATAAGTTATGGTCTTGCTTATATTTTATTGAAATTAAAGAGTCTTGAATAATATTTTGGCCCATCAATAATTTAAGATCCTTTATGAAATTAGATATTACAATAATTTGGTTAGTGGTGGTTAGTAATTTCTGATTGACTGAAAGATTATCTATGATTAATAAGGTATCTCCTTTACAAACAGTCAAATTGTTTTCTAAATGATAGTAAGAAACAATACCGCTATTACTGGCTTGTAAAATAACACGATCTCTATTGGCCCTAATAAGACCCTCTGAAGTATTATAAATTCCAATATTGATAAGAGGGAGTGATAGGAATGTGGTAATTAAAGCTAGTAATATGATTACATAGATAAGTTTACTTCTATTGGAATTTTTAAAATGATGCGCCTCTACACTATTTTCTATAATTTCTTTTGGGAAAATTTGTTTTGGCATTGCTCTAATAATTTTGATTTACTCCAATATGAAAAATCATAAAAAAGTTTAACTAAAAAAACAATTAGGGCTATAAGTAAGATTTGAAATTGGAATATATAATTAAAACCCTACACAAAAAAATATACACGACGAACTACACTTATTTTCGATGACTGACACTCTTTTTTTAATTTTAGGGGGGTGGGGTTAGCTGAAAATTCAATCACTGCCCCTTAGTCTTTCCTTTAGTCTTTTTTCTAAAGGTGTGTGGGTTGTTTTATTGTTAATTGGCAAGCTCCGCTTTAAAAGGAATTTGAGCCATTGCGTGCTCTGCTATTGCGGTAATAGATAAAGAGGGGTTTACGCCTGGGTTGGCAGAAATCATGGCACCATCTATCACAAACATATTCTCATAGCCAAAAACTCTATTGTTCTTGTCTATAACACCCTCAGAAGGATTTTTTCCCATGACTGCCCCACCTAAAATATGAGCAGTAGAAGGTATACCTGCTAGGGTCTCTAGAGCAAATGAAGTGCTCACACCCTTTACGGCCTTACTGTAATCTCTAATGAGTGAGACAGACTCTTTAATAAAAGGACTTGGCTTATTGCCTGTACTTATTGTGGAGCCCATAAATCCAAACATATTTCTCTTAAACCTAAGGGTGCTGTCTAGGGTTTGCATAAAAAGGAGTACCACTGTTTTTTTTGCCCAACTATTTACAAAATAAATTTTAAAATATTTAATGGGAGATTTTATTAAGGCCAGCAACACTTTTAATAGTCTAATGAAAGCATTAGCACCCGTTACATAAGGCAGGTGAATAAGCTTCCACGCGTTGGAGCCCTCAGAGTACCTGCATATTTCTAAGTGGCTATTTTCATCTGTGTCTAAAATACTTCCTATGGCTACTCCTTTAGAATAGTTAACCTCTTTTTCCAAACTAGACACGCTTACTAGGGTTTCATTATTGGTTCTAATATCATAGCCCAATCTATCAGAAATGTGAGGTAATGACCCTGTTTTTATTTTGAGCAAAAGATTAACCGTTCCTAATACCCCAGCAGAAAAAATAACTCCTTGGGTTCTTATTTTAGATCTTTTGGCAAAGAATTTAGTGCTGGTTTTTAAGGATACTTCATACCCCCCTGCACCGTTTTCTGAGGCTATAGGTCTCACGTCATAAACCTCTTGTTCTGCCCTAATGACTGCTCCTTGTTTTTGGGCCAAATATAAATAGTTTTTGTCTAGTGTGTTTTTAGAATTGTTCCTACAACCAGTCATACAAGCACCACAGAAATTACAACCAGTTCTTTCTGGTCCCTTCCCTGCAAAATAAGGATCTTCTTTTGTGACATTCTCTTCTCCAAAATAAACAGCTACTTTGGTGGCGCTAAATTTGTCTTCTATCCCTAGTTTTTGAGCTACTTTTTTTAACCCAATATCTCCGTGAAATAATTTTGGGTTCTCTGCTGCTCCTAGCATTCTTAAGGCTTCTTTATAATGGGGTGCTAGCTCATCTTCCCAATTGTGAAGGGTACTCCAACTACCGGTTTTAAAAAATACAGCTTTAGGAATGGGCAATGTATTGGCGTAGACCAAAGAGCCGCCTCCTACTCCAGTTCCAGAAAGGACAGCCACATGTTTGAAAATAGTTAATTTCATAATGCCAAAGAAACGCAGACTTGGCAACCATATCCATTTTCTGAAATTCCAATTAGTTTTGGGGAAATCTTGGGCCTTAAACCATTTTCCTTTTTCAATAACCAAAACCTTATATCCCTTTTCGGACAATCTTAGGGCGCTCACGGAACCACCAAAACCACTTCCAATAATAATATAATCGTATTCCATTTTTAGTGATTCATTACAATTTACTATTTGAGCTAAAAAACTAGTAAAAGCAGACTAGCTAATTTACTAATGAAACTAATTTATAAAAAAAAATTAAACCTCTACAGATTAATCTACCTCCAACACCTCAAATTTTTGATCTCTAAACACTATGAGGTCTCCCTGCTTTTTGCCTAGGAGTATTTGGCCTATGGGGCTTTGGGGAGAAATGCAATAAACAGCGATGGTTTCTTGAATAAAAACATCGGCTGGGACCGCCAAATAATAAATGGCTAGAGAAGTTTGTACCAATGAGCCTGGGCCTATAATAAGGATAGGGACTTTATTTTTAAGGGCCGTGAGCGCTAGGTATGCGCTATCATTTAACTGTCGCTGCTGGGATAGTTTTTCCCTTTCTAGCTGGATCATAGCGCGGCCAGTTTCATGCTTGTCTCCTGCAGAGCTTTTGCCCTCACTTTCTAGGGAAGCCAACAGGGATTGGTCTTGGGCGGTGTAAGCGGCAGCCTTTTGACTTAAAAAGACTTCGCAATGCTCGTAAACGGCTATTTTTAGTGCTTCCATGATCTACTAAGGCTTTAATAAAAAGCCCATAGACAGTGCTATGGGCTTTTAAGCTGGGCCAGGCCCTTATTGTTTAGGTGATTTATTTACTAACATCCATTTTTTGAATGTCAATAGTAATTGCAGCGCCTTCTTGGCTGTCAATATCGGCTTGGAAAGCCGCCAACTCTTCTTGTACACTTTCTTCTGTGCCTTCAAATACGCGTTCTACTGTTTTGGTTTCTCCATTTTCTGTAATATTGTACACCACAGTAGCAGACATTTGTTCTGTATTACTAGAAGTGGCATTTACAGAAACACTCACTTCTTTTTGCTCCATATGAGGGGCCTTACTGCTGTGTCCCTCTCCTAAGATAGGGGCAATTACAAGACCAACCAGACAGGTGAGTTTAATTAAAATATTCATAGATGGACCAGAGGTGTCTTTAAATGGATCTCCTACTGTGTCTCCAGTCACTGCAGCTTTGTGCGCCTCTGAACCTTTATAGGTCATTTCTCCATTAATCAAAACACCTGCCTCAAAAGATTTTTTAGCGTTGTCCCATGCACCACCTGCGTTATTTTGGAAAATAGCCCACATCACACCACTTACACAAACACCAGCCATATAACCTCCTAATGGTTCTGCACCAAAAACAAGCCCAATAATAATGGGGGTTGTAATAGTGATAAGGCCCGGTAAAATCATTTCTCTAAGGGCTGCTCTGGTAGAAATATCTACACATTTAGCGTACTCTGGCTTGCCCGTTCCTTCCATAATTCCAGGGATTTCACGGAACTGTCTACGTACCTCTTGTACCATTTCCATAGCAGCTTTTCCAACAGATTCCATTGCCAATGCTGAAAATAAAACAGGGATCATTCCTCCCACAAATAACATGGCTAATACATCTGCTTTAAAAATATTAATTCCGTCAATACCTGTAAAAGTTACATAGGCTGCAAAAAGTGCCAGGGCTGTTAGAGCTGCCGATGCTATGGCAAATCCTTTCCCAACTGCTGCCGTGGTATTCCCCACTGAGTCTAAAATATCTGTGCGTTCTCTTACCTCTGGGGCCAATTCACTCATTTCTGCCACTCCTCCCGCATTGTCTGCAATAGGTCCAAAACCATCTATAGCTAATTGCATGGCTGTAGTGGCCATCATGGCCGATGCCGCTAGGGCTACTCCGTAAAAACCTGCAAATTCATAAGAACCATATATGGCCGCTGCAAATAAAATAACAGAGGCAAAGGTAGATTTCATTCCCACTGCAAGACCTGCAATAATATTGGTTCCTGCTCCTGTAGAGCTATTTCTCACAATATCCATTACGGGTTTTTTACCCATAGAAGTATAGTAAGCAGTTACAAAAGAGATGAGTGCCCCTACTGCTAATCCAATACAGGCAGCGTAAAATACATTAATAGATGGAATCTCTTTTAAACCTTCTCCAAAGAAGTTCATTTGCATAGTAGCTGGAAGCATCCAATCTATTAGGAACCAAGAGGCAACTAAAGTAAGGGCAATAGCTACCCAGTTTCCTGTGTCTAAAGCTTTTTGAACCTGAGATTCTCTAACGTCATTAGAAGAAATTTTCACAAAGAATGTCCCTATAATAGAGGCTAAAATTCCTACTCCTGCTATCACTATAGGCAATAAAATAGGACCCATATTATTAAATACGTCTGTAAAAGTACCGCCTGCAGACATGTCTTTTATTAGGTAATTCCCCAATACCATAGCGGCCAATACAGTAGCCACATAAGAGCCAAATAAATCTGCACCCATTCCAGCAACATCTCCTACATTATCTCCCACATTATCTGCTATAGTAGCAGGATTTCTAGGATCGTCTTCTGGAATTCCAGCTTCTACCTTTCCTACTAAATCTGCACCAACATCTGCTGCTTTGGTATAAATACCACCACCCACACGGGCAAACAAAGCTATAGATTCTGCTCCTAAAGAAAAACCAGCTAGGGTTTCTAATACTATAGTCATGTTTTCATAGAAAGTACCTGCTGCTCCCATGAATTGTCCTAAAAACAGTAAAAATAAAAAGCTAAGTCCTAAAACAGCCAAACTGGCTACACCCAATCCCATTACGGTACCACCGCTAAAAGAAACTTTTAAGGCTTTTGGCAAACTGGTTTTAGCAGCTTCTGCAGTTCTGACATTGGCATCTGTGGCAATTCTCATTCCTATGTTTCCTGCTAAAGCAGATAGAATGGCTCCAAAAATAAAGGCTGGAACAATCATCCAACTGGTAGAGGCTATCATTTGTGAAATGCCAAAAAGTGCTATGGAGGCAATGACAACAAAAATAGCTAAAAGTCTATATTCTGCACCTAAAAAAGCCAAGGCCCCTTCTTTTATAGCTTTAGATATTTCTTGCATTTTATCGTCACCAGCGGGCTGTTTTATAACCCATGCCCTTTTTACAAACATGAATAACAATCCTAAAACAGCTAAGGCAATAGGAAGAAAAATAATATTAGATTCCATAAAAATAAATTAGTTTAAATTTTGAATTTGTTAACGGCCCCTAATGTAGCAAAATAAGTCTTAAAAAAAAAGGCGATCCAAGGGGGCGCCTTTTTAGAAATTTTATGATTTCTACTACTTAATAGTCACATCTGACAATGGAGTATCGGATGCATTAAAACGGTTTAGACACTTGGCTACAATTTCTTTGGCCTCATGTACGTCACCCCAACCACCAACATCTACTTTTTTCTTTTCTAAGTCTTTATAAACTTTGAAGAAATGCTCAATCTCTTTTATAAAATGGGGATTTAGATCAGATAAATCGTTGGCTTTATTCCAGTTAGGATCAGAAACGGGTACACAAATAATCTTCTCATCTGGTCCCTTCTCATCTGCCATATGGAATACTCCAATAGGCTTTACTTCCATAACACAACCAGGAAAAGTAGGCTCTGTAACCAATACTAAAACATCTAATGGATCTCCGTCTAAGGCCAATGTTTCTGGAACAAAACCATAGTCTGCAGGGTACATCATAGAAGAGAAAATCATGCGATCATATCTGACTTTCTTTAATTTAAAATCGTACTCATATTTATTTCTACTTCCTTTTGGAATCTCTATTAATACATCAAAAGAAGTAATATCTTTCTCGCTCATATTCAATTTTTCTGTTAATTTTTCAGTGGGCAAAAATAAGACCAATTCACGGTTTATGCTAAGGTCTTTGTTCTTTTTTTTTTAGAATCCAAAACCAAAGCTTCCAGTAATACTAAAGGGTCTGGCTCCTGGATGGTCTAGGTAGTTTCCTCTAAAGTTGGCATCTAATCTAAAAATCTTAAAAATATTACCAATTCCCAAACTGTACTCCCAATAGGCATTCTTATTTGGGGCATTTAGCTCCAAACCGTTGGGGGCATTAAGAGTTCTATTTTCTGGTGACAATTCTCCCCAGACAGCCCTAACGCCTACTATTTCCCTTAAGTTTAAAGCCCTTAAAAAAGGAATTCTAGAAAATATACGACCGTTAAAATTATGCTCTAGATGCCCAGAAACATAAGTATCT